>Ga0315282_10016857_pt1 | contig 10629 bp, 8 predicted proteins | sample YL17G07_20_MG_FD_203693 | JGI IMG/M metagenome (GOLD analysis project Ga0315282, IMG submission 203693) | Sediment microbial communities from Yellowstone Lake, YNP, Wyoming, USA - YL17G07_20 | ecosystem: Environmental > Aquatic > Freshwater > Lake > Sediment | place: USA: Wyoming | collected... | reverse complement strand
AACTACCGGAAACCCCAACCCCTTCGCTTTGTGGAGGGTCATCACCTTCACGGCATTGATTCCTGCGGGGACATCAATGGTCCAATCCGGCTCCCCTGCCTCGTCATCAGAGGCGTATCTGAGGAAGTCGCCGGGATTGTTTCTCCCCTCCCCCTCAAAATTTTTTATCACCTCCAGGATCTTGATGAGCGTCGCCTCTTCTTCCCTGAAATGATCGAAAACCCTGTAAAGACGGTAAATCTCGCTCACCAGGTCATAGAGAGGTAAATAGCCTGTCGACTTGAAAAGGGCTTCAAAATAGATCTCCCAAAGGTCGGGGAATTCCTCCCGGAAGGGTTTATAAAGGGGGGCTTTCTTCCGGTTCCTGAAGAGAAATTCATGCAAGGCATTCATATCGAAAACCTTTTCATTTTCTTCAAGAGCTTTTCTGAAGATGTCTCCCAGGATAAAACCTGCGAAGGAAAGATCATCGGGCGGAGAGTCAAGGAAGGTGAGCAAGGCCACCATCTCAGCCGTGAGCTTCCTCGTCCTGATGTCAAGGCTGCTGTAAGAGATGAAGGGAACGTCCGCCTCGTTCAGCCAGGTCGTGATGTTGACCACGTCTTCATTCCGGTAGGCCAGGATGGCGATATCCGAACAGGAATACCCTCTTCCCCTCAACTCCTTGATCCAATCCTGGATCCTCTTCTTCTCAGGCAGTTCACCCTCCTTCTTTTCGCATAGGATGACCTCTACGTACCCTGAACCTTTGTGGCCCTCCTTGACCCTCTGTTCATAATCGATGAGCCCGCTCCGGCTGGCAGGCTCCCGGTATTTGTCATAACGGGCGATCACCTTTTTGAAGAAGGTCTTGCTGAAATCGATCACTGCCTCGAGGCTGCGGTAATTGATCTCCAGCTCTTTCACGTTGTGGAGAGCAGAAGAAAAGGGGTTGCTTGATTCGAGTCCCTTCATAATCCCGTAATCGGCATTCCTGAAACCATAGATCGCCTGCTTGGTATCCCCCACGGCAAAGAGACTTCCCCCCTGGGAAAGAGAGTTCTCGATAAGGGGAAAGAGGTTGGCCCATTGGATAGGAGAGGTATCCTGGAATTCGTCGATGAGATAGTGATAGATCGTCTCTCCTATCCTGAAGTAGACATCCGGTACGATCTCATCGTCGAGATAGTCAGAAAGCGTCTTGTTGACGTCATGAATAAAGATGGTCCCTTCCCTTTTTTTCACTTCCTCAAGGATGTCTTTGAAGGCTTCGTAAGTCCTCAGGTAAGGACTGTAATAACTCCTGGCATACAGTTCGATATACTTCCTTATTTGATTGCCGAGGAGGTCCCACTGCTCGGATATTTTTTCATACCGGGTCATCTCTCCTTCTTTTTTCGGTTTGATCACAGGCGGGTTAAAAAGACCTTTATCAACCAGATCAGAGAAGGCATTGCTTCTTACGACCTCCAAAATTTTATAAAAAGAGCTTCCTTTACTTTTAGTGAGACCCGATTTTTCGATGAAGGCCTTCAGGCCCTCCGCAGTCTCCCGAATCTCTTCCTTGACGGATTCGATTCTCCTCTCCGCATCGACGATCTTTGCCTCTTTGACGATACCGGAGAGCTGATGGTAGAGTTCCACGGTCTCTTCAAGAAAATCCTTCGAAGGGTCCCAGGGATAAGCAGACTCCCCTCCCCGGCTCTGAAGGATGATCTCCAGGAGTTTCTCGAGGAATCCGGCCTCTGGAGTTTTTTCCCGGACCCCTCGCAGAAACCGATTGAAGGCATAAGCCATCATGCTCTCCGGGCCCATGACCATGTCAAAGTCAGGGCTGTAACCGAGGTTGACCGCCGAGGCCTTGTAGATGGAGGTCATGAAGCTGTCAATCGTCTTCACCTGGAACTCCGTGTAGTTTTTTAGAATTCCGTCAATCGTCGACCCGGCCTTTTCTGCGAGGTGTTCTTTTTTCAGGGAGACGATCCCCGAGAGCTCTTCAATCTTTTCCGGGTCCCTGAAATAAAGGTCCTTGAGCCATGAGAGGATCCGTTCTTTCATCTCCTTTGCCGCGTTATTGGAAAAGGTAATGGCGAGAATATTCCTGAGATGGTTTTGGGGAATTTTATCCGACAGGAGGAACTGGACGAATCTCTCCGCGAGGGAGTAGGTCTTTCCGGAGCCAGCAGAGGCCTTCAAAATGGTAACGTGCGGGAATGGGATGAATAAATCCTTTTCCAGGACGACATGGGCCATGGCTATAACTTAGAAGAGGATTCGGTTCCTAACCTCGTCATTCTTCGGAGCGGACGAAGACGGAGTCCAGGAAGTTTTGATCATATAAAATTTACACCCTATGAGACAGCCTGTCAATTCAATCATGAGACCGAAAACAGGCTTGAAAAAGACATACCCAAAAACTCCCCTACCCTTGAAATCTTCCGCTTGAAACCTGATTGATCATTGGGTTAAAGTGAGATGAGACGGTCGGAGGAATGATCATGAAGCCTATCCTTTTGGAAATCGTCACCAAGGTGCTCACCTCCTGGGGTCAGTGTCGCCGTTGCAAAATCCTCTTCGATCAGGCAGGCCTTGACCAGAAATTCCGTCAAGGAGAGATGGACGAGTATCCTCCGGATTTAATAGAGGAGTATACAAGGCTCTCAGACTGGATTCGAGAATTAAACCGGCTCTATAAACATCGCCTCCTCATCAAGCTGATTGATGTCCAGTCGCCCCTCGGAATCTATAAATCCCTGCGGTACCGGATCCGGACCTACCCCACTTTCGTCGTAGAAGGGAAAGAGACCTATACGGGGTGGGATAAAGGCCAACTCGAGAGTCTTCTGGATAAATATATCAACAACTCTCTTCTATCAAAACGTCGAGGCCTTCAGCCTTCCCTTTCGTAAGGGGTGATTTAGAATCATGGATGGAACTCCATTGACTGAAGGCCACCGCGCATTTCCCCTCGGCAGTACCTGCCCGTTGCCGGGCGGAAATGGGGACACACCATTTTTTGTAACCGACACGGATCACAGTCACGTGTCACGATTTCTTTAAAAAAATGGGAAGAGGCGGGCGATTCGGCAAATATGGCGAGGTCAAAAGGTTCGAACGATTGCGTCAAAAAGGGCGCACTGTACTTCCTCCAAAACCTCTTAAAAAACTCCCCCCCAAAAAAATCTTCCAAGACCCAAAGAAAACCGTTCAATGAAAGAGATTGCTTGTAACACCAACGGGGCTATTTCAATGAGGTGGCTATTGGCTGCTTTGCAAACACGGACAACGGACACATAGAACGGTTTTCCAAAGAGTGTGTTCGAGTCTATAAGATCTTGAGCATCTCTTCCGCGAAATCCCTTAGGTCGCTGTCACTGGCGGTCATGGCTAAAATGTCCACCTTGGCCTTGAAACCCTGCTTCTCAATCGGACTTCTGGTTTCATAGAGATCCTTCATCGCTGCGAGGGCCTGCAAAACCTTCTCTGGATCTGAATAATCCAACAAAAGCGAGAGAGTGCTCCAATCATCCGGCAGACCGTATTGGTCTAAATAGGCTTTCGCCGCCGTTTCGAACTGATCTGTGCCCTGATAACGATCGATGTCGTCATGGACCTTTTGATGTTTCTTGGTTCCCTTCTTCCCCATGAAAAGTTTATCAGCCTCCTTCCGATACTTTTTCATCACCCATTCGGAACGACGAGATCTCACTCGATCCCCGGGAGTCTCTTTGGGAGCGTACGGACTGCGGTCTCTTCTTCGATCAATCTCTCTCCAGGAGATCTTTTCTCTTTCATCTTCGTCGTGATGCCGAACCATCTTCCTCTCTATCTTTCCGGGTTGGCCACTCGTTTGTATCACCCTCTCGAAAAAAGTTAAGAATTAAATGTGAAGCTCCCCGGCCATCCCGTTAGGACGGGACAGGCACGCCGGGGCCGCTCGACAGAGCTCACGGCCCTGAGTATATCGAATGGGCTTCCCGGGCACGTAGGGGCGAGCGGAAAGCGAGCAAAGGAAATATCGTTTTAATTGTGCCCCTTAACCCGGCCTATCCCGCATTGGCGGGACGGGGCACTTGCCGGTCAAACATCAAAACTCGCACGAGGCCATGAACCGAAGGTGAATCAAGCTCAAGCTCGTGACAAATGCCGGAGCGCTATGGGGAATTCGTTTTTTCTGAGGCTTTCACCTCAACCCCTTGGGAGGTGATGACGAGAGCGACAACCTCCCCCGACTTTCCAAACTTCCCCAACGGCCTTCCATTCAAAATCAGGTCGAGGCCGCCTGCATTCCCGAGTTTCATGCGAATCCGATTCGATGCCTGAACGGAACTGCCCTCTCCTGGCTTGAAGGTCATCTCCCTTTCCGGTTGATCATCTACCTGAAGGCTCACCCACGTCTCTTCGGCTGCTTTAAGCTGGAGGGAGAGAGCCTTTTTTTCCTGAACAGAAGTGGTTGCGGTAACGGGAGAAGAAGGAGTGAGAGGCTTCCTCGCTTCGACAACGGGTTTTTCCTCTGGAGTACGGGTTGTCGCCGCGGCAGGAGGGGAAGGGACAATGGAAGGTTTTCCTTCGACAGATCTTTCAGGAAGGGGTTCGTTCGGCAGTTTAGAAGAGTAAGGGGAGAAGAAATAGAAGATGATAAAGCTTGCCACGATGACCCCCACCACCACCCACATCTGCTTTGTATTCCACAAAACCTTCTGCTTGGGTTTCGAAGGTTGACTGGGTGGAATCTTCCGTTTGGGTTTTAGGGGTTGAGGGGGAGGAGGGGCGGCAGGTTCCCCTTTTAAAGCTCTTTCGTAACGGAGAAGGACATCATTGGGATCGAGCCTGAGGTACTTGGCGTAGGCCAAAAGAAACCCTCTCACATAGGTGGCAGCAGGGAGAAGGTCGAGTTGATCCTCTTCGATAGCCCTGAGGATGTGTTCTCTCACCCTCGTATTTTTTGACACCTCCCTCAAGGAAATCTTTTTGGATTCCCGCTGATTCTTAAGATACTTTCCTAAAGTTTCCCTCTCGTCCACGGATAATCCCCCTCAGGGCGAATGGTCTAAGGCCAATGGATAACCCAGCCGATTCAGGGCACGGGGGTCTTGGGTCCAATTTTTCTCCACATTCACCCACAACTCTAAGAAGACCCTTGTCCCCAGGAGAGTCTCCACTTCTTTTCGGGCAGCCTCTCCGATCTTTTTCAATTTCTGTCCGCCTCTTCCTATAAGAATCTTTTTTTGAGAACTTCTCTCGACGTGAATGGTCCCTTTAATGACCACCAGTTTTTTTTCAGGATGCTCTTCAAATGCTTCGATGGTGACAGCCGTTGAATAGGGAATCTCTTGATAGCACTGGCGGATCACCTTCTCTCGAATGATCTCGGAGACCCAGATGCGTTCGGTCTGATCAGTGACTATGTCCTCCGAATAATAGGGCGGCGATTCCGGAAGGACTCTCAGGATTTCATCTAATAAAACCTCTGTCCCTTCTCCGGTAACGGCCGAGACGGGAAGGATCCCTTTGAAGGGATAAAGCCTTTGATATTGATCCATGATGGGGAGGAGGCTTTTTTTTTTCACCAAATCAATTTTATTGATGACCAGAAAGGGGACACCGCTGCCTTCCCTGAGGGGTTCCATCACCTCCGCGTCTTTTTCGGCGTACGGGGCTGAGGCCTCGATGAGAAAGAGAAGGACATCTGCATCCCGAGCCGAAGCTATCGCTGTTCGGACCATCCGCCGGTTCAGTTCAGATCCTCCTGGGTGAATCCCCGGGGTATCGAGGAAGATAAGCTGACCTCCCTCTACGTTCTTAATGCCAAGAATTCGGTGCCGGGTGGTTTGGGGCCTTTTCGCAACGATGGCCACTTTATCACCGAGAAGACGATTGAAGAGGGTCGATTTCCCAACGTTCGGCCTTCCCAGGATGGAGATAAAACCAGATTTGAAGGGCGCCATTCTCAACTCAGAATAAGACTTTGTTTGGTCACCGAATAGGTTTTGCAATGACCGAAGCTCTTATATCAGATCCAAAATTCCAAATTACAAATCCCAAATATCAAATAAATTCCAAATACCAATAAAAAATGACTGAAATAATTTTGTTTGGACCCTCAACTATTGGTCGTTGAAATTTATTTGTAATTTGGTGCTTGGTATTCGGTGCTTGCCTCAAAAACGTGGAAATCTTTTTATGCCAAGTTGTGGATACCCCTATGAGGGTAAGGTCAAATCTAATACCTCTTGGATGTGTTCGACTAAAACGAAGTGCATCTCCTTCTTGACATAGTCCGGAATATCATCGAGATTCTTCTCATTCTTTTTAGGCAGGATCACGGTCTTCACCCCGGCCCGGCGGGCAGCCAGGATCTTCTCTTTAATTCCCCCCACCGGAAGCACTCTTCCGCTCAAGGTGAGTTCACCCGTCATCGCAATTTCACGGGGAATGGGCTTTTCTCTTAAAAGAGAGAGAACGGCCGTAGCAATGGTAATCCCAGCAGAAGGTCCGTCTTTGGGAGTCGCCCCAGCCGGGATGTGGATGTGAAGGTCGCACTCCTGATAAAAATTCTCGGGGATACGGAGGGAGGAAGCATTCGTTCGAATATAAGAGAGGGCTGCCTGAGCAGATTCCTTCATCACCTCTCCCAGGGATCCCGTCAAGATAAGTCCCTTATCCCCTTTCATTTTAGAAGTCTCAATGAAGATGATATCGCCTCCATTTTCTGTCCAGGCCAGTCCTGTGGCCACACCGATCCGGTCTTTTTCCTGAGCGACTTCGCGGAAGAATTCCCGCGGCCCCAGGAGTTCCTCAACGGCCGCCTCGTCGATGCGGTCTTTCGGGGTATTTCCCATGGCCATTTCCTTGGCCACTTTTCGACAAAGGGTAGCAATCTCTCTTTCTAAATTTCGAACACCTGCTTCCCGGGTATACTCTCGAATGATCTTATATACCGCCTCCGGCGTGAAAGAGAGAGGAGTGTCTTTCAACCCGTTCTCCTCTTTTTGGTGAGGAATCAGAAATTGAAACGCTATCTTCTCCTTCTCCTCCTCGGTATATCCTGCCAGATGGATCACCTCCATCCGATCCAATAGCGCAGGAGGAATCGGTGACAGGGTATTGGCCGTCGTGATAAACAGGACGTGGGAGAGGTCAAAAGGGACGTCTAAGTAATGATCGGTAAATGAAAAATTCTGCTCCGGGTCAAGGGTTTCAAGAAGGGCTGCCGCTGGGTCTCCCCGAACATCTTGACCGATCTTATCCACCTCGTCGAGCATAAAAACGGGATTCGAAGTTTCCGCCCTCCGGATCTCCTGAATGATCCGGCCCGGAAGAGCTCCCACATACGTTCGACGATGTCCCCGGACCTCCGCTTCATCCCTCACCCCTCCCAAGGAGATACGGATACACTTCCTCTCCAGGGCACGGGCGATGGAGCGTCCCAGAGATGTTTTGCCCACACCAGGGGGACCGACAAAACAGAGAATGGGGCCCTTCATGGGGTCCTTCAATTTTTTAACGGCTAAGAACTCTAAGATTCGCTCCTTCACCTTTTCAAGGTCGTAATGGTCTTCGTTAAGGATGACGCGAGCCCGGCCGAGGTCAAGGTTGTCCGCTGTATTCTTGTTCCATGGCATCGTGATGAGGTAGTCGAGATAGGTTCTGGAAACGGTATATTCTGCGGAAATGGGGTTCATCCGTTCCAGCCGGTTGATCTCTTTATAAGCGATCTCTTCGACCTTTTGCGGCATCCCTGCGTTTCGCACCTTCTCCCTGAGTTCGTGGATCTCAGCCAGATAAGGATCCTCCTCGGGCGCCTCCCTCTGTCCTCTTTGGGGAGAACGAAGGGAATGATCCTTCTGGAATTTCCCTCCCTCTTTTCCTGGGTTGAAGAGGGGATGGGGTCTGGTCGGCGAGGATTGGATCTCTCGATTGAAGTAATGAAAGACTTTTTTCAATCGTTCCAGGGGATCGATGGTCTCAAAAATTTCTTGCTGTTCCTTCAATCCCAGATGAAGGGTAATGGCGATCAAGTCAGCGAGTCTCCCTGGCTGGTCAATTTTGTCGAGAGTCTTCAATATCTCCTCGGGGAGGGGTTTCCCCATAGAGAGTGAAATCTTAAAAAGGGTTCCGATGCTCTGAACAAGGGTTTCAGAAAGGACAGTCCTTTCTTGCTGCTCGTTGATCTCACTGACATCTGCCTTGAAGTAAGGGGGCTCCCGGGTAATGTCCAGGAGAAAGACTCTGGAAAGCCCCTCCACAAGAATCTTCATCCCTCGATTTGGCAACTTGACCAATTGAAGAATCTTACAGACCGTTCCGACGGAAAGGAGATCTTTGGGCTGGGGATCTTTGAGAGAAGGGTCCCGAAGACCGACACATCCGATAAGACTGTTTTCCAACAATACCTTATTCAATATGGCCAAGGCTTCATCAGACTGAAAAAAAAGGGGGGCGACGACGTAAGGGAAGATGATCGTCTCTTTCAGGGGGATGAAGAGAAGTCTTTGCGGGATGGAAATGCTCTCTGACTTATAAAGATATCTCACAAGAAACTCCGGCTCCGAATTGAAAAAACAGAAATCATTATACGAAAATTACGGAATTTGTCAACGAAGTTCAAAGAGCTCTCTTAGGCAAGACCAGGCCTCCGGTGTGCACCAGTCCCTTTGTCCCACAATCTTCCCAACCAACACCCCTTCTTGATCGACGAGGAAAGTCAGAGGAACCCAGCCCCTTACCCCGTATTGGTCCATGACCTTCTCCTTCAAGAGCAGGAGGACAGGGAGGGTGATCTTATTCTGGCTGACAATCTTTTGAACGGCTCCCTTCCTTTCTCCGTCTATGGTAATCAAAAGAATGGCCAATTGATCCCTCTTTCCGACGGAGAATTTTTCTAATACGGGGAGCTCCTCTTTACAGGATACACACCAGGTAGCCCAAAAGGTGATGAGAACCGGTTTTCCCTTGAAGTCGCTGAGGCTGATTTGTTCCCCGTTCAAACTCTTGAGAGAAAAAGCAGGGGCCTGCTTCCTTTCCTGAAATCTCTGGATGCCAAAAGAATTACAGGAAGGATATTCCGGTTGGGAAAGGGAAGCAGCCATTCCAACCTGGAGGAAGGGAATGAGCAAGAGGGCGGTTCCCATCCCGATCAACAATAAAAGAGCGACTTTTCTCTTCATTCCCATCTCCAAATGGAAGGCCTAACAGAAGACTAAGATATATTTTAAACCCCGTCAACCCTTCAGTTTCTCCGTGCAAAACGCTTGAACCCGCCTATGGCATAGGCCGATGATCAAGCTTACCCCCGGCGCTTGGACCAAGGCTCAGGGTCGACGCTGAGTCAGCTTTTTACCCTATTTTAGAAAATATATGATGGAGGACTCGAAGGGGTAATATCTCACTGTCCCGTGCAAAACTGACAAAATCCGGCAAGGATGCCGGAGAAAATATTGTGGCGGCAACCTTAGCTTGTAGGCCAGCTAAAAGAATTCCAGAGCAGTAACGAGACCCCTTTATGCTCCTGAACGTTACCCCATTAAACGTCCGCCTTATAAGATTTTCGGAGGCATTCTGGCCGGACTGTCGGATTTCACCCACGCTCCAGTAAGGTATTACCCGAAGGGGCAATATCTCCTTGAAAAGAGCCATTAGAAATGATAAGGATAAGGTGACATATGAATCTCCCCGCCTTGTAGGCGGTGTGAGATTCCCGGGCACGTAGTGGCGAGCAGAAAGCGAGCAAACGAAATCTCATTTATGTTGGGCCCCTTAACCCCGCCTGCAAGGCGGGGTTAAGGGGCACTTCCCGGTCAAATCTTGGATGTGATTTGTTTAACTTCAAACCCTTATCAAAGATATTTGAAACTCCCTTAACCTATTTCCTCCTCTCTGCCTTCCGGCAGGCAGGGGGGAGATTTTTGAGGGGCTCTTTCTGATGTTAGGAGAAAATCTTCAGATTCATACACGTAGGAGTTTAAGAAATCTCGAGGAACGATTGTTTTCGGCCTTTTTCGGGCGCGAATAGGAGGGTTTTATGGCGGGAGTAAACAAGGTCATCCTCATCGGTAATCTGGGTGCAGACCCTGAGGTAAAGTATCTCAGCAATGGCACAACGGTGGCGAACTTCCGGATGGCGACGAGTGAAAACCGGGTCAATCGATCTTCCGGAGAGAAAACGACGATCACGGAATGGCACCGGATTGTTGCTTTCGGACGATTGGCTGAGATCTGCGGAGAGTACCTGAACAAAGGCAAACAGGTCTATATCGAAGGCCGAATTCGAAGCCGTTCCTGGGAAGGTAAGGATGGAAACCGTAGGTATACCACCGAAATTGTTGCTACCCAGATGCAGATGTTAGGAACACCGGGAGCATCCGTGGAATTACCCGATGCTGAGAAAGAGTTGGGAACCGACCAAGAGGGGAGTCCCGGACCGGATGATGATGTACCCTTCTAATTGCAGATTTCGGATTGCGAATTTCGAATTTAAACTCCACAATCAACGATCCGCAATCCGCATTTAGAACAGATACCTTCTCATGCTGACATTCAGGAGGAGGCCCACTCCAATCAGAGTGGAGACGATAAAGGACCCGCCGTAACTGAGCAGGGGGAGAGGGATTCCTACTACCGGCATCATCCCCAGCACCATTCCGATGT
>Ga0315282_10016856_pt1 | contig 10629 bp, 12 predicted proteins | sample YL17G07_20_MG_FD_203693 | JGI IMG/M metagenome (GOLD analysis project Ga0315282, IMG submission 203693) | Sediment microbial communities from Yellowstone Lake, YNP, Wyoming, USA - YL17G07_20 | ecosystem: Environmental > Aquatic > Freshwater > Lake > Sediment | place: USA: Wyoming | collected... | reverse complement strand
CGTGACACACAAATTTTGATCCAATTCATTTATCGAAACCAAGCCATTATCCTCGCGATCGACCCGGCCATTCGGCTACAAGTTCTATCTCATAATCTGAGCCGTCCAACGCCCGGAATCACCTGGACCAAAAGCCGCAAGGCTTTTGGGATCTGGTGAATTCCGTTGTTATAAGCGTCTATTATCTTATTATATTTTGATTAGATATCCTCTCTGCTATCTCCGTGATTATCTTATCACTCGATGGCCTATTGTCATACTGTAAGAATTTGATACCTCTGCAATTAATAATGTCAAAAGGCTTCTCGTTTCGAACATAACCGTATAAATTATACTCACAAATTACACCTAATATTTTTTTGCTTGCTTTTGTTTTCAAAAGGGTCTCGTTAGAAATTACAAATTCATTCATTTGGTTAGAATGTGATTTCTTGGTTTCCTCAGTGCTATCTGCAACAACAAAATTATATTGGGGATTCAATATATCCGTCACGTTAATTGCTGCAATCCCTCTCGCACATGTTGACTTATCTTTGAGTAGTCTATTTTTAAGTTGAAGGTTTGCAGACTTCACTCTTTCTCTTAGTTTTTTGATAGACTTAATTCTTTCACATTCAAAATAGACATTTCTACCATTTATCTTGGATACTATATCAGAATAGGGAAGCATTGGGGTCAAATCTTTATCTTTGACTTTACGTTCAGTTTGTTTCAAGAGGAAGCGCATAGAAGTTCTGATCCAACCAGCTATGTCAAGAATAAAGATTTGACCCCACATGATCTCACCTACGCACCGAACACACCTATCATCGCAAAAATGACAATCTTATTCGTTTGCCTCAACCGGCCCACTTCGTCCCGTAATAGTTTCGACAAACGTGAGGCATCGGACACCAGCCCCTGGCTTTGAACCGCCATCCGGCTCCACGAGACCTGAAGAAATGCCGGGTCAAGAGCTGCGCTCTGATTCCGGGACGGGCTTCCCACAGCAGATACCACGCTGTCGAATACGTCTTTCAACCGGTTTTGATTTGCCCGTATATTGGCAACGAGCGCCTCCTGCTCTGGTATGTCTGCACGCAGGCCGGCCACTTGTGCCGAAACCGAGGCAAACCTGGATTGCCATCGTTTAAGTTGCTGGCTTTCGCGGTAAATCAAATAATCATTCGACAGGTAGCTTAGCTCGCTGGCCCCTTGAGCGATGTCATTGGCAATTTTTTCCTGTTTGCTGGCTCTCTCCGCGTGTTGATTCGTGATGATCTCCGACGCTGCAATCATGACCAGTATGATGCCGAACAGGAGCATGGTTATGATGAATTGTGTTCTGATTCTCATAGTCCCCTCGTTTAGCGGATGATATTCACTGCTTCAGGCTTTACCGCTTTCAGTCCGTCTACATAAATGTAATTCAAAAAATCAGGAATCGTCTTTTCACTGGTAAAGTTATTTTTTATCATCCACCGCGCCTCGTCTTCCATGGCAAGGATGAGCGACTGGTCAAGGGAGACCGAAAACTGATGCTCAGACTGGACTTCTGCCATATACGAATCGTCGTAGTGCAGCCTTTTCTGTACGATGGCCTTTGCTTGGGCGGGATGGCTCGCGTTGTAGTTTTCGGCCTGGACCAGGGCAGTCGAGAACCGTTTGATCACTTCCGGGTGCTGTGCTACCCACTCGCCCCTGCCGATCACCATGCAGTACGCCGCTTGCCCCTTCTGGGCGCCCCACTTGACTATTCCGCTGCCCAGACGGTCCTCAATCGCTTTTACATTGGGTTGCCAGGCAATCACCGCGTCGACGTCGCCCTTTACGAGTGCATCCACCGACTGTGGAGGGCTCACGTCGACGAGGGTTACCTGCCTCATGTTCATGCCGTGCAGATCGAGGAATCTGCCAAGATAGAACTCCGCTGCTGTCTTCAGGGTGACTCCGATCCTCTTTCCCTTGAGGTCCGAGACACTCCCCACCCCCCGGTCTCTCCGCCCGATAAGGTATATGTGCAGGAACTTGTCGATATTTGCCAATGCACGAATGCTCTCCTTCTTGAACGCCTCGCCGACAATGACGAACTCCGCTGCCGTAGCAATCTCTACTTCGTCGCGCAGCATACCATCGACTGCGGCCTTACCTGAAGCGTATTCCTTGACGGTGACATTGAGACCGTTTTCGGAAAAATAGCCCCGACCTTCGGCGATGTAGATGAGAGAATTGACCGCGGTGGAGTCCATTCCGATGGTGATCGATTCCACCTTGCCCGAATAGCCTCCCCGGCAAGACCATGCACCAAAGACTGTTGCTGCTCCTGCGACGATAGTACCTATCAACACAAAACGTCTCAGTTGTTGAAAACGATTCTGTTGCATGCCTTCTTCACTTTGAAAAAGAAGGGTTCACGACCCTGACATAAATTTGGGCTAATATTAACTTGCTATTATATATAGGACGGTTTGAAAATGAAAGGTTTTTTCATTCGCTGAAGACGAGGAATGTGGCGAAAAATGTCGACCATTCGTTTTGATTCTTGTTGTTACGAACATAAAACGAGAAAGGTCTTCGAAAGGGGAAGCATTCGAAACCAAATCGATACGCCAGGGATGTTTTGTGTTGGGCAGTTGGGGGGACGTAGGGGTAAATGCAAATTACTTATCCCCTTCGTCCAACTCCGTTACCTCTTCCGGTTTCGCCATCGGGTTCACTGATGCCGTCGCCATCTGCAGAAACCGCGCCACCTACGCCACTGTGTATCCCAACTTCCGTGCGGTCCCGCTTGTCTTGGCATGGCTCCAATTTACTCGTTTCCTTACCCCATCTCAAGTTTTATGTCTCTTTTTATTTCTCTTTGCACCAACGTCCCCACCTTTCTTTACGATGCACCCGGAGTTCTTCATCACGTAATGGTACGTGGGGTTGAAGGGTGCCGGATATTCCGTGACGAGCAGGACCGGGAGGACTTTGTCTTCCGTATCGGTCGACAGGTGGAGAAGACGGGGACGAAGGTCCTGGCGTGGGCTCTCATGGATACTCATGTCCACCTTTTGAACATAAGTGGCCCCCAGGGAATTTCCAAATTTATGCGGTGTCTGCTAACCGGTTACGCCGTTGGCTATAATCTGAAGTACGGGAGGCATGGACATCTGTTTCAGAATCGGTACAAATCGATCGTTTGTGAAGAAGAGCCATATCTGCTGGAACTTGTGCGCTATATTCATTTGAATCCTTTGAGGGCAGGGATGGTGAGGACCTTGGAGGAGTTGGAAGGGTACGCATGGTGTGGGCATGGCGCACTGACGGGGAAGAGGAGGAGCGATTGGCAGGAGACAGGATATGTTCTCAGGCAATTCAACGAAGAGAGAGGGAAGGCAATCCGGGGATACCGGAAGTTCGTCGAAGAGGGGAAGGGGCAAGGGAGACGGCTGGATCTGGTAGGTGGAGGGCTAATTCGGAGTCTTGGAGGGTGGTCGCAAGTCCTTTCGCTCAGAGATTCAGGGGAGAATGTACCGCATGATGGACGGATTTTGGGTGGAGGGGATTTTGTGGAGGAAGTGCTGGAGGAGGCAGATAGAAATCTCCGGCGACAACTGAGGCTCAAGGGAAGGACGAAATCGATTGACCGAGTGATCACGGAGATGTGCGAGGAAGACGGAGTAAGTGAGGGAGAACTTCGAAATGGTGGGCAGAGGAAAAGGGTGTCGGAACTGCGGGCAAGGGTGTGCTACCACTTGAATCATGAGTTAGGGATAGCGATGGCGGAGATTGCGAGACACGTCGGAGTATGTGCATCAGCGGTGGTGAAATCAATCCAAAAGATTGAGTCGGGAGGCAAAAAGTCATAGAATTCATCAACGTCCCTTCCATTCGGTTCCACTATCCGGTTAAGGCCCGATGATTTCTGCGAACCGCCCATTGCGGACCCGCATGATGGGTGGTGTGGTAAGGGACGGTTAATCACCGTCCCTTACCCGATTGGGCTGTTTACTGACCATAGAGGACAACTTGTAAGTTATCGAATGCCTTTTTCAAGTCACGACAATAGCTCTCGACGACAAAAAAATATCGCCCAGACGTGCCGATGCCGATTCCTGGCCCTGGACCGCCCGCTAACATTGCAATAGTGCAACTCTTTTTTACGTAATACTCATGAGCGAGCCCGCAACGAAAGATGTCGTACACGTTGTGCCTTGCCCGGAAAGACTGATAGTCGGGGCCTATCGAGTCGAAAAACTGGTTGAAGTTGCCAGATGCTACATCAGTGCCATTTGGTCGCTTTACGCCAAATTGCAGTTTTCCACCGAATTCGGTGTAGCAGAGGAGTCCGAGCGTAGCGAGAAAATTTCCGCCACCAGGCCTTACGCCAGCGGCCTGTAAGGCATTTCCGTCTGCCTTTGCGAGGTCAATTTCTCGGTCTACATCCGAGAACATGAAGAGCTTTGCTTGGATGAATTCATCTCTAGTCATGACTTTCAGCCCAACGACCCGCATGAACCTCGGCGCGGCTACGCGCCGGAGCGGTCCATGCGTTTGTTGGGGCTTACATCAGATTCTTTTCTACATATTCCACGCCCTTTGGGGAAAGAATGATGGACTCACTCTCCCTGTCGAACTCCAAGAAACGCTCCTTGTGGAGTTGGGCTATAATCTTGTTCTTGAACATTTGAGGATTTGAATACTCAACCCAATCACAGAGGTCTTCAACCAAAATGGCTGAGTTTTGGGTCGAGTACAGAAGCAACAATGCCTGATCTCTTGCCTTTAAACCTTTCTTCAACACCCGCTTCTTCCCTGCAACTTCCCAGATAGATGGCAGTTGTCTAACGGAAATGCCATCAACAATGTCCTGCGCCTCCTCAAGCGACAAACCGTGGTTGATTCTGATGAGTTCGCAGACAATCCAATCGGCAGTCTTAGCTATGGTCGCGATGTCGATTGCATTTGCATCCACGTCGCCACCGATGTGCCCAATCCCGCGCTTGTTGCGCATCGTGTATAGGAAGACCAACGCGCGAGGAAGGATAATTCTCTCCGACTCATTTCCTGATGTAGCTGGCGCGGTTGTCAATTTTCGGCATTCGTCAGCATAGTTGACGATTTTCGTGCCGAATGGAGTAAAGGTGCCGTAAACCTTCTGCTGTAAGAATCTCAGGACAACCTCGCAGAGTCTTCCAGCAGCCAGTCCCGCAGCGTCGTGCCGAGCTTCTGCGACGTTTTTCTTCAGATCAAGGTAGGACTGAATAAGCCGCGATCTGAATGTGGCGGGTACGCTAGTGAGCGCAGTTGTTAGAACCGGATTAAGGTTTCTTGTACTCATATTGTTTGTTTGCGTTCTTCGTTCTTGTCAGTTTTCCAGTCCGTACGAGGCGCGCAAGGCTTCCGGAGAACTCGTTAGGTTTAAACGTGCGCGCCATGTTGTTTTTGCAGTGTTTAATGATGTCGTTGATTGTGGAGGGTTTATTGAAGAATGTCCCGGCCAGCAACTGAGTCAGTGTTGCTGCAGCTCCTGATCCGGACGATACCTTCTTTTGCTTGGTCGCTGCTGCGTCGTTTGCTGGCGTGGGTGCTTTTGGCCGCCGACCTCGCAGAGTGCGAGCGGGTTTGCGATCACTAGGGCGGGCTTCGGATTGCTCTCCGAGAACCAGGTCTAGGATGCGCAATTGGACGGCCTCAGACTTGAAGCTGTTTAAAACGGTGGCGAGTTCGGTCAATTGTTTTTTGATGCTATCGAATTTTTCCATCATGTCATTTCTCCTTTGTTTTGCCCAACGGCAAAATCAGCCGGAGCTGTAAGCGATCGGCTGGATTGCTTGGTTCGGCGTTCTACATTCTATTATTCATTGGAGGGACCTCCAGGTGCTCCGCTGCGTAGCATACGAGAAGATACTTTTCTAGGGGTACCTCCAAAGACGGATCTGCCTCTCGGTCCTCAAGTTGGATGCAGAATTTCTTGTCCCAGGTTCCGCACTCCCTAAGGAATCTCGCCCTCTCGTCACCCGACAAAGCTTGGCTGAGAGTCTTCGTGTAATAGCACTTTACGTTTTGTATGCCGAGCCGTTGGAATACGTGTGTCATCCGAATGTTTGTCTGCTGTGTGTTTCTCGATGTATTATTAGTCCTTGTCTCTTGTTCATATCTCTTGGCGATTGCTTGTTCTGTCTTGCCAATGTAGAGAATGTCACTCGCTCCGGACAGACGCGCCACTGCTCTGTTAAGGACAAACACGTAGGTTACATTTTTATCGATTTGGTTCGAGAACTTAATCCAGTCGTATTTCTCTCTAATTGTCTCGTAGTTCATAGTCATTTCCGCCGAACGGCCATGGCATGAGCCGCGGCGCGTCTTCTGCGCCGTCGGTTCCATGCCCGTGTTAGACGGCTTGACCGAGGCGACGCGTCTCCTTCGATTCTCGGAAACCCGCTTTACCGTAAGCAGAACGTTTGGTCCGAGGATTTCCCCCCGTTTCTGATCTCGTTCCCAGCCTATGCCCCAGATACATTTATCAGCTAGGACTCGACGTCGCTCCACATAGAGAAAGCCTGCTCCAGCTGCTTGTAGGGATCCAGCAAGTCGATTCTGAACTTCTCCTCTTCGGTCATAACGTGCCCATCACGTTCGTAGAGACGACGATGCCGGTCGCGCTGTTCCCATTGGGTCAAAGGTGGCTCCGTCTCAAGCGCGAGATGGTGGTGAATGCTCGTCAGCAAGTAGTGGGCGTCCGATGGTAGACGGACGGACTGCATACCGGCGTAGGGTTGCGGCAAGAACTCGATTAGCATCCTGCCGATGCATATCGGGATCACCGGCTTCCTTGCCAGCCAAACTGCCCCAGCTTCGAAATTTACCCAAGCTCGGTTGATCGAGCGCTCACTGAGCAATAACAACAGGAGTTCGCAGCTCTGTAGGGCCTCCCTGATTCTGTCTAGCCAGACATGGCCGGCGAGCACCTGAGTTTGATCGGCCGACAGGAAGACTTCTTTCTCTATGTTCAGAGTCGAAGACAATAAAGACTGAACTGCCTGTGCGATGTCTTTGTCTTCGTGCACGTAGCTGATGAAGACCCTAGCCCTTCCTGCCAATTTTGCGTCCTCTCAAGGTTTGTGCTTGCTCACCCGCTCTCACATCCTCCAAGGAATCCGCGGCTCCGAGTTGAGAGAGTCCCGGTAAATCCCGTCGTCGATCCGGATGCTGTCCGTCTGCAGCGAATTGTTGGGCCTTTGACGATATTGATCAGATAAGCCATGTTTTATTTGGTCGAACAGGATCGATTCCTACGATTTGAGAATTTTGTAGTATGGGCAAAATATAATTTATGCAACGCACATTTGAGTTTTTATCACGCGAAGCAATGCAAAGTGGCCCGGCCTCTCTTCTTGAGTTGGATGATCGAATCTCACATTGATTTCCAAAATTGTGTTCGTTCTGAACAAGGTAGTGAAGTGCGGCCAAAAAGGACTCTTTGGTTATATAAATGTTTTGGGGAGAGATCTTTATTCTTTGACCCGATCTTTCTTCAACATAAAAGTCTTTCCCCTTGTAGAGATCGGGCGTTTTATACCGCCTACCCAACTTTAGGTCGGGCCATATCCTATCGATTGTTTCTTGACAGATCTCACACATATTTGCCCCCATCATACGGCCCAACCATATAATTAGATAGTTTTTAGACATTTTAGCAGAGATGAAGGAATTTTACAATCAATAATTGACAAACCTCAACCTCTTTTTTATAATTCCCTAACTTGATAACATTACAATTGACATGATTATAAAGATTTAAAGATAACTCCAGATGATTAATATACCTACCGATTTGCTGGCTCGATTTGAATCAATTCTGACAAAAAGGTCAGTTCCTAATAAGTTCAGAAATTATTATAAAAAGTGGCTGAGGTACTACCTCGACTTCTGTCAGAAGTATAGCCACCCTATTTCAACGCAGGAAAGCCTTCAGCAGTTCACAAAGAAATTGCAGGAGAAGAACCAGACTCCGGAGCAGCAGAAGCAGGCCTCAGACGCCGTCTCTCTCTATTTTGACCTGTTGCAAACAGAAGCAGCCTCGGCGACTGCAATCAACCCTCCGACACCACGGGCGTTTGGGGCCAAATCTTTACCCTTGACTTAACTGTGTTTTAAACTATAGGAAGATATCCCGCTTCTCTCAACCATTGCTCGGTCAGTTTCATCCCCTCTTTCAAAGAAATTCGCGGTTGATAACCCAGCTCGCGCCGCGCTTTTTCAATGCTGAACCGTGCTTGGCGAGTCAGAAAGCCTACGGCTTCACGCGTGATCTTCGGCGGCTTGCCGGTAATCTTGGAGGTCATTTCCATGCCGAGCGCGATGGTCTTTGCAAGCCATTCGGGAACGGATCTGATTTCTGGCTTTCCGGCCATCTCTGCATAGTATCCAAAGAATTCTTTCCACGTCACTGCAATCCCATCGGTAATCAAATACACCTGCCCCACGGATGGGTCGCGTTTCGTTGCCGCCAGCGTTGCATCAAGGAGATTATCGATATACACGTAGTTGCAGAGGCCCGTCCCTCCGTTGATCAGCATCATCTGGCCTGAATTGATCAGCTTTATGGGGCGGATCGTCCACGCATTGGAATACGGGCCATACACATTGGTGGGTCGAATCACTACGACCGGAAGCCCTGCCTCCTGATGAGCGATCCACACAGCCTTCTCCGCGGCAATCTTTGTATCGCAATAAAGATTCCCGCAAGGTCGGTAGGGAGTAGCTTCATCTGCTCCGTCTGGCGGATTCAGTCCATACACGGCAACGCTGCTGAAGTGAATGAATTTTTTGACCCCGATGTCGCTCGAAACCTTGAGAACGTTCTCAGTGCCTTTAACATTGGTTCGAAAGAATTCGTTCCGATCTCCGGTCTCCCGGACCATGGCGGCACAATGAAATACAAGATCGCATCCACTGATAGCTTCACGCAATGAGGGCAAGTCAAGGAGATCTGCTTTCACGATCTCCAATTGAAGTTTCCCCAGTCGCTCTCCTCTCTTCAGGTTCCGAACCATGGCACGGACGCGCACTCCCTCTTCAATGGCAAGCCGCTCTGCCAACCGGCCGCCGATGAAACCAGATGCACCTGTCACCAGTGCAGAAAACCCACGGATCTCCATAACTCCTCTCGAACTGATGTTGATAAGGACTTGCTTGAAGGTGAGCTGAATATATAAAAAGTCGAGTTGAATGTCAAGCTGAGAGGATCCTCCCCTTTAACAAAGGGGAAGGTGTGAAAAAATCCCCAGATTGGCAGAGCGGACAGGGGGATGTCGGAAAAAATGTAGAGCGGCTACCTTTTGCAGGCTTAATGATAAACATTGAAAACCATGTAAGATTGATAGTTTAAATTGACTCATGACCCATACATTTTCAAAGTCCGCATTCTACAGTTTTGGAGATATCCCTCTGGCCGGTCTACTACCCCTAATTTTCTCATAGCTTCGGGGAGTCAGAAGGGATTTGTCGATGATTTTGACTCAATTGGGGTTTTACTTCTTCCCCCCCCTTTCCCTTGATCGCCTTCAATACCTTCTCCGGAGTGACGGGAAGGTCTGGAATCCTCACACCGATCGCATCATAGACTGCATTGCCGAGGGCCGGAAAGATGGCAACGGATGCTCCTTCGCCCACCTCTTTCGCTCCGAACGGACCATCGGGGTCGATGCTCTCCACGAAGATATGCGTGTTTTTGAGAGGGATATCCATTGATGTGGGCATCTTATAATCCATGAAAGAGGGATTGAGCACGTGTCCGTCCTTCTTGTCCCTTTTCAATTCTTCAAAAAGGAGTTGCCCCTGTGCCTGTATCCAGGCGCCATCCAGCTGACCGGCACAGAGTATCGGGTTCAAGGCCTTACCAATATCATGCGCTCCAACGGCATTCAGGATAGTTATCTTTCCTGTTTCGGGGTCGACCTCGATTTCAGCGACATCCGCAGCAAAGGTATAAGTGGGGGAGATATTCCCTCTTCCCGTTTTAAAATCGATGAAATCGACTCCGGAATCGTAGCTGCCACGTCCGATGATCGACTTGCTCTCCTTTCCCATGCTGTGCTGAGCATGCCGAATCAACGCATCAATCTTCCAACTTTTTTCCGGGTTGTTTTTCGGAAAAACCATCCGATCTTTAAATATCATCTCCTCCGGTGCTACCCCCGTGACTTTACCTGCCACTTCTGCAAGCTGCCTCCTCGCATCTTCCGCAGCAATCTTTGCCGCATTGCCAGAATAAAAACTGACCCGAGACCCATAGGTCCCTGGATCGATGGGAGTAAAGTCGGTATCGATTCCAGAATTAATGATGATACCCTCCATGGGGAGGCCTAACACCTCTGCTACGATCTGACAGACGATGGTCGATGAGCCCTGGCCAATGTCCGTTGCACCTGTCATGACCGAGGCGGTCCCATCTTCATTCATCTTTACGACACAAGAGGCAGAGTTATGGCCACTCAACTTCACCCCTGTAATAAAAGAGGAGGTCCCCATGCCGATCCCGTGAAAAGGCGGAAGTTTACCCTTCTTCTCTTTCCATCCTGAGGCCTCTACCGCCTTTTCGACACACTCCGTAAATGCACAGCTCGTAATCTGATAACCTCCTGGAGTCTGATCCCCTGG
>Ga0315282_10016855_pt1 | contig 10630 bp, 9 predicted proteins | sample YL17G07_20_MG_FD_203693 | JGI IMG/M metagenome (GOLD analysis project Ga0315282, IMG submission 203693) | Sediment microbial communities from Yellowstone Lake, YNP, Wyoming, USA - YL17G07_20 | ecosystem: Environmental > Aquatic > Freshwater > Lake > Sediment | place: USA: Wyoming | collected... | reverse complement strand
CGTCGCGTCTCGATGGGCGCCGGGGCGCGCGTGTAGGAAGTCAGCGATCGCGCAATGCCTTCAGGCACCGACAGGAGATGCTCGTACGCGTTGATCTGTTCCGTGCTCAGCTGCCCACGCTTCGCGGCGAGCAGACGCTTGAGCATCGCCAGGTACTCGAAGTCCTCCATGCCGTCGCGCAGCGCTTCCCAGCGGATGGTGGTCACTGGCGGATCGAGGACTGGACCGTCGCCACCGTCAAAGCAGGCCTCCGGCGGGTACAGGAACCGTCCGTCGCCTGCATTCCAGGCTTGCTTCGCGCCTCGGGGTGTGCCGTAGCCATCCACCCAGCTCATGGAGTCCTCGTAGGGATTCTGGAGGCTGTCGGGATACGCCGCGCCGCTGGTCCACCACACCGTGTCCCAGATGAGCACCCCGTCCACATGGCCTTGCCAGGTCTGCCAGAGCCAGACGCGCAGGTCTGTGGCCGGGCGGTCAATGAAGTTGGCTATGAAAGGTGTCTTGGGGCCGCAGCAGATGTACCAGGTGTAGAGGTCTCCGGCCTTCTGGCGTTCGGCGGCGAACTCGGGGTGGTGCGCGAGAATCAGCGCACGGAGGGCGCTCGCGTGCTCGCGGATCGTGGCGGCCCGGGCCTCACGCGGAGAGCCCCCCTCGCCCGCCATCCGCCGCCGGCACCTCTCGCAGTGGCACATCTCGCCCGCGAGGTAGATGTCGTACCAGAACCCGTCGACGGGGTAGGTCCGGCATAGCTCTTCGGTCTGGGCCATCATCAGCTCGTGGTACTCCCCGCTCGGACAGAGGAACTGCCACGAGTACCCGGGCTTCGGGTCCTCGGGTCCGGCGGTGGGATCCCACTGGGTGGCCAGGACGCTTCCGTCTTCGCGCCGCATGCACCATCCGGGGTGCTCCTCCGCGTCGAGCGCCGACCAGCCCATCGTGTAGTAGATCGGCGCGCGGACCCCGATCTCGTGGCATGCCTCGATCTGCCCGCCCAGGAGGTCGCAGGCGAGATGGGGGTGCGGCCGCCCAACCTTCGTGGGGTAGTAGCTGTAGCCGTGGTGGCACTTGGCGAAGACGTTCACGAGCTGCACACGGCCGAGCGTGAGCGCCTCCTGGAACTGGATTCGCGAGAAGCGGGCGCCGACCCCCTCGATCAGGCCCGACGTGTGGAAGTCGAGATGGATCTGGCGTGTCGGCTCGTGCATCGTGCCATCCTTCCGCGCGAGGTGTGGTGGGACAACCCGAAAGCGGTCGTGACGGAGATCCGGCGGGGCCGCGCGCGGCAAGTGCATCACCGGTACGCGGCGCTGGCGAGCCACTACGTCTTCGAGCCGCTGCTCTGCATGGTGGCTCGTCCGGCGGAGAAGCCAGGGGTGGGGCCGGCTTGCCGGCAGTCCCTCTCCCAGTCCGAGCCGACGTGGGCGGTCAGATCAGCATACCGTCCTTCGCGCCCAGCCGCACCAACTCGATCCGCTGCGGGTCGGATACCCCGAGGCCGTACTTCTCCTCGGCCAACGCGATGTGCTTCGGCGGCGGGCTGATGGGCCAAGGCTCGCCCCGAACCTCGTTGCGGATGGCCTGGAGGACCTGCGTGCCGACGGTGTCGACCGCCACCGGGTCGGCGCCGACGACAAGGCCGCCGTAGCGGTAGTAGTACTCCGGGTCGGTCTGGGGGCCCCGCTCGTAGTAGGGCTCCATCGCGTCGACGACGATGAGCCGGCACTTGTTCCGGAAGACGGGGAGCGCCTGCATCTGGCCGATGTCGGCTCCGGAATCACGGTGGATCTGGAACGCCGTGTCGGGCCCATCCTGGAGGTTGATGCGCGTGACGGCTCCGGCCCAGTTCTTCAGGCTGATGGCCACCCCGGAGATCACGTGGCACTTCAGCGAAGGCACGTTGACCAGTGCCGTCGCCCAATCCGCGGCGACTCGGGAGACGGCCTGCTCGTTGTGCCCGAAGATCGCCCCCCCTGCCAGGCGCCCTGTCCGGCCGACGCCGCGCCGCGGCCTATGCCGCCAGACGTGCGGTCCCAAGCCAGCACCGCCTCATCGCCGACACGCGCGTGCTCCACGAGCGAGTCCGCGATGGCCGCCAGCACTTGGGGCCGGGTGACGCTCATCATGACGTTGGCTTTGATCGCGACCTGGTCGTCCGGTCGGAAGGTCTCGCTCCAGAAGACGGGGGCCTCGCTGCCTGACAGGGCCGCGACGGCCTCGTCCAGCATCCCCCTGACGACCTCCGCCCGGCACTCGCCCGAGTCGTCCAGGGCTTCGGGGCGGCGGACCAGGACAACCCTGGCTTTTGGTTCCTCCGCAGTTCCACGCTGGGCACACGAGAGTCCGATGGCGGCCGCGATCCCACCATACGACGTCCCGCGCAGGAAGTCCCTTCGGGTGCAGCGTCGTCTCATCTTGGGTCAGCCTCCTTGAGCCTCGCCATGGACCTCGCTGTCAGACAGCCTGGCCCTTCGGCACTTCCCGCGCGGAAGGCCGAGGACCGGGCGCTTCGCTCTTGGGCGAGTTCCCCCGGATCACCGCTCGCCGCAGAGAGCGCGGCAGCCTACTCGTGACGAGCAACCTGACGTTCGGCGACTGGAACCAGGTCTTCCAGGGCGAGCGGATGACGGCGGCGCTCCTCGACCGCCTCACCCATCACTGCCACATCCTGGAGATGACCGGGGAGAGCTACCGCTTCCGGCAGTCCGCGAAGAGGCAACGCCGCAAAGAGCCCGAATAGGACCCCGCGCCGCCTCCCCCCTGTGGCGCACGCATCGACGAGGTGGGTCCGTTTTGCTCGCCTACCTGGGCCCTCTTTGCTCGCCGATTACCAGACCCCGGGACTTGCACAGGGAGCGCCGCGATGGTGAAGGCTGTTCGATACCATGACTACGGCGGACCCGAGGTGCTGTGTTACGAGGACGCACCGATCCCGGAGCCAGGACCCCGTGACGTCCTCGTGCGCGTGCACGCGGCGGGGGTGAACCCCGCCGACCGGCAGATACGCGCGGGCCTGCGGTTCCGGCTGGATAAGCCCTTCGCGTTCATCCCCGGCTGCGAAGTCTCCGGCACCGTCGAGAAGCGCGGGGCTGAAGTCAAGGTACTCACGGTGAGCGATGAGGTGTACGGCATGCTCGGAACGCTGGGGGGTGGGTACGCGGAATACGTCGTCGCAGCCGCAGACAACCTCGGTCGGAAGCCCGCGTCTCTGGACCACGTGCACGCAGCCGCCCTGCCGGTCGCCGCGCTGACCGCTTGGGATGCCCTGTTCGAGGTCGGGGGCCTGGTCGCCGGGCAGAAGATACTCATCCACGCGGCCGCTGGCGGTGTCGGGCATGTTGCCGTGCAGTTGGCCAAGTGGCGGGGCGCGCATGTGATCGGCACGGCATCGACACGGAACGAGGCGTTCCTCCGGGAACTCGGTGTCGATGAGTTCGTCGACTACCGGGCCACCGTGTTCGGATCCGTCGTGCGGGACGTGGATGTGGTTGTCGACGCGATCCCCCGTGAGGCCGACGATGCCACCGATGTGCTCGCCCGGGAGACGATGGCGCGTTCCTGGGTGGTTCTCAAGGATGGCGGGATTCAGGTCTCGATCTGCGCCAACCCGAGGCCCGGTCCGGAGGCTGCGAGGCGGGGACTCCGCGGCGCGTACGCGGGGGCCCAGCCCGGCAATGACGTATTGAACCGCATTGCAGGGCTGGTTGACGAGGGAAGGCTCAGCCCCGCCGTCGGCGTGATCCTGGCCCTGCGTGAAGCCCGGCAGGCACACGAGCTGATCCAGACGGGCCATACCCGCGGCAAGATCGTACTGGAGGTCGGTGAGCTGTGACAGGCCCGGCACTGCACGCCCGACAGGTGGTGGCGACGACAGCCTCCATGCGGCGGACGGTTGCGTTGCTCATGCTCCTCTCCAGAGCAGGCGTCCCCGCGGTCGCCGACTTCGTCGTCTCGCCTACGGGCGATGACCGGGCCGGCCGGACAGTACGACAGACGCAAGACCGACGGCAACACTGAGCGCGAGACCGCGCTCGCCAATCTGAGACCCTAACATCCCGAGTGGTACTCAACATGGAGGCAGGTCACGCAGGGAGGCATGCGCAGGAGGAACGGGATGACTCTACGAGGGGTACGATGGGAGCTCACAGGCATGGGAACGGTACTGGTGGTGTCTCTGTGCGTGGCGGCGAGCTTCGCCGCCCAGAGTGGTCCCGTGGTGCTGGCGACAGACGGCGTCGCCAGGGCGACCATCGTGGTGAGTGCGGACCTGTTGCCGCGCGCTTCCGCCGCCATGCCCCCCTCGGCGCGGGCGCAGGAGATGCCGCGCCTCCGAGTGAGCGACAGCGCGCGAGCGCTCGTCGCCGAGGATGGCACTCCGTTCCTCTGGCTGGGTGACACCGCCTGGTCGCTCCCGCGCCTGTCGCCCGAGGACGTCGAGACCTACATGGCCCGCCGCGCGCTCCAGGGCTTCACCGTCCTGCAGGTGTGCTGTGGGCTCGACGCGCCGGACTAAGCCGGCGATCAGCCGTTCGAGGGGGCTGACCCGGACGCCCCCAGCGGAGCATTCTGGCGCCATGTCGACTCGATCGTGGCTTGTGCCCGCTCGCACGGGCTCTACATCGCGCTCGTGCCGATGTGGGGAGCCGAGTACGGCCGGGCCTTCGGAGATGACACGGCGAAGGCGCGCCGCTTCGGGGTGTGGATCGCCCGTCGCTACGCCGGCATGAGCCATGTGCTGTGGATCGTCAGCGGCGAGCACGACTCCATCAACGGGTACCGGGTGCCCATCACCGACGCGCAGCGGAGCGTGTTGACGGCGGTTGCGGAGGGGTTGCGGTCCGTGCACGGCGGGGCCCAGCTCACGACGATCCACCCGGGCGTGGCCCGCACCTCCTCGCTGGACTTCCATGCGGAGGAGTGGCTGGACCTCAACATGCTCCAGTCCGGCCACTGCATCGACTGCGAGGAGTATGGGCTCGCCGAGAACCACGACCTGATCGCGCACGACTGGGGACTCACCCCGACGAAGCCGGTCCTCGACGGTGAGCCCATCTACGAGGATACGCCCGACGGTGTGTGGATGCGCAACAGCCTCGACAACCCAAGAGCCGACGCGGCAGCGGTCCGTCGGAAGGCCTACTGGTCCGTGTTCGCGGGGGCCTGCGGCCACGTCCTCGGGGTACGCCGGGAACTGCGCCTCCGGGGCGAGTCGGTAGTTGAGCGCCGCAACCAGGTAGCCTCCGCGGAGAAGGCTCGCGAGGAAGCTCGTGCCCTCGGTCTGCGCCTTGTCCCCCTTCTGCCACGCTCCCCCGTGCACCCACACGAGCACGGGCGCCTGGTCGGCGCCTTCGGGCACGTAGAGGTCGAGGCTCAGCAGGTTGGGGTCCACGCCCTGCACCTCGGCGTACCGGATGTCCCGGTGCGTCGCCCTCGTGGGCATGGGTGCGCCTGCGCCCTCAGCGGCTCCCCGTTAACGGGCCAGCGCCGCCTTCGCCTCCTCCAGCGTCACAAAGCCATCCTTGTTCGCATCCAGCCGCACGAACCACTCGCCCTGCAACTCGTCCGGCGTCAGCTTGCCATCCCCGTTGCGGTCAAGCTGCTTGAAGCGCTGGTCGAGGCTCATCTGCCCGCCGGGTTGCGCCTGCTGCGCCCAGCTTGTCAGGGCCATTGCCAGGCCCAGACCAAGTAGCACCAATGTCGCAGGTCTCATGATGCTCTCCTCTCACTGAGCGGCCGGCAGCGTGCCCTTGTAGATCCAGGCCGTGTCACGGTACTTGGTGTTGGTGCTGAGGGCGGTGGCGTCAAAGCCACCGCAGTAGATGACACGCCCGGCGTCTTCGGCGAAGGGGGACGCGCAGATGGTGCGGCAGCCGCGCAGGCCGCCGAAGATGGCGTACAGCACCTGCCCGACTCCGCGGTACTGGCCGGCAAGCGCCTCGGCAGCCTCGGGATCGCGCCCAGCCTCCTGGAAGAGCACCCTCAACCAGGCCCGATGCCGCCATGTTGTGTCGAGGTACTCGGTCACGAGCCACCGCAGAGCGTCAGGGAACGGCTTCCCCGTCCAGTCGTCGTCCGGCAGGTGGCGGAAAAGCTCGGCCGGGCCGAACTCACGGATCACGGCGACGAAGATGGCGTGCTTGGCGGGGAAGTGGCGGAACAGGACGGTCTCGCTCACGCCGGCGCCCGCCGCGATGTCGCGCGTCGTGGCGGCCTCGTAGCCCTCCGCGGCGAACCGCTCGAGCGCCGATCGGAGCAGACCTGCCCTGCGCTTCTCGCTCCTGGGCACCGTTGTCACGACCCGTCCACGGCGGTGTAAGCTCACGCTCACACTAAGAGACGTAACCGGAGCGGGCGTGTTCAGCTGGATCGATGGGTCGATGGGATCGTGCGGGAGTCCCAGCTCCTCCGCCGTGCGCGCCTGTCCACCCGGACGCTGCGTCAGTCGCCGAGATCGACCACGGCGGCCAGGCTCGCGCTTCCGGGGCCAGCGGCTCCCCGTCGAGCGTGACTGCCCGCGGCCCGTCAGCGTTGTGCTGCCGTGGGGCGGCCGCCCCGGCGGGCAGGATGGGCTTCGCGTCCGGACGAATCCCGACCAGGGAGCGGGTGGAGTCCGGTGGGCTCGAGGAGGTCTGCACATGGAGCACTACTCGGGGATCCGCAAGCACATCGATCCGTGGTCGATGGCTGTCATTCTCACGACGCTGGCGCTCTTCATGGTTGCCCTGGTGGTGAAGGGACTCACGTCGGCGATGCTGCTCGAGGCGGGCGTGTTCCTCGTGTCGGTGAAGCTGATCATCGCCTCCTACAAGAGCAGCTTGCAGGCCGAGAGGATCGCGGCCGAACTGGCGGAGCTACGGCGCGCGGTCGAGGGCACGGGGCCGCGTACGCCACCCGAGCGGGAGGAGGCGTAGGAGGCGGGCATTCCTGAGGTCTTCGGACTACTGGCTGAAGAAGCACAGCCGCTCCACCGTGCGCATGGCGCCCTTCGGCCACGGAGCCGCACCGACCGGTGGAAGGAGCTTGGCCCGATGACGAGACGGACGCCCGCGCGAGGGGCCAGCCGCATTGCAGTGTGTGCACTCGCCGCGGTCGGCATGCTCGCACCCCATGCGATGGCCGACCTCGGTCGGATCGCCTTCCCGAGTGACCCCGCTGTCCTCGATGCGCGGCGCGACCTCGGGGCCAAGGGGGACGGGGTTGCCGACGACACCGAGGCCCTGCAACGCGGCCTCGACATGAGCTGCGGCCTCGACGGCGGCCCCACCAAGGTGCTCTACCTCCCCAACGGCACTTACCGAGTCACCGGCACACTGGTGGTGAAGGCGGGCGTCGGGCCCTGGCTCTACGGTGAGACGCGGGACGGCGTCGTCGTTCGCCTCGATGACGGGGTGGCCGGTGTGAACTCCGTTCTCCGCACCCACCCACGCGAGAGCGGCCCCACGTCCGCCGACTGGTTCGAGCGCAACATCCGGAACCTCACGATCGACGTGGGCGAGAACCCGCAGACGGACGGCATCCGCTACTGCTCCACGAACACCGGGATCATCCAGCATGTGCGCGTCATCGGTCACGGCAAGGTCGGCATCAACTCCGGCTTCATCGACCAGAGCAGCCCCAATCTGATCCAAGACGTCGAGATCGACGGCTTCGAGACGGGCATCCTCTCCCGCTGGACGTGGGGTCAGACGCTCTCCCGCGTGACCATCCGGAACTGCTCGCGCGTCGGGCTCGAGGTGACGGCGAACGCACTCGGCGTCGAGGACCTCGTCGTGGAGAACACCCCGCTTGCCGTGCTGAACACGATCCCGAACGACTGGCCGCACTGGGGAGGCGTCATCGCGCTCATCGGCGGGCGGTTCTCGGGCGGGAATCGGGCGGGACCGGCGATCCGCAACGAGAGCGTCCTCTATGCCCGCGATGTGGTGACCGAGGGCTACGCGAGGGCCCTCGAGAGGACTGCGCCCGGCGGCAGCGTCGACGGTCCCGACATCACGGAGTACTCCTCGCACGAGGTGAAGTCACTGTTCGATTCGCCGGCGGGCGCGCTCCGGTTGCCGGTGGAGCGCGAGCCCGAGGTCCTCTGGGAGACCGACCCCGCGAAGTGGGTCTGCGTGAACGACTTCGGCGCCGTCGCGGGGGACAACCAGGACGACACGGCGGCGTTCCAGCAGGTGTTCGACCGGGCCGCCGCCGAGGGAAAGACCACGGTCTGCGTCCGCGGGATCGGAGGCTCGGACCCGAACTGGTACGATTTGCGTGGCGAGATTCGCGTCCGTGGGAGCGTGCGGCACGTATTGGGCCTGGGATTCGGGCGCATCCTGAACCCGGGCGACGGCCGGTTCGTGGTCGATGACGAGTCGGCGCCCGTCGTGAAGTTCCAGAACATCGACGCGATGGGCGGCCCGCCCGTGACGGTCGAGAACCGCTCACGCGCCGGCACGATGGTCGTGGAGAGCTGCAGCGTGCGCATCGTTGGCGCGGGCGCCGGCGACATCTTCGCGACCGACTGCCCGTCGCTCGTAGACCTCCAGAGCCCGGGGCAGCGCATGTGGGCCCGGCAGCTCAACCCTGAGGGGAACGATGACATCGGCGTCGTTCGCAACGCGGGGGCAGACCTGTGGGCTCTCGGTGCGAAGTGCGAGGGGAAGGGAGTGCGGTTCCGCACGAGCGACGGCGGCCGCACGGAGATCATGGGCGGGTTCTTCTACGACCCGGGTGACATGACCCCCGATGATGCGCGGCCCATGTTCGACATCGACAACGCCTCGCTGTGCGCCATGGGGATCCGCGAGATCGCGTTCGGCGGCGCCATGTTCAGCGTGAAGGTCCGGGAGCGGCGCGGCGAGGAGACCCGTACCCTCCGCAACGACCGCGAAGGCGGCTGGATCGGGTGGTCGCTCTTCAGCGGGTGGCCGAGACCCGCGGGCGGAGCCAGGGACGGCGGCCGGGGTCCTGCGGCGCCAGTGAACGGTCCAGCCGTGGCGGGAGGCGACACTCCCGCGCCGCGCAGGGCTTGAGGAGGAGAGTGACGCGCTGCCGCGACTGACTCGAGTGCCGTGGTGCCTGCTCGGCTTGGCTTGCGCCACGGCCGCGACGGCGGCGCCGGAGATGCACTCACTCACCGTTCGCACGCCCCACGTGGAACGCTACGACCGCTTCGAGCTCTCGGCGAACATCAGCGGCGAGTGGCGAAACCCGTTCGATCCGGACCAGATCGACGTATCCGCCGAGTTCACCGCCCCCAGCGGGAAGCGCCTGCGCGTGCCTGGTTTCTGGTTCCAGGGCTATTCGGAGTCGCCGCCCGCCACCGAAGTCCGTCAGCAGGTGGAGGCGCTCACGCTGTTCGCCTACGCGGCCGACTGGCGCGAGGGCGCCCAGCTCGAGCTGTTCGTGGACGACATCGCCTTGATCGACGGATCGGGGGCGGAGGTACCGTTCGACGACATGGAGTCTGGGGATACGCCCCGGGCCGTCGCGGTGGACGCTCCAGCCCTCACATTCTCCACGGAGGTGGTGCACCGAGGCTCGCGGTCGCTCCGGCTGGCTCCCGTCCTGGCGGGGGGCTCTCATTGGCCCACCATCCTGTACCAGCCGGGCCAAGCTGACTGGTCGCGTTACCGCGGGGCGGTACTGTGGGTATACCCGCGCTGCGACACGGACATTGGGCCGCTACGGAGCTACTACGTCGACAGCGAGTGGGGCAAGTCGCGCATGACGACGTGGGAGCCCCGCAACGGCACGCTCCGGGCGAACTGCTGGAACCGCCTCGAGACCGTCTGGCCCGAGCATTGGCCGCCCGTGAAGCTCGAGCCTCGAGGTGCGCCCGAGTGGCGGGTGCGGTTCACGCCGGTCGAAGTCGGGCAGTACCGCGTGCGCGTGGCGGCACGGGACAGGACCGGCCGGAGCGTGTCGGCGGAGTCGACGTTCCGTGTGGCCCCGTCGAAGCGCCCCGGGTTCGTGCGGGTGGACAAGCGCAGTCCACGCTACTTCGTCTTCGACGATGGTTCGCCATTCGTCCCGATCGGGCACGACGTGCCACTCGGCCTGCCTGACGTGAGAGCCTGCTACCCGAAGATGAAGGCGCACGGAGAGAACGCCACTTACTTCATCCTCTGCCCGTACGACCTGTCGTTCGAGTGGGCAGAGCTGGGCGTCTACGACCTCGAGCGCGCCGCCAAGGTCGATCGAGTGCTCGACGCGGCCCGAGACAACGGCATCTACCTGAAGCTGTCGTTCGACGTGCACGATGCTTGGCGGGCCAGCGGCTGGTGGGCGACCAGCCCGTACAACGCCGCCCGCGGGGGCCCGTGCGCGTCGCCGAATGACCTCTACACGAGCGAGGCGGCGTGGGACCAGTACCGGAAACGGGTCCGCTACATCGCGGCGCGCTGGGGGTACAGCCCGAGCATGATGGCCTGGGAGCCGGTCGCGGAACTCGACGGCGCGACGGTGCTGGCGGGTACCGAGGGCTGGGGGTACACGCGACGGCCCGGCGGCGAGGAGACATCGGCGATGCTGGCGCCCTTCCTCCAGCGGCTGGGCCGCTACCTAGCACGTCTTGACCCTTACGACCGCCTCTTCACCACGTCCTACGGGGGAGACACCAGCGACGACACGCACTGGGCGCTCCCCG
>Ga0315282_10016854_pt1 | contig 10631 bp, 4 predicted proteins | sample YL17G07_20_MG_FD_203693 | JGI IMG/M metagenome (GOLD analysis project Ga0315282, IMG submission 203693) | Sediment microbial communities from Yellowstone Lake, YNP, Wyoming, USA - YL17G07_20 | ecosystem: Environmental > Aquatic > Freshwater > Lake > Sediment | place: USA: Wyoming | collected... | reverse complement strand
AGCTCGTCCTCGATCAGCAAGGCCAGAAATTCCACCGGGGAAAGCTGTTGCTCTTTGGCCAGTTCAGCCCGCTCCTGCAGGCTGGCGAGCATCCCCGACAGACGCAGCTCCTTGAGCTTGGGCAAGAGGGGATGGGTCAGCATTGTCCCACCTCCTCGTAGAAGAAGTCACCCACCGGCCGGGCATACTCATAGAAGCGCAACTCAGGCTGGAGCGGCCCCGGCTCCAGCGCCACCTCGTCCAGCCCCGCCGCCAGGATGCGCTTGACGCGGCGATAGGTCGCATCACCATAGTGCAAGGCGCGAGCGCAGGCAGCCTCCAGCCGTGCCGGCGAGTAACGCCGCGCCAGCCCGAGCAGCCCCTGGACACTGCGCAGCCGGTCCAGGGGCCGCTCCTCCAGGAGCTGCGCGACCACCTGGGCGCAGTGTGGCCCGATCCTGCCCGCCTGCGTCTGGCAGTACTCCCGGGTGTGGATCAGGTAGTAGGACTTCTCCTGGGGGTAGTGCTCCAGCTTGGTGTGCCGCCCCCCCGGCCGACGTGCTCGCGGGTGGGTCACCAGCAGCGTCACCCCGTCATAGAGCTGGACGGTGTGCTCGTAGACGTAGGCATCCAGCTTCTTGCCCACACAGGTGAACGGCGCCGAGTAGTAGCTGCCTTCCACTTGCACGTGACAATCTCGATGCACCTTCACCCCGCGCACCTCCCGCAGCGAGAAAGGCTGCGCGGGCAACGGCAAAAGCGCCGCCTGCTCCTCTTCCAAGAAGCGGCGCAGGGGCGGCACGTGGGTGGTGCCGTGCTCCCGCACCCCGGCCACCTCCATCACCCACAGGCGCGCCGCCCGATTCGCCTCGGCGAGATCTGCGGGCTGCTCCGCCGCCAGGAGGTTGCGCTGCACGTAATGCACCCCATTCTCGGCGATCCCCTTGTGCTGGGGGGCGCGTGGCCGGCAGGGGTGTACCAGGCAGCCGTAATGCTGAGCCAGTTTGCGGTAAGGCTCGGCGAGCTTCTGGTCCTCCAGCGCCGCCTGCAGCACCGCTGCCTTGAGATTGTCGATCACCAGCTCCCGGGGCACGCCCTCGAAGCTCTCGAAGGCGCGCTGATGGCAGCCGATCCAGGTCTCCATCTTCTGGTCGAAGACGAACTCCACGTACTGGTGCCGGGAGTAGCACAGCGTCATCACGAAGCAGTAGGCTTGCCGCAGTCTGCCACAGGCACAGTCCAGCATCCGACCGGCGCCGCCGAAGTCCACCTGGGCGCACCGCCCCGCAGGCAGCTCCAGGCGCACCACCGCCCCCTTGCTGCGCGGCCGCAGGTGGTGCACAAAGCGCCGCACCGAGCTATAGGAGCCGCTGTAGCCATGATGGCGCACCAGCCGCTGGTGGATCGCCACCATCTCTACGCCCTGCCCCAGCAGCCCCGTCACCACCTCCCGGTAGGGCTCCACGCTGGAGCAATTGCTGGCCAGCTGCGAGTAGACCGGCCCCAACTGGGCGAGCACCTCGGCCGCCTCTGGCAAAGGGCGAGAAGGCTCCAGATAGCCTTTCGCCGCCGCCAGCTTGCGGTAGCGGCGGATGGTCCTGCGCGAATGCCCCAGGTCCCGACAGATCGCGCGCACCGATTGGCCGGCACGTAACCGATAGACGAGGTCCACGATGATCTGCACGCTGAGTCGCTCCATTTCTCCTCCTGACCAGATCCCATACGTCAGGAGGAAATGCTTCGTGGCAACGACCCAGTTGCTGCGGGCCGGGTGGTACCCACCCCCGATCATGGGTGGTACCCACCCCCGGCGATCAGGTGGTACACAGGGGGCGACTATGCCCGGTACACTCTAGCGCGACTGCTGACAGTTCGTCGGTGGTGAATCCCATTCCTTTGTGCGTCGGCTAGGGGGCGCTCCACAACCCGGTTGAGAGAAGCACGGCCTCACGATCTAGGCCAGATCGGCTGGCCTCCCTTCCGCTCGAAGCGCCCCCGCAAGCTTCTAGCCTGCGAGTTCACGGTAGCCAGCGCGCTCCCTTCCGCCAAGCACATCAAGAAGGGACTCGCGCTGCGCTGCGGAATGCCATTGCTAGGTAGCACGTGCTGTACTATACTGCCGGGCAGGTGAGGGGAGTAACCAAGCGAAGTGGAGTTGGCTTCGATGACGGAATCACTGATGACGTTGCAGCAGGCATCCGAGTTCTTGCAGATTGACCCGGACACGCTTCGGGCGCTGACCAGGCGGGGGCGTGTGCCGGCGATGAAGATCGGTCGGCAGTGGAGATTTGACCCGCAGCTCTTGCGGGAGTGGGTGCGTGAACACTCCTTGACCCATGTGTCATGTGCTACGACAAGTCAGCGAGCCAGCAAAGGCCCCGCACCCCGCGGGCAGAAATGAGTGCGGTTCACCTGAAAGGGGATTCTGCCGTGGCGAACGGCAAGCGGTATTAGCGATATGAACACCCAGCCAAGACGAACGTATATGCCGCTCATGCGGAGCGCGAACTCATGGCTATACGAAGCAGGTGGGGTCATGGCTGGGACTCCCTCATGCCCAGGCGGGCGAACCCTGTGGCTGGAGAGAGCCGTTTCGTGTTTCGACTTTGCGGTGCAACACTTGACGCACAGGCCGGTTCGCACGATCTTCAGACGGGCGGCACGAATACGACACCGACGGACAGAGAATGGCCCCGTGTTGAGCGGGTCGGACCGACGCTACGTGAGCGGCGGTTCACGACGCGCAGAAGTGCTCCCGGCGCGAACCGCCGCGCTATCACTCGCGTGTCTGCTTTGGCTCTACTTGCCAAAGCACAGTAGCGCGGCGTCGACATCGCTGGCCCCGCTGCTCCATCCCAACCACTACATTGTCCTGGTGGATGCCTCCGGCTCCACGGTCGAGACTCGGGCGCGCGCGGAAGTCTACCAGCGGGCACTGCGCCGCGTGCTGATACCTCGTCTCCTCGGGGCCGGCTTCGGGAGCCTCCCGCCATATGACCCCCGGCTCGACCGACTCACTGTTCTCCACTTCGGTATCGTGCAGAGTAACGCCCATAATCCATACGAACACCTCCGATCTGCGGATCTCGTCAAAGGGTTCCTGCACCCCGTCCTAGTGCGCGCAACAGATGTCTCCGCGGCGCAACTCCAGAGCTTGCTGATACCCAAAAGCCACTACAACCTGACATTGCTCTTCTGGGCGAAGCCAGTAGCGCTGTGGGCGTCACGGCCGACCGATGCTTCTGCTGTCGCGCAGCGGACCTTCCTCGTCATGGTTACTGATGGAGTGCCGAACGAATCGACCCTCGCCGAGGAGTGCGACCAGGTGAGGCGGTGGGCGCGGCCGGCCGACATCACTCGGATAAGCGAGATCCGCAGCACTGTGGACAGGGACTACCGGTTCACCAATGGCTCTGGCGAGCCCGGCTGCGCCTGGCAACAGCAGCTTCTGTCGGGGGCCGGTGGCACGCCCGTTTTCGTCGAGGCCTACGAGGTGGTGTCCGCGGCACGCTTAGATTGGCAACGCAGCCCGGAGGCGCAGACCCCTCTTATCCGAGCGAACATCCGCTGGACTGGGCTGGGCCTCTCTCCGCCGGCGCGGCTGGTTGCCGAGCCAGCACCGGCATTCCTCTCCTGGCTGAAGTCGAGCAAGCGGATCGATGCAAGTATTGGCCTGCGGATCGGAACAGTTCAGACGCAAACGGCCTGGGAACCGGGACAGGTGCTGCAGACGCCGACGATTGCGACGGGGGTCGCTGGTGCGGCCGATGGAGAAGCGCTTCTCAGGATGCTGATAGCCCAGCAAGACCCGTTGCTCGGTACGCGAACGGTGCGGTACGAATACACTCAGGCAATACAAACGCCATCGCTGCCGGCCCACTGGTTGCTGGTATTCCTGGCGACGGCGTCTGTTCTGGGGCCAATAGGCTGGTGGGGCTACCATCGTTTCGGCGCACGGCACTTTGCGGTGGACGATGTGCCCGGCCTCCTCTCGGGAATGAGGATGCGGTTGCCTCTGCGGAGACGCCATGCCTACTCATGGCGTAGCGCTGCGGCTCCGACCGCAGGCACACGCTGCTTCACGCTGGCGCTGCCGTCTCCGTTGATGCAGTGGTTATTTCACCGCGGAACGCAGGTCGTGATCGAGTCCAACGGGGCTGCGATGACGTGGGGCGACGGATCGCAGGATGTCACAGCCTTGACGCTGCCCGTGCGACGCTGCCACTGCACTGCGGTGTGGCGAGAGCAAGCCAAGCAGCCAACACAGGTTCACCTAAGCCTGCGAAGGGGGAAAGGAGAGCTACACGTGACAATTGACCATCCCGTGCGTCCCAAAGCCAACGACAGGAACTCCGAAGCGGGAAAATACGATTACTATGTCGCCCTCGACTTGGGTTCCGACACCATGGCCGCCTACTGCCGCCCGTATCGCGCCGGCCAGCCCGGCCAGATGATCCAGTTGCAGGCGTATGCCTCGACCTTGGTCGAAAACACCTATGGAGAACCGAGCCTGGTGCGCGAAGGAGAGAAGGGAACCGCATCCTGCCGACTGCGGACCCGTTTCGCGCTGATGGAGGGGCGCCAGCCATCCTCCCTCCCAGAGAAGCACGCGGCCCTTGAGTTCCTAGATGTGAACGGTACACCAACCAAGCGCCCGGAGTACGATACCTGCTTGCTCAGGTACTTCTTCGGCGTCCGGGAGCAACTGCTGGCGAACCCTCACTTGGTACCGAATCCAAAGGTGATATTCCAAGTGGGGTCCCTCCCCGACAGCCTTAGGGTACAGGCCGTCGCTGGAGGCGCAGGGACCTTCGTCCAGCTAACGTCAGAGCAGTTGATCCAGCATATGACAAGCCACGTAGTGCGCAACTTCGTGCTCAAATCGCCGCAGCTTCGAAATGTCTCCCCAGGAAAGGTCCATCTCACCGTCACCGTGCCGGACGTCTACAGCCTGACCCACGCCCAGAGCCTTCGCAACTTCTTGACCACGCATCTCCCGGTCGGGAAGGTGGAGGTTATCTTCGAGTCGGATGCGATTGCGTACTACGCGCTCAACTATGGCAATCAGGACGGCAATCTGCAAACGTGGCGCCGTCAGTTGCAGTTGATCGGAGCTCGCCCCTACCGTATTCTCACAGTCGACATTGGCCGCGGGACAACAGACCTGAGCTTGATACAGATCGCGCCGCCGCCATCTCCGCCTTCGGGCAGGCAGTCTGGGCGCGTGCAGCACACCGTGCTGGCTCGCACTGGCCGCAGTGACGGAGGAAATCGTCTGAGCTACCTGCTGGCCGGGTACTACGAGAAACAGGTGCAGCGTGTGTATGAGGAGCATGGCCGGCTGCTGACCCCAAATCTTGACAGTCCACCCTTCGGCTTTCTCAGGCTCGCGGAGGGAGCGCGAAGCCCTTCACTAGCCCAGGCGGAGGCGATCGGCCACCTAGAGACGGTGATCGAGAACGTGAAGTCGTGTCTCGCTGCCGGCTGCCAGTTGGAACTCACGGCCGACCAGCAAACGAACCTGCTTCGCCCGCTCGCCGACGCTCTCGTCCGTGACACACTGCGTCTCGACGCGTCTGCCGGCCTCGGCGAGGCAGGGGACAGATTTGTAAACCTACTTATCGAGGCGTTGCGGCTTCCCATTGTCGAGCCGTGGGTGAGGCGACTGTGGCGCGGGGCCGGCCGTTGGCGGAAGGCACGCCTTGGCAGGCGAGCGGTTTCGTTCGTTAGTAGCGCGGTTCACTCCATCCTGGAAGGAAAGGGTGTGCAAAGCATATGGAGGATCAGACAAAGGGATGGCGCCAGTCCCACGAGACAGGAGCTTGCTGACCTATGGAATGAGATCGAGAGATATCTGGACGACACCGTGGGCTTGCTCGCGGAGCTGGACGCGATGGCGCTGGCATGGGAGCGCCAGCACCAAGAAGGGACGGCAACCGGGACAACGTCAGCGATCTCGCCCCATTCGACTCTGGTAGTCATCGCGGGCCAAGCGTCTCAGTTCCCGCCGCTACGCAAGCGCCTCCGTGAAGGGCTTGGGCAGAAGAAGATCCCAGACGAAACCCACGTGGGGTGGTTACAAGGGCCACGTGCCAAGGAGGCCTGTTGCATGGGCGCGGTGAGCTTCTGGTTGTCCGAATTCGAGATGCAAAACCCGAAAGAGCTGCATGGTACCTATGGGATGTGGGTGGACACAGGCTCGCCCCAATTCGCGTGGGCTGACATGGCTGGCGTGAACTCGGGCGAGACGACTGATATAACCCCGTCGGCCGATGCTGGCTGCGTGTTCGTCTACACGCCTCGTATCTTCGCGAATCCCAGACAGGTGGTGGACCCCGAGGATGGGACAATTGCCTGCCTGCGGCGTTTTGGCGGTGGCCAGCACAGGATACGCTACGAGCAGCGGGTCGCGCAACTCTTGGTGGACGACGAGCCGGTGGCCCTGGCGAACTGGGGCGAGTTGGGAGCGTTGTGGCCAAAGCTGTGGCCCGAGAGGCTGGAGCCATGAGGAAGCGTGTCAGGCGTCTTGCGCAGAATCGAGGTGCAATTATGGGCGCGAGAGTGCATATCTCAGCGATTCTGGTCCTATTGGCTGTGTCTCTGGCCGAGGCGGCTGGGCCGATGCGATACTACCCCACGGGGAAAGACGAGTTGACGGTCTGGCTCGATTCTCAAGAGCGCATTACTGCCACGAAGACATCAAGCGGTTGGGATGTCATCCCTCCGGAGGCAAAGAGCAAGGCCGCCTGGTTGGAGCAGGTGAACCCGTCTGCTGGCGGCGATGCCGAGAAGGCCTGGAGTTCGTTTTTCGAACGGCTGCAAGCTGGTGAGGAGTCCCCCGTCGCGAAGCCGCTGAAGCTGTATGCTACGCTTTACCTGAGGATATCGACGGAGGGCTGTATCATCTCACTGGTTCAGCCCGAGGCCCAGAATATGCTGAGCGGCGCGTTCGTGAGGAAAGAAGGCGAGTGGAAGCTGCGGCCGCCGACCAGCACGGCCGCCCTTAACAGTGGATTCGCGTTGCTGCTTGATCTGGCAAAGCCGAAGAGTGCAACCGACGAACTAGCCAGAGCACTTGATGTGAAACCCGCGGCGCGATTCTGGGACACATGGCTCTCACGGTTCAGCAATCAACGATTCCCCAGGGTCATCTTTCATCTCTACAAAGGCGCTGGCGGCACGCGACTGCTGAAGCTAGAGCGGCTACAGGAGAGCGACTTCCAGGTTGCGTTCGGCGCACCGATGCGAGCCAGGCCAGAGGCAGCGTCGAAGGACGTGTCGGAGGGCAAGAAGGGCAAGATGCCGCTCTGGGCCGCGTGGATTCTGTGGCTGGTGTTGATATCGCTGGTCTTGTCGGGGATCACCCTCGGCATCAGGCCGCTGATACGCTGGGGGCGAGCGATTGCGCGGAGGCGATGGCTCCCGGAGACCCGCACAGGCACGGAGAGGGAACGGGAACTGAGCGGACTCGTGCTAGACCATGCCTTCGCTGCTGCCAAGCGACGACTTGAGACCGTCAGCGGACTCCAGCCGGTACACCGGAGAATACTCGATGAAACGCTGGAGTTCGCCAAGGTGTTGGCACGGGATGCGGCCACCAGTGCCTCTGCCGTGGTGACGTCCACGCAACGCCGACTGCTGCAGATGATCGAGCAAGACCTCCTAAGGAAATGTGGTCTCGATGGGCTGGACGAGGCCCGACTGCGGCAAGTGCATCGGATCACGTTGTCGGCAGTGCAGTCCTATCACGAGGCTGACCCAACCGGCCGGCGCACAGGTAGCATTCAGTCCCTTCACGAGGCGGACGCAAGGTTATTAGACCAAGTAACGGACTGGCTAGGACCTGGGGAGGGCGGTTGTCTCTGGATAGCACGACAGATGTCCGCGGCGCGGCAGGCACTCCTGGAGAAGAAACAGCAGATCGACGACCTATCCACAGAAGTCAGCCGCCTGAGTCGAGAGGCACAGCAAGCTCAACGGAAGACTGACGCGCTGAATGAGACCCTCAATACGCGGACTGCAGAGAAGGAAGAACTTGCCATCGCTCTGAGCGCCGCCCGAACCGAGGTGAGTAGACTCAAGGGCGAGCTAGACCAGGCAAACAGGCGGCTCGCTACGCTCGCCAGTGGTCAGGAGCGGACGGACCAGGAGTTCAGTCTGGTAGATCGATTGGCCGGCTGTATCCGGCGTGCTCAGAGACTCGCACTAACGACTTTCGAGACTGAGGCGACGGCCGTCGTGGGCTATCTTAGCTACTATTCGCTGACACAGCTCCTGCTAGCCATTGGCAGCGGGGATGAGAGGAGAGAGCGCGCGATGCTGGCGAATCTCACCCATATGGCCGAACGGCTACGCGACGCGTCTGGGGCGCAACTCAGGGATCTCAGCGATGCGGCCGAGGCGATCGCGAAGGTCGATCCGGATCTGGCCCGGTGGATGGAAAGCGCGCCCAAAGCAAGCGGCGACCCCAAAGACGGGAGTCTCTTCAGCCGAATTTTGGAGCGCCTGCGGGCAATCCAAGGGATCGATCTGGCCCCTCTTTGCTATGATACGGACAAGGATGGCAATCTCCACATAGCGGCGTGAGGCACGGCGATTGGTTCCTCCCCTGCGTCTGTGAGGTCAGAGGGATAGACAATGGCGTTCTGGCTGCTCTCAGTGCTCGTGATCTCAGCCTTCTTCGTGAGGGCCTGCCTGCGCGGCCCGGTCAGCGTCGGCAAGCTGCGTTGGTACGCGGGCGGCGTCAGTTCCGTGCTTGCTGTAATGCTTGCCATTCATCTCGGACTGGGGAAGAGCGGGAGCCCGGTTATTCCAAAGCGAGAACTCCTGCACCTGCAACACCGTGGCTACTACACTTCTGTCGAGGGCGCGTTCGTTTTCAAAGGCGATCCCACGAAGATTGGTGAGAAGGTGCACTACGGTTTTCAGCACCGCGCCCTCGCACCCGGAGAAATGATACAGGCCGTACCTCTAGGATGGGACGAAACGCACCTCGTGACTGGCTGGCGAGTAGAAGCACATGTGGGTGCCCAGCCTCTCCGTATCGACGGCGAGTGCCGGAACGTGCCAGCAGAGCACTGGCTGAGACCGGGCGATGCTGTTACAATCGTCGTGGATGACAAGGATGGCAAATCTCGCTTTGTATCTCTAAGGTGGACCGCGTCTCGCTCCTTCTGGTCATTTTGGAGGCGAAGCGAGGCATTCTGGTATGACCAGGGTGACTGGGAGAATGGAGTTCTCACCTCCGACAGCAGAGTCCCTGGGGGCTTGCGCCTTTCCCGAGTGCTGCTACGAAACGGCTTGCGCCTTGCCGACATGTTCCGCTTCTCGACCCGCTTAGCCCGTGACTGGCCCAAGGCAGCTCGCGCCGGGCATGCGCGTCTGGAGACTACCCGCTCCGAGTTCTGGGCTGCCATCAGCGCCATCACCTTGGTGCGCCAACAGAAAGGCAAGACCGACTCCCTCATCGGTGTCCTTCTTGCCGCACCTGATAACCGGATCGAGCGAACACGGGTCTGCAAGAACGACCGGCTCCTGTCGTTCCCCGAGCCGGGTCGTGCGAGCCTATTTGCGTTCAGCGTGCCCGCCGATGCTGTGCTTGCTTATGGCCTGAAAGACGACCTTCGTCTAGCCGTAAGGCTGCCCGCACGCTCAACCTACGATCGTTCTTTCCGTTATCTCCTGGTAGCGCCGCTGGTCTGCCCGGAATCGTGGCCGCTGCCTCCTGACCAGGACCTCGGTCGGTTCATTCTCACGGCCAGCAACGAATACATACCTATTCCAGGCTACGTCCTCAACGTAGGAAATGAATACCATCCCTTTTATGCCCTTGGCTCTATCGCCGCCCTCAGTCGTTTCACGATCAACGACGGTAAGCACGTGAGCGTGTTGGCGGTTGATGAGGAGGCTCGACTGGGAGATTTCGAGCAAGGCGTGACTCTGGCGCTCGCCAGCGCCGCCGCACCGATCCCTTATCTCGGGCTGAAGGCTATCCTAGTACTGTTGCTCGTTACGGTTGGGTTTTGGCTGGTCACGGGAACAGTAAGACCAGGCCTGGCCCGGAATGCGACGTTGCCCGACGGCATCTGTGCTCTAACCTGGGGCATAGGACTGGCCATTGTTGCCGTTCGACTTATCCTCGCCTATCGCGTAAGTCTGCTACCGCCGGACGATGTCACCCAGGTCCAGATTAGCGACGTGTTCCGTAATAGCCTTCGGGTCAGTTTCATCTGCTTCTGGGTAATACCTATTTCGTTCCTGATCGCGTGGTGGCTTGGTGGTCGTGACCGGATAGCTGCAGTGGGGCAACGTCTCTGGACACAATACTGGGTGCGCTGGCGCCCGGCCTGGTGGCTTTGGCTGGTGCCCAGCGGATTGCCATTCCTTGCAGGACTGGCGAAGACGGAATCGCTCTTCAGCATCCGAGTGAGCATCGCCACACACGTGCTTATGCTTTTCTCGTTGGCGCTTACTGCTCGTCTGGCACTGGAGGCCGAAAGGTTGCGCTCCAGGCTGCTCTATCTGCTCGCTTACGTCGCTTTGCCACTAGTGCTGCTAGCCGTATGGGTGGGCGACACCGGCTCGCTCATCTACGTCTTCTCTTTCTTCCTGACAGCAGTGACGCTGTTCTACTGGGAGCATCAGACCGGCCG
>Ga0315282_10016853_pt1 | contig 10631 bp, 10 predicted proteins | sample YL17G07_20_MG_FD_203693 | JGI IMG/M metagenome (GOLD analysis project Ga0315282, IMG submission 203693) | Sediment microbial communities from Yellowstone Lake, YNP, Wyoming, USA - YL17G07_20 | ecosystem: Environmental > Aquatic > Freshwater > Lake > Sediment | place: USA: Wyoming | collected... | reverse complement strand
GAAAATTACCCGTGCGCTTCTGGCTGGAAAAGATGCTGCTGAGGAAGAAGTCAGGTGTCCCCGCGCATTTGCGGACAAGCTCCTCAAAGGGCTCCTTTTTGCCGTTGGTCAGCGGTTTTCCCTCCCCGTTGAAGAGATAGCTCTCCATCTGGCGGGACTTGGGATCGATTTTGAGGAGCGACCGGTAGCGGGCGCCATTGACACTGAAAGTGAGGTCGATTTCGGGCTGAGGATGGGTGGCGAAGTCATAAAGCGAACGCTTCTGGCCAGGCAGTTGGCGAAACAGAGCCGCGAAGACCGAACCAATCAGCGTGGACTTGCCGGCGCCATTCTCGCCCACAATGGCGATTAGCCCCTCACCCAGACTATCGAAGTCGACGCAGACTTCATTTGGGAATGCCTCAGTTATTCCCTGGAGCCGAAGGTTATGCAGGCGCATGGGTGTCCTCCTAAGGGGTAGTCAATGTTACGGTGGGTATATATCAGGATGGGGTCTTGAGCTTTCTTAGCTGGAGAGAACTACTTTCTCCACTTCCGCGAGCTTGGCCAGCAACCGCTCCTGGCGGTCCACAGGTGGGAAGCCTTTCATCGCCCAGTAGGCACGAAGCTTCTCCTCCGCTGAATGGTGTCCTTACGGCAAGGCTGCGTGACTTGAGCTGACGGAAGTTGGTAATGTCTGTCCGTTGCCCCACGGGGCGAGGAGGGCAGACGATGGCCAACGAGATTCCTGTTATTCCCCCAGACATGCGGAAGGTTTACCTGCGTCTCAAGCGGTGGCGGAGTTCGCACGCCCGCCGCGTGCCGATTCCAGAGTCTCTGTGGACGGCGGCGGGAGAACTGGCCCGCGCGCATGGGATTAATCCCACCGCGAAAGCTCTGCACCTGGAGTATGGCAAGCTCAAGCAGCGGGCGGAAGTTGTGATGCCGGCAGTGAAGAGGCGCAAGGTGAAGGCCCTGGCAGAGGGCCCGCGCCGTGCACGGCGCACCGCACCGCCGACATTTGTGGAACTGATGGCACCACCTTCCGGTAGTTTTCCGGGAGCCGTGGTGGAACTGGAAGGGCCGCGGGGCCGGATGCGCATCGATCTCAAGGGTGTCGCCACGGCAGAACTGGTGGCGCTGAGCCGGGCGCTGTGGGACGGCGAGGCATGATCCAGGTTACCCCGCAGACCCGCATTCTGGTGGCAGTGGAAGCGGTGGATTTCCGCAACGGGATTGATGGCTTAGCGCGGGTGTGCCAGGAGCAGTTGCAGGCGGACCCTTTTTCGGGTCGGCTGTTCGTGTTCCGCAACCGTCGGCGCACGGCGCTGAAGATCTTGGCCTATGACGGCCGGGGATTCTGGTTGTGCCAGAAGCGGCTCTCGCGCGGGCGCTTCGGTTTCTGGCCGGTGAGCCTGACGGGGGAGACGAAAGCCCTGGAAGCGCACGAGTTTTACGTGCTGCTGGCGGGCGGGGATCCCACCTCGGCACCGGCGGCTCCCGTCTGGCGGCAGGTCAGCGTCCCCGGCTGAGAAAAAATGGCGCTGGGGGCTTGCGTTCTTATTTCGTCTCTGTTACGCTCGGGGGCATGGAAGGAGAGTTTCGCTACCGGGGCCGAATAATCAGCGCGGCGGAAGTGGAATTTATCCGGCAGTTGATCGCCGAGCATCCCTCTACCAACCGGCGGCAGCTTTCTCTGCGGCTGTGCGAAGCGTGGGGGTGGAAACAGGCCAACGGCGCACTGCGCGACATGGTCTGCCGAGGACTGCTTCTGGACCTTGCGCGGGCCGGGCGCCTGGAGTTGCCGCCCGCGCGCCATGTGCACCGCAACCCCCTCGTCCGGCGCGCGACGGAGGGGGGGGAAGCCCCGGCCCCGCTTCTCCTGGACACCACTCCCCTGGAGACCTCGCTGCGGGCGCTTCGGCCCTTGGAGTTTCAGCAAGTGCGGCGCACGCCCGAGGAGCCGCTCTTCAACTACCTTGTCGCCCAGTATCATCCACTCGGCTACGCGCGGCCGGTTGGGGAACACCTCAAATATCTGGTCTCCGCTGCGGGCCGGGTGATTGCCTGCCTGGCCTGGTCGTCGGCGCCGCGGCATCTGGGCGCCCGCGATCGCTTTATCGGCTGGTCGGCGGAGGCGCGGCGTCGCAATATCCGTTTTCTCGCCTACAATCCTCGCTATCTCATTTTGCCTTGGGTCCGCGTCCCGCATTTGGCGTCGCACGTTCTCGGTCAGATGGCGCGCAGAATCGCGGCAGACTGGGAACGGATCTACGGGCACCCCATCTATTTTCTCGAGACCTTCGTCGATCCCGAACACTACCGCGGCACCTGTTATCGGGCGGCGAACTGGGTGGTGATGGGGCGCACGACGGGGCGGGGCAAGAACTGCCCGAACAAGCGACCGAACCGGTCGATCAAAGAAGTGCTGGGGTATCCGCTCACGCCGCATTTTCGCCAATGGCTGGCGGAGGTGTAGGATGAAGCCGGGACGCGAGGTGATCGAGGTGAACCTGCAAGAGTGGGAAGGGCTGCTGGAGCGGGCGCGAAAGGAGCCCCTGGACGAGGAGGGTTATGAGAAGCTCCAGGCCGCGCTGCGTGCCTTCCGTTTGTTGACCGACTTGATTGGCGAGAAGGATACGACGATCAGCCGGCTGCGCGCCGTGTTGGGGAAACCGAGCACGGAGAAGACGAGTAAAGTTCTGCAGCAGGCCGGGCTGGAGCCCCCGGCGAAAAGCCATCCCTCTCCCGGCGGTAAGGCGAGCCCGAGCGCGAAGGCGAAAGCCGGCCACGGACGGAACGGGGCGGCAGCGTATCAAGGTGCCGAGCGAATCAAAATCCCGCACGCTTCCCTGAAGCCAGGGGATCACTGTCCGGGCTGTTTGAAGGGGAAAGTTTACGTACGCAAGGAGCCCGCCTTGAGAATTCGGGTGGTGGGCCAAGCGCCGCTGGCGGCCACCGTTTACGAATTGGAGAGCCTGCGCTGTAATCTGTGCGGGGAGGTTTTTGAGGCCGCCGCGCCGGAGAGCGTGGGGGAGAAGAAGTACGACGAGAGCGCGGCGGCGATGATCGGGCTGCTGAAGTATGGCAGTGGCGTTCCGTTCTACCGGCTGGCGGGGCTGGAGGCGAGTCTGGGGATTCCGCTGCCACCTGCGACGCAATGGGAGATCATGGCGGAAACGGCGGCGGTGATCCAGCCGGCCTTCGACGAGGCGATCCGTCAGGCGGCGCAAGGCGAGGTGCTCTATAACGACGATACGGCGATGAAGATTCTGGCGCTAGCCCGGGCCAGCCCGCACTCGGCCGGGGGGGGAGAAGAACCGTCGCGCTCGCGGGAGCGCACGGGGCTGTTCACTTCCGGGATTGTCTCCACCTGGCAGGGGCGGCGGATAGCGCTATTTTTCACCGGCCGGAGGCATGCGGGGGAGAATCTCGCCCAGGTGTTGGCGCAACGGGCCGCCGGGCTGGCTCCGCCCATCCAGATGTGCGACGCGTTGTCCCGCAACTTCCCCAAGCTGCCCAAGCCCCTGGAAATCATTGTGGGGAACTGTAACGCGCATGCCCGGCGCCGTTACGTCGACGTCCTGCCCAACTTTCCCGAGCCGTGCCGTTATGTGTTGGAAAGCCTGGGCAAGGTCTATGGCTATGACGCCCAGGCGGAAGAACAGGGTCTGTCGCCGGCGGAACGGCTGCGCTTTCACCAGGAGTACAGCGGCCCCATCATGGACGAACTGCACGCCTGGCTCCGCGTCCAGTTCGAGGAGAAGAAAGTCGAACCGAACTCCGGGCTGGGAGCCGCGATCACTTACAGTCTGAAACATTGGTCACGGCTAACCCTCTTCCTCCAACAAGCCGGTGCTCCGCTGGACAACAATATCTGCGAAAGGGCCTTAAAGAAGGCGATTCGCCATCGAAAGAATTCGCTATTCTATAAGACCGAGAACGGTGCGGAAGTGGGCGATCTGTTCATGAGTCTCATCCACACCTGCGACTTGAACGACGCCAATCCTTTTGACTATCTCATTGAATTGCAGAAACACGCCGCACACCTGGCCCAGAATCCGGCAGCGTGGATGCCTTGGAACTACCGGGAGACCCTGCAGCAGACCGGTACAAGTAAGCATCCCGCTTAAGCCCCCATTGAAGTAGAATGCCTTCTGTCTGGCCGAAAACGATAGTCTGCGGCCAGGCGGATGGGACATCCTGAAATGGCCGAAAAAAGGGCCTTTCGAACCCCCCAAATCGCCATGGGTTTTTGGCCACCCCTCCCATTGACACTCACGTTGTCCTTCAAATAGACCTTGCCCGCAGGCTTGGCAGGTTTTGAAGATTCTACATAGTCGCGCGAAATCCGTACGTGAAACGGTCGCCTGAAAGAAGAATTGACCTGGCGCACTTCGTTGGCAATCCATTGAAAAGACGAGTAGTAACCGCCATGTCTCACGATGTGAAAGTTTGGCGCATGTCTTGCCTTGTGGTCTATGAGACACCGGGCGATCAACGGCTCAGATCGCGCGGTGAAGACGATTGGCCGTGGGTTTAAGGAAGCACCGCGGACGTACAAAAGTACTATAGACATTCGTCCTTATGAGTCTGACCATTAACCATCGAGAAGAGGAGGATTGAAGATGAAACGCACGACTTTGTGTGTCTTGACTCTCGCCGTTGCCCTGACGCTAGCGGGTACGAATGCCTTCGCGCAGCGCGGCGGCGGGCACGCGGGAGGGATGGGCGGCGGAGGTGCGGTTGGTGGCGGAGGCATGGGTGGTCCAGGCATGGCGGGCGGAGAAATGAACCGTGGGGGTACGATGCGCGGAACTGAGCCCAACGCCAACATGCCCTCGATGCAGACGAGGAATCCCGATCAAGTTCTCTCTCAGAACACCCAGCTGAGCTCGAGGTTGCAAACGCTCCTGCCGGGTGGCACCAATCTCCAGCAAGCTGCCTCCGGCTTCAAAAATCTTGGCCAGTTCATCGCGGCGGTGCACGTCTCCCACAATTTGGGCATCCCATTTGATGAACTGAAAGCGAAGATGACGGGACCGAATTCGGTGAGCCTCGGCAAGGCAATTCAGCAGCTCAAGCCGGATGTGAACGCGAAAGAGGAAATCAAGCGGGCAAACAAGCAGGCCAAGCAAGAGCTAAATGCGAACGGACATGCTGGTGGCGCTTCTTCATGATGTTCATCGCGTGGCTCCGGTGCGTTTCGGGAACTGATTCAATGTAAGTGAGAGCAGAAACAGGCGGCTTGGCGGAAGATCACGGAGATCGTGACTTCCGCCAGGTCGTTTCATCCCGTTGAATGTAAAGATGCAAGTGACGTGAATTCGGCCCCCTACAGTTTACGGCCTGCGTACAAAAGACACAAAAAAAGAGGATGGATGCATATCTTCCAACCTCGGAATCCTAGCTTCAAGTACAAAATTGGAGGCCAAAGATGCGAGCTATTTCGGTAAAGAGATGGGCGGTCTGGGGCATCCTCGCCGGGCTGCTGATCGCTGCGGGGTTGATCATGGGTTGCGGCAGCAACAGCACCCAGACGACTACGCCAACCACGGGCAGTATCACAACGATCCTCAGTGACCCGCCAAGCTGTGCGGCTCCGGGTGGGCCCTTCCAGAATGTTTGGGTGACGATCACCAAGGTTACCGCCAATATTTCCTCCACCGCCGCTCCGACGGACAGTGGTTGGGTGACCCTCGTGGATCTGACGAGCAATCCAAAACAAATTGACCTGTTGAGCCTGGCCTCAACCACCTGTCTGCTGACGCAATTAGGATCCAGCAGCGGACTGCCGCCGGGGAATTACCAGCAAATCCGCCTTTATCTGCTGGCCAACAACGCGTCGTCCGGGCCCTCGCCCAATAATTGCGGTTCGGGCAACGGATTCAATTGCGTGGTCCCGACCGGTGGGACCGCCCAGCAACTGTTATTGAGCAGCCAAGTCCAGACCGGCATCAAGATTCCGCCCGGGCAGATAACGGGCGGTGCTGTCACAATCGCCGCGGGACAATCCGCCGATCTGATCATTGATTTCGACGCTTGCGCATCCATCGTACAGCAGGGCAATGGCCAGTACCGTCTGGAGCCCACGCTCCGTGCGGGTCAGGTTTCGGTTACCAGCAGTTCGATCAGCGGGACGGTGGTGGACAGCGTTTCCAAGAGTCCCATTCCCGGGGCTGCCGTGCTGCTTGAGCAGGTCGACTCGACGGGCATCGACCGTGTGGTTCGATCGGGAAAGACGGCTTCGGATGGCAGCTTTATTTTCTGTCCCCTTCCCAGCGGCAGCTATGACGTCGTCGTAGGAGCGCAAACGACTTCTGCCACACTGGTGACAACCACCTACAACGCCACCGTTGCCTTCAACGTGCCGTTGGGGACGGCCTTGAGCAACATACCTCTCGTTGCCGAAGCTCCTGCCCCGGCAGCGTCCGCCCCGGCGACGATCACTGGGCAGGTAACCAGCACAGGCTCCAGCGGGTCCACCGTCGCCGATATCGCTCTCTCGGCGTTGCAGCCGGCCACTCCCATGGGTGGCGCAACGGTTCAAGTCACCGTGCCGGTCTTCGCGGCGCTCTCTCAACCGCCGGTGGTAACGACCACCGCAACGCCCACTCCGGCGACTCCTGCGTGCCCGACTTCCACCGACTGCTATAACTACTCTCTCCAGGTGCCGGCGAGCAATCCGGAAGTGGGAACGTTCGCCAGCGGGTCGATTACCTATGCGGCTCCCGCCACGGGGGCTGTAAATTATTCGCTGAACGGGACCACCGCAAATTGCACAGCTTCCACGCCCGTTACCGGCACCATCAGTTCGCTGGCCGTAACTCCCGGAACGACCACGACCGTGTCTACGGTGCTAGCCTTCACCGGCTGCACCGCACCCTGACTCCGACTCCCGGGGACCATTTCCGCTTCTGGCACTCGCCCGCCGCGAGCAGGAGTCAATCATGTCAATCGGCAAGGGTGACTTGGTCCCGATTCACGCACGCCTGCCGAAAGGACACAATACTCCGGGGCCTCAAAATGAAGCCGCATTACAAGGAAGAGGTCTACTCCTGGATTACCGAAAACCGTTACCGTTTTGCCGGGCTCGTTTTCGGCGGCGATCAGCCGCGTAACCGCTTCGAAGTTGCCGTGGTCGCGTGCGCGAAGCGCCGAATGCCCGCCGTTGAGAAGCATTTCCGCTCGATAGCCGGGCAAAGTCGGGAGGCCCCTTCCGTAAAGCAATCGGTGGCGCCTCACTGGGCCATCGCGGATCTTCTGGACGAGCGAGTGGACCTAGACGCACTAGCAGAGGAGGCCGTCAAGGAAGGCCTGACATCCAAGCTGTACACGGACCACGACCCCTTGTTGTTCCTGCTGGACCGGAACAACCCCCAGCTTCCCCCGTGGCTCCCCGCAGAATATGGCCGCCCGTTGACTCCCGTGGAGAGAGTCGAATGGTTTGACCAACTTCTAAGGCGCGACTACGGTACGTCGAGCGGATGGCCTCCGACCGTTGACCCAAACACGAGAAGGCGAGAAGTAACGATGTGTTTGTACCGGATGTACCTCGACAGAATTACGGGGATGCTCCCCGCACCCAGCTTCGTCCTTGACGAAAAACCTTCCCAATCGTCGAACAAAGGAGCAAAGAAAACGTGACGCTCAAAGGCTGGTAAGCGAGGCAGACATGGGGATACCCGAATTCACATTGTCCTGTCACACCTATTCAACTGTCCTGATGTTGTCATCTCGGCCGCAGTGCAGGACTGCAATTGGAGATCAGGGGGCATACATGAACATGGCGTTGAGGCCACGCCAAATGGGGCTGGGGTGAAGATGTTTCGTCACTTTTTTTAAATTTTTTTTGGTTCCAATTTTTTTTATTTTTTTTGGTTTCAACCTTGAAGCAGCGCCGGGAGTTCAATAGATGATTTGACCGGGGCATTTGGATGTGGGGGAGACCCCCCTTGTGTGCGCGCCCCCGCTGCCCCTCACCGAGGGGCCTTGCCCGCACGCGCGCCACGGTCATGCCGGGAAGAATCGCGCCTGTCTCTCTGGGATGCTCGCGTAGACCGACCCGCCGTTGCGCAGAATTGGCCCAAGATGCGCCAGAGCGAATCCGGCAGGGGAAGAGGGCATGGGGGCTGGCCTCAATGCGGCCCGCGCAGGGCTCAACACAGAGTTCAACACAGAACGAGTTTAATGACCGAAAGTGACCTAGTGAGAGCGACAGTTATGGAGGAGACAGAAACGAGGTTATCTCTTTAAAGAACATCAAGTTGGTGGCTTTCAGTAGCAGTCTATAGTCATGCGGCCCGCAAATTGACACGGTAGAGGTCTGGGGTTCGAGTCCCCACGGGCCTACCACTCTTCTCAACAGCTTGCGAAGCTTTTGTACATTGGGCATCCCGCACAATTCCCGCACCATGCCTCAGTTTATTGCCGTAGTCTGGGTTTTCCCGAAGCGCACGAAGTCTTCGAGAGGAACCGCCAGGACCGCAGCACGGTAGAAGAGATGTTGGACAGCCTGTAAAGGCGCACGGGTGCGAAGCCGGGCTCGGCGGTGGTGGTCGACCGGGGCATGGCCTACGAAGAAAACCTGGAAAAGATCCGGGCGCGCGGCTGGCACTACCTGGTGGCGGCTCGGCAGCCGGAACGGAACGACTGGCTGGAAGAGTGCGAGCGGGGCGAGGATTGGGAAGAAGTGATCCGCACTCCTTCGCCCCGCAACCCCGGCCAAGAGAAATCGCGGGTGCGGATCAAGCGTCGGCAGCGAGGCGAAGAGGTTTACATTCTGTGCGGGAGTGAAGGGCGAGAAGAGAAGGACCGGGCCATCCGGGAAACGCACGAGCATTGGGCCGACACGTCCACCATCCTCCGTGGCGCCTTGACCCGCTGACGCCACAAATCCCGCAACTAAGCGGCACCTCTCCGCGGACTTCACCAACGGCCAGCCATGGCCCTCGCCTTCGGGGAGCGCGGAACGTTAACAATTCTTCGCGTCGTCCTGGTAGGGCCAGTGGCTTGCCGCGGTGGCAGTTGGCCTCAGCCCAAGATCAGCAACCCGGCATCGGAAATCTACCGTAGTACCACGACATCAAAGATTTCAAGATCGGGAATGGCGACGCTTACGAAACCCGCTCCTTCCCGCGTCACCTTCACTTGCGTTGAAACCTTGTCGGGTGAAAACAGTTCTGCTTGGCCGAATGAGCCCTGGATTCGAACTTTCAGATCATGCACCGGCGACTGGGAGTAATTGAGAACATATAAGACGGTGCGATTTTGTTGGGGTTGATGAATCAAATTGCAGATCACATACCCTGGACCTTCCACGGAAAGCACCGAACCTCCAGCTCCCGATGCCAGGGCATCATAGATGGCCGCATTGCTGCCGGACGCTGCGTAGAGGATTTTCCCCTTGCCCAGGCTGAACTCGCATTTCGCTTGCCCGGCATCCTTGCAGTTGGTATTCACGAGGCCGGCAAAGCCGGGCTGGAAGCGCTTGTGGCCAGCGTCATCTTCGACGGCGGACTCCCCCGCAATCAATAATGTGCCACCGTTCTTGACATAAGCTTCCAACAACCCCAGGCTTGCATCGCTGACGCGATGAGTGTTGGCAAGCGCCACCATGGGGTAGTGCTCAAGCTGATTGGCCGATAGCGTGCGGCCGAAGAGCACATCGAAGATGAGGTTCTTTCCCGCCAGATCGCTCAGCATCTCCAGCGCCCCATCGGTGTGGTCGCAAAGCAAGGCAATATGCGCCACCGATTCAGGGCCGGTGAAAAGGCCTTCGTTCCTGGCGAAGAAACCGTTGTACTGCCCAATGGCCTCGGCTGCCCGGATGGCCTCGGGCCGGTGGAAATATAGATCTCGCTGGAACGCTCCCAGGAATTGCACTTCGAAGCCAAAGCCGAAGGCTGCGCTTTCTGCAATCGAGAGCTTGTACCGATCCGGTGGGAGAATGGAGGTCATGCGGTTGGCACCGTTCCAGGCCCCCTCCTCGATAATGATGGGCCGCCAACCCTGGCTCACTCCCATCAAATACCTCGCCAGGCCGGCGTTGTTGACCAAAAACCCCGTCTGGCCATTCGCCGCAACACGGGAGCTTCCGAATTTTGCGAATGACGGGCGGCCTGAGGCTTTGTAGGTGTAGCCGGTCCCTGGCATCGGATCGGCCGTGTAAAAGCCCGGCACCGACCCATCTTCCGTCGTAATCATGTTCTGGGCCCGGCCGTAGGTGAGTTGGCTGCGGTTGTAGTTTGAGCAGAACAAAACATCCGGCTTCTTCTTCCGCGCGTGTTCAAGCATCATACCGGCAACGCGCTCGGCGCTTTCCCGATCGTAATAGGAGAGCGTGTTGTCATACATCAGGCCGTCGATGCCCGCTGCCAATGCGGCGTCGATCCTTTTCTTCAAGTAATCCTGCCATTCGGGATTATTGATGTCGGCCATGTATCGGTTGGGGGAGCCAATGTACAGACGGGGATTTCCCTTCTCATCCTTGAGCACCCAGTTGACGGATCTTGGCTCGTCTCTGAACATCTCTTTCCAAAACATATTCCCAATCGACATATACCCCGTGACGTGGATCCCCTCGCTGTGGCATGCCGCGATGAAGTTCTTCAGCTTTTCCCACTGAATCTCCTCCTGCTGGATGGAATACC
>Ga0315282_10016852_pt1 | contig 10631 bp, 10 predicted proteins | sample YL17G07_20_MG_FD_203693 | JGI IMG/M metagenome (GOLD analysis project Ga0315282, IMG submission 203693) | Sediment microbial communities from Yellowstone Lake, YNP, Wyoming, USA - YL17G07_20 | ecosystem: Environmental > Aquatic > Freshwater > Lake > Sediment | place: USA: Wyoming | collected... | reverse complement strand
GGCAAAAAATAGAGTGAAATTTATTCAGGATCGAGAAAGAAAGCCAACAGCAAACCTTCTCTGAGCAAAAAATAAATCGATATTCAATTGTCAAAGAGCGAAGGCGGGATTAGAATGGCTCTGCGTTTCTCATTCCTGCAAAAAATGAAGTATTCGGAATTAGGAAACCTGTGTTGTTCCCCCAAACAGTTCTTCCTGAAAGTCGCGCTTGACCAATTTGCATAAAGTATGTATATTCCAACCGTTAATCCACAGGATGAAGATGTAGATTTTTGTTCATTCCGATGGCGATGATAACGCCCAAGGTAAGAACATGAAAAATAGTAATGAGGAGGATGGTGGTCTTAAGTATCATCACTCAGATATTGACCCCAAGGCAAATAAATCAACTAGTCCTCCTTTGGATGAAATTATAAGAATACCTTCAGTTTGGGTTTTCGAAGTTTTTCCTCCAACCTTTATCTCTAATCTTCGTTTAGCTGCAGAAAAATTGAATTGGACTCGCGACGATAGAGTTATTAATCCAGACTTCCCCGATTCAGTTGACCAAATGCGCTTTCGGCTAGCAGGTGGCGGATGGCTTAACCTTGGATACATTGTTAGAGATTCAGGGCGGGCTTGGGATATGAATAGAAAAGCTGAATTGCCTGATGGAATTGAAGCTATCCACGCATCTATTCTTCAGTACATTCCGAGCACTACAATCCTTGTTTGCCAATTTTTTCTAGACGATAGTGCAGCGAAATCTTTAGAACAGCCATTAAGGGAGTACTATTCCACATTCAAAGAGGAAATCAGTGGCGGATGGAGGTATGATAACGTAGAAAGCCAGAAAAGGTTGGCAGTAGATATAATGCGAGAATCACTTCAAACGCTTTGTACCGAATGGGTGAAGGTTTTCATTCCAGGACTTTTCGCATCGGGAATATTTGGAGAATCATTTCCTATTTGCGAATTTATTACTTTGGAGAAGCATGAGCCCTATGAATCTCTTGGTGAAAAAACGGAAACGTCTTTCTTATCAATGATAGATCTCGATAATGAATTCTATGCTTGGAAAAGCGAAGAAATCAGCGGTCTATATTTACAGCTATCTGAAGAAAAAGATCGCGATTTATATAGATTGATTCTTGCTGGCAAAATCTCTGAGGTTCTCAAGGATAAAAATCTTGATGGTTATCCCTTTGGTTCTAGAGAAGGGAAAATTCTGTCATGGATGTCACACCTCGACAATACCTTTGGTATCTGGGTACTTTATGTAATCGCACGAACATATGAAAAGCAACTTGGGATCTTGAGAGATTCTTATGGATCTATAGATTTGAGTGCTTCCCTCGTTTTGGCAGCGTCAAAAGTAAACAGCCTTGATAAGAAGTTCCTTGATCTACAGCGTAACCTCATCCCTTTTCTTCAAGAAATTGTTCCTTTGTGTAAGAAGAAGCAAATGTTCATGCATAATGTTTACAAATTTATACCTGTATCTGAGCACCGAAAACATGACTCCGAGCTTTTCAATACACTCCGCGAAAGATTGTTGGCAAACGCTGCGTCTCTCCTAAATAACGAACAGCAGGTTTCTGCTGTAGCACAGCGAAGCGCTCAAATCGTGTCTGCAATTTCCAACGATAAATTGGCAAAAACAAACATCAGACTTCAAAAAGGCATTTTGAGGATGACTTGTGTACTAATAATTTTGACCCTAATTTTGGTAGTATCAGAATTGAACGATAGGGGTTTTCTAAATAACATGATCGATCAATTATCTAGGTTATTTCACGAATTGACAAAACCCTAGCTTGAGAAGGACACAATTTAATGAGCACCCTCAACTCTAATTGCTATGCTCTCTTTCGATAGCAAATCAATAGATTTCATCTAAAACCCACCTTCACTCTTTCTAGGTGAAACCGCCAGTCAAGAGATAGCGTGACAGTTTCTGCCAATTCAATCTTATCTTCCAAAATTAATTTCTCATAATCCTATAAGAAATCTAACGGCAAAGACTAAACCGTCTGCGGTGAATTTAGTATCTCTATTTTGTTTACCCATTATTCCATTATTCCACTATTCCCTGCCTACCGCAGGCAGGCAACATTCCAATTGTTCTCTCTTCATCTCTTTTCTTTCTCTGAAATCTTGGCCCACGTATCTCGAAGCGTCACGGTCCGGTTAAATACCAGGGCTTTGTCCGAAGAATCCACAGGATCCACACAGAAATAGCCGACTCTCTCAAACTGGAACCGGCTTCCAGGGGTTGCACCTTTCAGGCCTGGTTCCACCCGGCATGTTTTGAGAACATCCAGCGATTTTGGATTAAGGTGCTCCATATAATCGGAGCCTCCCTCTAATGGATTTGCGACACGGAAAAGGCGGTCGTAAAGACGCACCTCAGCCGGGAGTGAATGCTCCGCTGATACCCAATGGATGGTTGCATCGACCTTTCGCCCATCCGGAGCAAACCCGCTTCGTGTCTCCGGGTCATAGGTACAGTGCACTTCGGTCACTTCACCGGTGCTCGGATCTTTGACAATGTTGACGCATCTGATAAAGTACCCATATCGGAGACGCACTTCTTTACCGGGTGCCAGGCGATAGAACTTTTTGGGCGGCTTCTCCATAAAATCCTCTTGCTCAATGAATAGGACCCGGGAGAAGGGAACTTTCCGAGACCCCATTTCAGGATTCTGTGGATGATAAGGGCAATCGAATTCCTCTACCTTGCCTTCCGGGTAGTTGTCGATGACCACGCGAAGAGGACGAAGAACAGCCATGACGCGCGGTGACGTCTCGTTTAGATCCTCCCGTATGCAGTGCTCCAGAAGAGCCATATCGATGATGCTATCATTTTTAGCCACACCGATACGCTCACAGAAATTGCGGATGGCCCCAGGTGTATAGCCCCGTCTGCGCAAACCAGCCAGGGTAGGCATCCGGGGATCATCCCAGCCGCTCACAGTTCCGTTTTCTACCAATTCGATAAGCCTTCGTTTGCTTAGAACGGTGTAGCTGAGGTTGAGACGCGCGAACTCGATCTGCTGCGGATGGGATTCCAGCTTTAATTCATCCACAAACCAATCATAAAGGGGCCGGTTGTTCTCAAACTCCAGGGTGCAAATGGAATGGGTGATCCTCTCGATGGAGTCCGACAGACAGTGGGCAAAGTCATACATCGGATAGATACACCACTTGTTTTCGGTTCGATAGTGAGGTTCATATCTAATTCGGTACATGATTGGATCTCGCATGGTGATATTGGAAGAAGCCATGTCGATTTTGGCCCTGAGAACATAAGCCCCTTCCTTAAACTCTCCAGCCCGCATCCGTTTGAATAGGTCCAAATTCTCTTCCGCGGCCCGGTTGCGATAGGGACTTTCTTTGCCCGGTTCGGTTAGGGTCCCCCGGTACTCCCGGATCTCATTGGCACTCAAACTGCAAACATAGGCTTTCCCCATTTTTATAAGCTGCACGGCGAACTGGTACAGTTGCTCATAATAATCAGAGGCATAGTAAAGGCGATCCTCCCAGTCAAACCCCAGCCATTTCACGTCTCGAATGATCGAATCCACGTATTCCTGGTTCTCGCCGGTCGGGTCCGTATCATCCATCCGTAAATTGCAGGTGCCTCCGTACTGGGCAGCGATACCGAAATTGAGGCAGACGGACTTGGCATGTCCGATATGGAGATAGCCGTTCGGCTCAGGTGGAAAACGGGTGGCCACACGGCCCTTGAATCTGTCGATTCTTAAATGTTCATCGATAATTTCCCTTATGAAATCCGACGGGGGTGCTGAATTGGTCTGGGCCATAGAATTCGTTCCTTCCTCCTGCTTTAAGACTGAATGATCGGGTATTTTACAACAAAATGCAATTTTTTCCCAAATCCCTTTTTTGCCTGGCAGGATTTGATATCAAACATTTTCTGTGGTATTTTGAATTTGGCTTTTGTTGCGCTATGCCCTCTGCTCTATGCTCTTAGCGAGACTTGTAGTTGGGGGGTCGTCTAGCGGTAGGACTATGGACTCTGGCTCCATCAAGCGAGGTTCGAATCCCCGCCCCCCAGCCAATGATTTCAATAACTTAGCTCTGTTTTTTTGTGGCGTTTTGGTGGCGCAAATCAAAAATATCGCTGGGATGGGATGATTGAGAGATATTAAAATTTCGACACTGGATTAGTTTGATTTTTTTAGGGGCTTTTGATAACATTTCTTTCGAGATGTCCATTCCAAAAGATATTCTCGTTTGTGTCAAAACATATCCAGAATACAGTTCAAAGTACACCGAAACAGTTTGTGCGGCGGGAATCTTAAAAGATACTCGCAAAATGATTCGGTTATATCCAGTTGTGTATCGATATTTAGCTGGGAGTCAGCAATTTAGGAAATATCAATGGATAACCGCGCGGATTGAAAAGAGCGCTCAAGATAATCGGCTTGAGAGTTACAGAATTCATTCAGAATCAATTATGTTGGGACCCCTAATCGGAACTGCTCATAATTGGAAAGATAGAAAACAATGGATTTTATCGGAGGATAATATCTTTCAGTCACTTGAATCGCTTAATGAAGCCCAAGTAAAAAAAGGGACATCGCTTGGTATTATAAAACCCAAAAAAATAATCAAATTTACAATTAGTCAAAAAGCCCGCGATGAAATCATAGAAGCGGAAAATAAAAAAGAACAGATCTTGCAACAATTGGGATTATTTGGAAAGAAAAAAGACTTGGAGTTGGTTCATGTGCGCTTTAATCTCCATTTTGTTTGTAATGACCCCAGATGTATTAAACCGCATAAGATAAGTATTTTAGACTGGGAATTCGGTGAACTTTATAGAAAACTGCATAATAAACCAGAATGGGAAAAGATGATTAAAAAGAAGGTTGATGAGATGTGCGATTCCACTCGTGACACGTACTTTTTTATGGGAAACATGAGAGGACATCCCCAGGTATTTTGCATCTTAGGATTTTTCTGGCCCCCAAAAGAATCCCAAAAGAGTTTCTTCTAAGACGTTCTAATATTTCGTATCACGATACCGTTATTGCTTCGTTCTTTGATTTTCAATGCTATGGCACTTCGATGGCATTTAAAGGGGTCTTTCTCAAAGCACATCAAGGCCACATTTTCATTTTTCAGTGTATCCAATATTGCATCCAAACACTGAAGTTTTGTGCTTAGAATAATATTATATTTCTGAAAAAATTCGAGATAATCTTTTTTCCTTCGAAGTTCATCTCGTAGTAACTTAGGTGTTCCAAGTTCAGATAAATGAACATAGTGTATTTTACTTAAAATCAATCCTTCATTTAATTTTTCTTTTGAAAATCCCTTTTTTCTGCTAACGGGGTTTTTCCTCACGTCAAACACTGTTACAATGTTAAGGCTTTTTAGATATTTGACGAAAGAATTAAAAGACAAACCTTCATAGCCAATGGTAAAAAGATTCATAAGGCCATTTACCTTTTCGGTGCTATTCTAAATAAACCTTTGCATTCTCTATATTTTAACATAAATTATTTGTCAAGGGTTATTTTTTAAAACTGATCTACTGCTATCAAAATTTCAATTATCATATAGGTCAAAACCTGGCCGCAGTGGGCCCTTAAAAAAAGGGGATCGGGTGGGTGAGGTCCGATCCCCAGGGGAGAAGGAGGTTGGATGGAAGGAGGGCGTTTTATAATCCGACGGCCAGGCTGACCACAAAGGCAGCGACTCCGATGATTCCTAAGAGCTGCCAATTCGATTTCGGTTTCGATGTCTCCGCCGCAACACGATGGTGAAGGTTTCCATTTTGATGATTATGAAGCGAAATATGGCGAAGTCATCGGCAACATCTATGAGCATAGTTACCTTTTAGAGGATAAGGATGCCAAAAGGGATTAAGGGTTTTATTAAGGGTCATAAGCATTCAGAGGAAACTAAACGAAAAATAGGTTTAGCCAATCGTGGTATTTGGATTAAATATAAATGCGACAATTGTGGAAAAGAATGTAGTGAAAAACAGAGTCATTATAAAAGAAGCAAGACACATTTTTGTAATATGAAGTGCTTTAAAGAGTTTCAAACAAAATTACCCCCACAAAAACAAAATGCTTATAGGGGAATAAGAAAAGAAGGGGCAAATAAACAAGTATATCATAGAAATTATTGTAAAAGACATCCCGAAACAATATCACATCTAAAAGCACGAAGGTACGCAAGAGAAAGAGGAGCATTGGGAAGCCATACCTTAACTGAATGGAAAGAATTAAAGGCGACATTTGGATATAAATGTGCAAATTGTCATCAACAAAAACAGTTAACAAAAGACCACATAGTTCCTTTATCTCAGGGTGGTAATGATTTTATTTCAAATATTCAACCTCTTTGCAGAAATTGTAATTCAAAAAAATGGAAGAAAACGGAGAATCCTGAGTTGCTATCGATGTAAAATAATTTGAATGGGTGCAAACAGGGCGCAGGGCGATAATGGATTTTCTGAGCCTTGATAGTCAAGGGCTGGCGGGTAGGTGGCAGGATTCGAATCCTTGCCCCCCAGCCTAATTCCATTTAAATTTTCAGGCTGTTGAATTTGATTGGAAGGTGTGAACAGCCTATGAACGGGGAACTTCCCACCGGTGATGTCAATAACCAAGTCTCTTGCCTTTTCCATCTCTTGCGCTGGCAATTTACAGAAATTTTGTTTGACTTTTTCTAATAAAGAAGTAAGAATATTACAAGTAATAGTAAGAAAGGAGATAGATAATGCGTATCACCTCAAAGGGCCAGGTCACCATCCCGATTGAAATTCGAGAAAAGATGGGATTTCTTCCTAATACGGAAGTGGAGTTCCAAATTAAGGGAGATACTGTTAGGATGAAAAGGGGAATGGGGTCGTCATCAAGACGACCTCGCGATTTGATCAATCGCATGCGAAGGAAAGCAACAGTAGAAATGACGACCGATGAAATTCTGGCGCTCACCCGGGGGTAGGCCATGGATATCCTGGTGGATAGTAATGTGATTCTCGATATTGTTACAGAGGATAAGAAATGGTTTCAATGGTCTTCGGGTACCTTGGCTAAGTACGCAGAAACCCATATTTTGGTGATTAATCCGATTATTTACGCAGAGGTCTCCATCGGTTTCCATCGCATCGAGGATGTTGAGATGGCTGTGCCTCCAACCTTTTTCCGGCGAGACCCGCTTCCATGGGAAGCAGCCTTCCTTGCGGGCAAATGTTTTTTGGCCTATCGTAAAAGAGGCGGGAGGAGAAGTTCGACGCTTCCTGACTTTTTCATTGGTGCTCATGCCGCGATAGCTCGTATTCCTTTATTAACCAGGGATGTCTCTCGTTATCGGACGTATTTCCCAAAACTCAAATTAGTCGCCCCTGATTAATGGGTGGTTCCCAGTTCATCCCGAACCTCTATTACGATATTTCCCATATTCCCACCCCTTTTTTATCTTTGAGGACGCGGAAGGTTTCGCCGGGGAAATCGGGACCAACTTTTTGAGGATAACATCCCTATCCCACCTCCCCAAAATATTGACAATTGAGGATGTGACCCCGGACCTTTTTTCCAGGATGCCTCAATTCCTCTAATGCGGTGATGAGATGCTTGTGTGACCTTCTAAGAGATTTCTGAGAAAGCCCCGAAATCTCTGTAATCATTTCTTGAAATCAGTGTCATTAAGAGAGCGTATAGTAGTTTTTCAAAGCTCTCTCTAATTTTTGATGTCTAATTTTGATTGACATCCTGTTTTAGAAAGAATACAATTTTGGGTAGAAAAACTTCCTCCTTTATTGCCTAACTACATTAAAAAGAATAAGTGATAACTCTCATCCTATCTAAGGAATGGGAGGTTTGCCCTTTGTTTATTATTTCTAACTTAGAGGGTGAATGAGATGGGAACAGATAAGAGGAAGGACAAACGGTTTTTAGTAGGGGAGGAAGTCATTGTGGCACTGCGGAATAAGTCTTCCAGAGTCGGGAGAGTCAAAGACATCAGCATGGGAGGGCTCTCTTTCGAACATATCTATGATGAAGATCTGGAAGGGGACCCCTCGAAAAGAGATGTTTCTCTATGGGCAGATAATCACAGTATGGCTGATATTCCATGCAGGGTGGTGTACGACATCCCCATCAGTGAGCCTCCAGAATATGACTACCTCAGCGTTCATTTCAAAACCAAAAGATGCGGGGTACAATTTGAAAAGCTCACAGAGAACCAAGAAACCCAGTTAGATTCTTTCCTTAAAACCCATACCAAAGGAAAAGTTTAGTTAAGAGGAATCTGCTAATAAATCCATTCTACCGCTAAATATTCATGGTGCCGAAGCCATTATCTAATTAATTTCCAACTCGCTAGATTGGATTATGGTCCGGGAATGGGTTTATATTCCGTTCTTTAAGTGGGAGGAGGATTATTCTAACCGCTCGTAAAGGAGATGGGCATGGCCGTCAGACTGAAAGCGGGGGGAGAAGCAATGCCTAAAGATGTCAATATTCGGTGGGGGTGGCTGAAGTTTATGTACATTTACACTTTCTCTTGCTACAACTCTGCTATAAATTGATCTGGTTCATTGGTGTTATTTTACCTCTTCTTGCATTGGGCCGGTTACCACTATATGCAATGATCTTCATTTTAATATTCGCGAGTTATATCATCGGAGATCTAATCGCAATACCTTTTCTCTATATTTTTGCGAAACGATAACCTCTGATCTGTTAGCCTATCTCTGAACGTCACCCTCTTAGGAATTTCCGGAACACCTCAGGCTCATCCCAATCAGACAAAAAATTTATTCCCAAAAGGATTGAAGTTCTTTTATAATATCTTATAAATACCTTTAGGACCTAAGAGACCGAGATGTTGGGAGGAGAATAATTGAGAATAGGTGCCTTTGAGTTAGACGAACCCGTTCCGGAACTGAAAGAACCTTATGCCCTGGCGATCCTTCGCCCATGGATCGACGTGAACAATGTGGGTACTCTCCTCTTAACCGGATTGGAGACTCAACTTGGGGCTAAGGAATTGGGAAGACTGGTCAGGCCCGGCCATTTTTTCGACTTTACTCGTTATCGGCCAATGCTTTATTTAGAAGAGGGCGTTCGGAAAGTAAATATTCCAAATAGTACGATCAGCTATGCCAAAAGAGAAAATGAGAATGATCTTCTTTTTCTCCACCTTCTTGAACCCCATTCTCTCTCTGAGAACTATGTGGATTCCGTGCTGCGGGTTCTCAGAACCTTTGGCGTAAGGAAATACATTCTCTTAGGGAGCATGTATGATGCTGTCCCTCACACAAGACCTCTGATTGTGAACGGAGGTGCAATAGGCAGGGAAACAGAGCTTGACCTGAAGAAATCAGGAGCCCAGCCGAGTTATTACCAGGGTCCCACCAGCATTATGACTCTGATTACTCAGAAAGCACCCCAGTTCGGCATTGAAACAATCTGGTTTATCGTTTCCTTACCTCAATACGTTCATGTTGAAGAAGATTTTCTCGGAAAAGTGCGGCTCATGGAGGTTTTGAATCGACTCTATCGAATTCCTTTAGATAAGAAAGATTTTGAGAAGGCAGGGGAACAACTTAAACTCATTAATCAGAAAGTAGAAAAAACACCTGAATTGAAAGAACTTCTTCCCCAACTCGAAACTCTTTATGAAGTTCGGATCAAGAGAAAAGTGGGCGACAAGGAACCTAAACTTTCACCCGAGATGGAGGAAATTCTCTGGAAAATCATTGGAAAAGATTTTGGAGAGGCATAATCATCTTGGCGGCTCAGTTGGTTGTTCCAGAAGAATCCACAAATGATTGTTAAATTGTTGTGGAATTTCTTCCTCGCCCCCTTGATACAAGCGACTTTCACGGTTTTGCCTAATGTGTAATCATGTCTAACCCTTGAAATTAATTGGCGATGCAATAGAAACGGTTAAAGAAGCCACTCCCTGAAAATCTCTTTCCCTTTGTCTTTTTCAGTTCTTATTGACCCATTCGGCGGCGCACCCTCGGCCTGGGCTTGGGCGAAGGCAAGCCCCGCTCAGGCTCAACCGTGAGCAAGCCCCAGCATTTATGCTGGGGAGTCGAAGGGTTGACACCCTGTTTCTGATTTAATACACTTCAGGCATAGAAATTTAAAGTTAAAAGTTCAAAGTTAAAAATTAAGAGACCTGCAGGGGGAAATAATGACTGATTATCTTGGTCAAGAAGAATTAGAAGCGCTCAAACGTTGGCCGACATGTGCAATCTCCAATGGAATTGAACTTTTCAATATCCGCCCACGGAATAAAGGGTTCATGCTTCCGGAGATTAAATGTGTGTTTCCGGATCTGGGACCCATGATCGGTTATGCTGTTACGGCTGTCATCACTGCCGATTCTTCAGAGGGTCGCCGGATTCAACCTCCAGATTGGTGGGAGCAGATCCAAAAGATTCCAGGACCAAAGGTCGTTGTGATCCATGATATTGATCGTCCTGTTTTAGGTTCCTTCTGGGGTGAAGTGAATTCAAATATTTACACAGTAGTGTCCCAACGTTGTGTTGAAGAAATTATGTAACTACTTAAATACAATGGGAATCAACCATAAAATGTTTTTTTTCGATACAAACTTCCCAATGAGTCATACTTCTTCATCATCGCCGAAGG
>Ga0315282_10016851_pt1 | contig 10631 bp, 9 predicted proteins | sample YL17G07_20_MG_FD_203693 | JGI IMG/M metagenome (GOLD analysis project Ga0315282, IMG submission 203693) | Sediment microbial communities from Yellowstone Lake, YNP, Wyoming, USA - YL17G07_20 | ecosystem: Environmental > Aquatic > Freshwater > Lake > Sediment | place: USA: Wyoming | collected... | reverse complement strand
AGCGTTGCCAGTATTTTCTGCTCTTGTGGATTCAAGTCAACCATTATATCACCTGTTTTAGTAGTTATTAGGAAAAAAGGGTTAGAGATATCTGATAGAAATAGTAAAGGTCACCGGTTTCTCCTGGAAAAAAGCATCATTTTCACTCGCTGTTAGATTAGAGACTACATATTAATAAAAACTTTATGGTTTACGGCAATAGTGGACTATGGCCTCATTCTTGGTCCTATCACTTTCTGAGTTCTGAATCTGCTTTTTTTATGGAATCGGCCAGTTCCTTCTTACTCTTTCCTATCTTGAGCCTTACTGCGCTGTCGGTCAACCCAAGTATTTTCGCGGCCAGCAACGCGGCGTTCTTCGGCTCCAGCACGACCGCTGGGCACACTCCAGAGGGCATGCGCAGGGAAGATAGCACGTCAAGCCCTTTGTATTTCTCGGAATAAGGTGGGCAGGCTATTACAGGGTTGTCTGTGTTAGCGTCAACAACCCCCGACAGTGCGTTGCTTCTTCCAGCGACCGTTATGTAAACTATCTTATCATTTTTGGAATCATATTCTCTGACCATCTGCAATACGTATTCAGTCGCCTTGTGTGCAGAGGCTATCCTATACTCATGTTTTATTCCCAGCTTCTCGAGCTCTGCACCTATCTGCTTGCAAAACTCCATGTCCTCTTTCGAGCCCATAATTATAGGAACAATCATCACAATATCCCCTCTGCCTTAAGCTCTTTGTAATCTTCCTCTATCAATGTTTTTAACGGTTTCACATCGAAATGCTTCTCGCCGGTCCATTCGTTGCAGGCGCTCTTGTAAATGTCGGACACCAGGCTAGCCAGCTTCTGTGGCAGCTTCGGAGGCACAGGCCATTGCTCTTCGGGCAGATCCTGCTCTTTAGTCTCCATAAACTCAGCGTACCATGGAGTTTTCTTGTAATAATCTCTCAGGAATTGCTTGCTCAGCGTGAAGCCGTCCAAATCGAACCGGTCCTCATCAAGCGTGCCGAGCACATCGACCCACATTATATTCCCATGATGGTCGATGGCCCCCTCGACCTTCCCGTCCATGTGCTCCCATCTTATCTTTTTCGCTTTTTCCCGCAAGTAAGCGTTTATCGCCAAAGCCTGCTTCTTTATCTCGTCCATTCTCTTTGCTCCGAGTTTGAAATAGTCGATAACCTCGTTCACGTTCTTGAAATACCTATCAAATGTCTCGAACTTGGTGCTGAAGTCTATTATAGGTTTTGACAGCCTCTCCCCGGGCTTTGCATCATGATCTAAACCAAGGTCTTTCCAGGTTGTCTCCCCTTTGGCAACGCGCTTGAAGACTGAACTGCCTTCCGGCAGAGCGTCCCTAAAGATAATCTCTAACGGAATCATGCAGTTCTTTGAATCTGGCATCAGGTCTATAGGCTCTATCTTCCTCACCAGCTTGATCCTCATCTGGTTCGGCTTATCGAGGCCCATGAAATGCGTCTTAAGGCCTTTGCTTTCTAACCCCTTAAAGTTGCTTGCGGCCATGAGGCAGAGCGCTTTGCCCTTGTCCTGTATGTGGTCGGGCATCTCGCCATAGTCAAAGATAGAATAACGGTCGCTGAAGACGAAGACTCCCTCGCCCATTTCAGTCTCCGTTGGCTCTCGGATGATTTTCAGGTCCTTGACAGATCCCATGATTTCACCTTTTGAATTTTTCGATAAGCGCTCTGGCCTTCTCTTTTGCATTGCCCAGATAGGTCTCCGGGTCCATCAAGCCGCTTATCTCCTTCTTGCTCATATACTTGGTTATTTCCTTGTCTTGCAGGAGCAGTTCGGACAATAATCTATTCTCTCCCATGGCGGTCCAGGCAAGTTCCTTCACCTTTTCATGCGCTTTCTGCCTGTCCATGCCCTTCAGAGCCAGGTCGGTCATCACTCTTTCTGCCATAATGCTGCCTTTCGTGAAGAAGATGTTGTCATAGGCTTTTTTCTGATCTATCGCCATATTGCTAACTATGTTCGTCATTATCCTGAGCATGTAGTCAAGCGTTATGAAAATCTCCGGATAGCGGTAGCGGTATGGAGCGGATTGTTTTAGGTCGCGGGCATGCGAGAAGTTGAGCTCCAGCTCCGTGACCAGATCGCCCCGCAATATGGCGCTCATTCCCATTATTCTTTCTAATCGGAATGGATTCTTCTTGTGCGGCATTGTTGATGATCCTACCTGCTTGGCCGATGTCTCTTCGCTTACCTCCCCTATCTCCGTCCTGCTCAGGTTCCAGAAGTCGGACGCTATTTTATCAAGGATGTTGCCCAATATGACCAAATCAGCGAGAAGATAAAGAAGATTGTCGCGAGGGGGCAATTGTCTAGCGTGAAGGCCGACAGGCAGGCCTAATTCTGAAAGAGTGTTCTTCTCGAGCGCCGCAGCATCCAGCCCCAATTCAGTGAAAGAGTTGGCTGTTCCCACCGCACCAGAGATTTTTCCTACATTAAGCGCTTTGTCCTGTCTTACCCTCTCTAACGCCGTATTGAGCTGGTCCGCGTAGCCGATGAGCTTGAATCCGTAGGTACTCGGAAGGGCGTGCTGGCCGTGGGTTCTGTCGATGCAAAGCCAGTCTTGCGTCTCTTCTGCTCTCTTGACTATCACCTGAATAAGTTTTTCGATATCAATCAGCATTAAGTCAACGCTCTGTTTTACGAGAATGGCTTTTGAGGTCTCGGTTATGTCCGCAGAGGTCGCTCCTAGATGTATCTTCCCGCCAGCTTCTCCGGCCTGTTCAGCGAGAGCCTTCACCATGGCCATTACGTCGTGGTTTATCTCCGCTTCTATCTCTTTCACCCGTTTAAGGCTCACTCTGGGAATGGCCTGCTCGATAGACCCGGCCTCTTCCCGCGAGACTAGTTCGGGCTTCATTCCGGCAATGGCCTTAGACAAAGCCGCTTCGACCCTCATCTGTTGTCTTACCTGGTTCTCTTCCTCCCAGATGGCGTTCATCTCCTTGACCTTGTAGCGCGAGTCAATTGGATGCACCACGTGCTCCCCCTCAGTAGAAATATCCATTACCATAACATCACTTCTTGAAGCCGTTTCTTGCCTTCTTAAGTTTCATATCTAAGAACGCACTGCCAATGACGTAATCCTGCAGGTCCGGGATTATCCCCAACCCGCTCGCGGTTTTTCTCATGTCCGCAAAGGTGACCTTTCCGTCCTTCCTCAGCCGCTCATTGATAGAGTTCCTGAGCTTACTGCGGTTCTTCTCAAAAGCATCGTCAGCAAGTATCAGTGAGTAATAATTAATCTTATGCTGGAGGCGGGCGGGATTGTCAAAAAACTGTTCGAAAGACCGCCCCATGGTTTTTCCCTCTTTATTCATCCTTTTCTCAATCTCATAGAGCAGCGGATCAGACTTGGAATATGAGCCGGTATTAATAATGTTCTTCACAAATGTCTTTATCCTTTGGGAGGGAATGTTGAACAAAGCCTCTCTCTCCGCGTAGCCCGCATAACGGCTATTCTGAACGTAATGATAGTCCACATTATGGCCATTTAAAACGGGCTTGCCCTCTAGATACTCGGGAGGAACCGAATGCACGACGCTCCAGTTTTTTCCTCTCGAGTAAACAGCCGTGTCAGCGTTTTCCGCGTCTCCGAAAAATATCCCTGCCCCAGGCTCGTTGGCTTTCTCTCTTTTGAGCCCCTCTTTCCTCACGCTCTCCAGGGACGTTTCGCTACCGCCGTGGAACCTGACGCCCAGTCCATAAACATTATTCTTAAGGCTATGCTCCTTATTGACAAAATGCTGTTGGATACTATCTGCTGTTCGTTTAGAAATTGGCTTTTTCTTGATATGCACTAAAAAACACCTGACAAAAATTATGGGCGGACTATTTAATAATTATGAGGGGGCATTTTCTTATATGAGCGCACATCACTTCATAATTTTCTTAGCTTTTTCGTACGCCTCTTTTGATTTTTCTTTTAGTGGGCCACCGCCTTTTATCTCTTCTTTTCCCCCGGCGCTCCCGCCCATTATAGACGCGGCCTCTTTTACCGCCTTCTCTATGTCCTTTTTGCAGTCCTTGCCTCTTATCCCGAAGACAATCCCGTCAGAAACCAGCACCACACAGGCTTTAGAGTCTTCCTCGACTATCTTCCTCCCGATGTTCTGCATTACCTTCATGTCGGCTCCAGGCACATACTGGACCATTTCCTTGACCTCTATCCTAGTGGCCAGCTTCTCTCTGACCTTGTCCATCTCTTTCCTGACATCCTTCCATTTCTCTATAAGGTCCTCGGTCTTGAGCTTGTCGAGTTTCTGCTTGACTGTCTTGAGGCCTACCCTGGCTTTCAGCGCGTTAAGTTCCTCTTCGAGTTTTGCTATCTCCCTTATCCAGTCGCTCTTATCTTTAGCGACAATCTCTTTCTGTTTTTCCGCGTGTTTGCTGATGAGCGGTTCTCCGGCGAGATACTCCAACCGTATGACCCCGTCCTGTTTCTTATAAGAATTGATGAGCTTGATGGGCCCGACCTCGCTGGTGTTGTTGGCGTGAGTCCCTCCGCATGCCTCTACATCCCAATCCGCGATAGAGATTATCCTGATTTCGTTTGAAGGTATCGCACCTCCCTGATATATGCGGAAGCCGTATTTCTTCTCGGCCTCAGCCCTGTTCAAAACCTCCTTCTTTATCGGTCTGGCCTCTTTTACCACTTTGTTGGCGAGCTCTTCAATCTTCTTTATCTGTTGCTCTGTCAAAGGCTCGAAGTGGGTTATGTCCAGTCTGGCTTTGTCCTCTTTCTTTTCTGACCCGGCCTGCCAGACGTGCTTGCCCAGGACTTTCTGCGCTGCTCCGTTGATTATGTGGGTGGCAGTATGGTGCTTCATTAACTGTAATCTCCTCTCTTTGTCTACTTTACCAGTTACTGTTGTTTTACTGAGTTTGCTTTCCAATTGATGCACTATCACATCCCCCGCTTTCTGGACGTTAACGACAGGCGTTCCGTCTATTGTTCCTTTGTCGTAATCCTGACCACCAGACTCGGGGTAGAAGCCGGTCTGATCCAACACGACATAGTTCTTTCCATTCTGCACCCATCCCCTCAAGACTCGGGCCTTAAACTCGAAGACATCATCGTAGTATAATTTCTTAGTCGGCGATAGGCCTGTGACATCATACTCTTCCTGCTTCCTCTGTTCGGCGCTCGTCACATGAGTCTCTGCAATCTTAGCGTAGAAATCCTGCGGGACAGAGACCTCGACTTTCTCCTTTCTCGCCAAATCCTTGATGAGCTCCGGCGTGATCCCGTCAGACTCGTAAAGCTTGACCATGCTCTTGAAGTCGACATTTTTTGTATTCTTGATCAGTGCCAGAACAGTCCTCTTCGACTTCTCCAGCGTCTCCTTATACTTCTTTTCCTCGTGCTCCAATATGGTGTTAACTTCATCCAGCGATTCGGTTAGTTCGGGATACTGTTTCTTCCATTCTTGCGCGTGCCACTCACAGACCTCTGACAGGCTAATGCCCCAGCCATACTCCTCGATAAAACCTAACGAACGCCTTAGGATAGCGCGGAGATTGTAGCCGCCGCCGACGTTAGAGGGCAGGACTCCATCACCTAAAGCGAACAAGAGACTCTGAGCGTGGTCGGCGATAGAGTAGAGCGCGGCCATGGGCATAACCGACTCTTTAAGCTCCTTTTCATCCGTCCTCATCTGCTTCGAGATGGCTTTCCAGAGCAGGTCCATCTGCTTGACATTCCCTGCGTCGATATCCATTATGCTCCCAAAAGGCACGAACCTCTCGAATAGTTCTGTCGGCCTGTATCCTGATTTTTTGAAGAGGTTGACGCATACATCGGGGTATTCCGCATCGTACATCGTCCTAGAGCCGTTGACCAGCCAGGCGATACGTCCTTGGCCCATGCCCATGTCCAGTACCTTTAGCTGCAGCGGTTCGTAGCCGGAGTCTGTCGTCTTGTACATCATGTAGACCTGGTTCCCTATTTCTAGACCGCGGGCAAAGAATTCCATGGATACGCCTAGATTGCCTCCTCCGCCCCATTGGCTCTCGATTACGCTGAACTCGTTTCTGGATATTTTTATTTCGTCGGTGAACCATTCGAACAGGTCCCTGAAGTATTTGGGCTGGTCAAATTTCTCCGACGGCATGAACGCGTGCTGTCCTATCATCACGAAGCCCGTGTTATGCCTCCCAGTGATACCGACATTTTCTACTTCATTAAATCGCAAGCAGTATTGCGGTACAACTAGCGGGTTGGCCGGTGGTTTTACAGCGCCCGATACCACATGAGGCTGGAAATCATAGATAGACGCCTGGACAAAGTCAGTGTCATCCCTCCAGCGGGCAGCGACAGGGTAGCGGGCGATAGGGCTATAGCTCCGCTTTTTGAAGAAATTTGAAAAACTCTGCCAGCATCCGATAAAATCCAGCCTCTTGCCGATGGGCCGTCCGATGAAAGTATACTCAGCCCCGCATTCAGGGTCTCCGCACCTGTCTCTCTTGTCAATGGCCCAGAAATAGCTTCCGCATTTAGAACATTTATTGCGCGTGAATCCTTTCTCTTTCAAGACCTCGGTCGGATAGAAATTATCTGGATTAGCATCGGCCTTCTTCTTCAGTTCTTTTTTCATATCAGCTATAGAATTCATATAGTCTCTTCCCCCTCCGATGTCCTAATCCTTACGTCTCTCACGTGCTTCTTCGCAGCAAGCGCTAATCCGCGGAGCTCATCGCGGGTCGGAGATTTAACCTTATTATACTCCTCGTCAAAACAGCCTTTCTCCGGCGTGAACTGCTGCAAGACGTATAAGTCGCAGTATTTGCCGACCTCTTCCGCTATCTCCTCTATGTCATGCTCCCTGAATATAAGACCTGGGACTATGGTCGTTCTGCATTCCAAGACAAAACTGAACGCATGCCTGAGCTTCATTATTTCCCTTATGTTCGTTATAGCCTTTGTCGCATCCCTTTGGATTACCCTTGAATATTCGTGTTCCCTCTCTAAGGGAGCCTTTATGTCCAGCGCAATATAGTCGATCAAGTTCCTGGCGAGCAAATCGGCTATAACTCCGGCGTTTGAGCCGTTCGTGTCTATCTTGACAGCGAGACCGGCCCTCTTGAACATATGGACTAATTCCGAGAGAGGTTCTGGCTGGACTGTGGGCTCTCCTCCGCTGAAGACAACGGCATCTATGAGCTTCTTTCCCTGCATCACCAAATCGAATAACTGTTTCGTGTCCTGCCTTGCGCCCATCCTCTCGTCAAGTATCCCGAAATTATAACAGTAGTGACAACGAAAGTTACATCCGCCGAAGAATACCACACTGGCCGATTTGCCTTCATAGTCTATTGTTGAAAGGGGCAGGATTCCGCCGATTACTATTTCCATGTTCCTATTTTAACCTATACGTATATAAAAAATACTTACTTAATCCTGCATGATGATAGAAAAGTTCAGCAAGGATGCGGAGCAGCTTAAGATATATCAGGGGGTTTTTGACGACTACACGCTCAGGACACTGATAGACCTATCCAGCAAGCACTATTTCAACACGCTGGACTATCCGATATCCACGGGCAAGGAGGCCGATGTCTATAGGGCAACGACCAAGGAAGGTGACTATCGCGCAGTAAAGATATACAGGATAGAGACTTCTAACTTCCGCAACATGTATGACTATCTTGCCGGCGATGTACGCTTCGCCCATATCAAGAAGAACAAAAGGTCCATAATCAAGACCTGGTGCCAGAAAGAGTATAGGAACCTGAGAGATATGTACGAGGCGGGAATCAGAGTGCCCACGCCGATAAAGTTCATGAACAACGTCCTGATAATGGATTTCATAGGAGAGAATGGGATGCCAGCTACCCTATTGGTCAAGCATAAGCCTAAGAACCCGAAGAAACTGATCGCTACTCTAACCAAATACATAAAGGACATGTACAAGAAAGCGAATTTGGTCCATGGCGACTTCTCTGAATTCAATATCATGATGATCGGCGAGAAGCCTTACCTTATAGACGTTTCGCAGGCGCTCAGGACGGAGCACGTGACTGCTAAAGAATTATTAAAGAGAGACATCCACAATTTAGCGAGGCTTGCGAAGAAGTATGGAGTTGACTTTAATGCAGAAAAAGTATACAACGGCACTGTTTGATGTCGACGGGACGATAGTGACTCTAGATGGAGTAGTCAAGGCAGTCCAAGAGACTCTGACCAAGTTCGAGCTCAAGGCGATGAGCTCTCACGACATCATCCACCGCTTCATGGGCCGGCTGATAAAGGACGAATTGCCTAGAATCTATCCGCATATAGGTAATGAGATTGACGAGATTGTTGATTATTACAGCAAGGTCTTTGTCGAGAAACACAAGAAGTTTGAAGATTTACAGCCTTATGTCAGAGAGGTGTTCAAGCAGCTCAAGCAGAACAATGTCAAGATAGGGATAGTGACTACCAAGGGGAGGCCAGAGGCGCTCGCCGTGCTTAGAGATTATAACCTGCCTTATGACGCGCTGGTCTCCCATAACGAGGTGCATGCGATAAAGCCGAGCCCAGAGCCCGTAATGAGGGCGATAGACGAATTGTTTGCCAGGCCTAGCGAGACCATCATGACTGGAGACCACATATTCGATATGATGGCCGCTAGGAATGCCGGAGTTGACTGCGTCGGAGTCCTAACCGGTGCCTCTACAAGGAACGAGCTGTTAGAAGCAGGCGCAATATATACGATAAACAATCTGAGCCAATTGCCTAAGATAATGGGGTTAAAATGAAGGAATATATAGATTATGTTCTTATACCGAAGGAAAGGATAGCCGTACTTATAGGCAAAGGGGGGAAGGTCAAAAAGGAGATAGAAAAGCGCGGAAAGGTGGCTATTGTTATCGATTCCGAGTCGGGAGAGGTCGCAGTAACGCGAAAATTGGAGAAAGACGCCTCAATGGCATTGACCGCTCTTGACATAATTAAGGCGATAGCACGCGGTTTTAGCCCCCAGAAAGCTTATAAACTTTGGGACCCTAATACATACTTAGAGACTATAGACCTTACCGAGTTCTTAGGTCCTTCTAGCAAATCCCTAGAGCGTGTCAGGGCCAGGATCATAGGACGTGAAGGCAAGGTCCGTAACTATCTCGCCAGGCTGACCAGCACGGATATAGTTATATACGGCAAGACCGTTGGCGTCTTAGGCGAAGCGGACAATGTCGGCTTGGCTAAAGAGGCCATTTTCAAGATAATAGACGGCCTGCCCCATAACGCTGTTTTTAGATTCTTGGAGAGCAGGAGAATGTAGGTGGCGCAATGGTAGATATCCACAAGGGTTTCGCAGAGCACTCGATAGCAGAATTTTTCAAGAAGAACAGGCAGATGTTGGGCTATTCAGGAAAAATACGTTCCCTTACCACGATTGTGCACGAATTTTGTACGAATAGTTTGGACGCCTGTGAGGAAGCAGGCATACCACCAGACGTCTTCATCCAGGTAGACAAGCTGGGGCAGGAGCACTACAAGGTGACTGTGGAAGACAATGGTCCAGGCATACCCAAGAAACTAGTGGGAAAAGCCTTTGGTAAGATGCTCGCTGGCACCAAGTTCCAGAGGTTCCAGCAGGCGAGAGGACAGCAAGGCATCGGGGGTGCGGGCTGCGTCATGTTCGGACAGATAACCACGGGCAAACCGACCAAGGTCATAACATCGACCGGTAATGGTACTATTTACGAATGCCGCTTGACCATCGACATCAAGACTAATGAGGCGAAGATGGGCGACGAAAAGGAGTATACTGGCCAGATGCGCGGTACTAGGGTCGAAACGGAGCTGAAAGATGTCTTATACCAGAAGAGCGACCAGAACCCGGACGAATACCTGAGAAGGACAGCGCTAGCCAACCCGCATGTCAAGATAACTTACATCAATCCCGATAGCCTAACGACAGTCTACGATAGGGCGATTGACGCGGTTCCGCCCATGCCCCGGGGCACTCAACCACACCCAAAAGGAGTTACTGTCGACGACCTATTGAGCATGGCCAGCGTGACTAACGCCAGGACTGTCAAATCTTTCCTATCAACTGAGTTCTCGAGGATGAGCTCGGCCAAAGCAGAGGAGATAGCGAAGCAGGTCTCTTTTGACATGAACAAAAGGCCCAAAGACATGAACTGGGAGGAAGCGGAGCAGATAGTCGGCGCTATAAAGAAGATGAACTTTATCGCGCCGCCCACCGATGTCCTAATTCCTATCAACGAGCAGCACTTGGAGAAGGCATTAGAGAATATCCTAAAGCCGGAGTTCAAGTCCGTCCTGACGCGGCCGGCGGCGGTCTACAGTGGCGGCGTTCCGTTCATAGTCGAAGTGGCTCTCGCTTATGGCGGGAAGGCTGGTTTGCCTCTAAATGGGAACCCGGAACAGCCCCAGAACAGGATGGAGATAATGAGATTTGCGAATAGAGTACCGCTTTTGTTTGATGCAGGCGGTTGCGGCCTGACAAAGGCAGTGCAGACTATCGAGTGGAAGAGATACGGGCTTCAAGAGGATTTGCCGCTCACAGTGATTGTAAACTTCACTTCAATCCATGTTCCTTACACAGGAGCCGGAAAGCAGGCAGTAGTGGATAATGAGGACATAATCAAGG
>Ga0315282_10016850_pt1 | contig 10631 bp, 5 predicted proteins | sample YL17G07_20_MG_FD_203693 | JGI IMG/M metagenome (GOLD analysis project Ga0315282, IMG submission 203693) | Sediment microbial communities from Yellowstone Lake, YNP, Wyoming, USA - YL17G07_20 | ecosystem: Environmental > Aquatic > Freshwater > Lake > Sediment | place: USA: Wyoming | collected... | reverse complement strand
GGATCGCCCTGATGCTGCTCAAGCAGGAAAAGACGGGTAAGAGTGGCATCGCAGGCAAACGCCTCCAGGCGGGCTGGGATCGAGACTACCTGCTTAAGGTCCTCGGCATTTAGATGCGATTGCCCTGTTTTCTGCCCCCGGCGCCCTTGACGGCATCGGTCGCGGGTTGGTAGAATGTGTCTTATAGGACCTGTGAGAGCCCGTTTCCGCAAGGGCTGGTTGTTGGCACTTCCTATCGCGCAGGCAGATGATAGTCGAGTGCGGAGCGTTGGATGGGCGTTCTGGTTGGGTGAGTTGTCCCTCCGTGGCTTGAGCTTCGCACCCGGATTGTATGCGTTCGGGTCGGAAGGGGTATCAATGTGGCCAAGCGCCGTCACTTCTCATAATCTCCACTTCTCAATAGGGAGGGCTGTCATGTGCAGGAAAAGCGTGTGTTTCGTCAGTGCCGTCTTGTTCCTGGCTCTTGCGGGCCGTGCCTCGGGCGATCTGATCGGCTGGTGGAAGTTCGATGACGGCGCAGGAAGCGTCGCCGTCGATTCGAGCGGAAACGGCAACGACGCTACCGTGCAAGGCAGCGCCAAGTGGGTCGAGGGCAAGGTGGGCAGCGGCGCTCTGAGTTTCGACGGGGTAAATGGCATCGTGCAGGCCAACGAAAGTCCCCTCATGGACATCGACAAGACGCTGACCATCGCCGCATGGGTGTACCTGAACAACCTCAGCACCTTCTATTTCATCCTCGACAAGTCGCCCAGCGGCACCGCCGCGGCCAACTACCCGGGCAACTACGAATTCAGAGTCGCTCAGAGTACCGGTGCGCTGCAACTCGGGCATCAGACCTCGCAGAGCATTGACTACGTCTTTTACGATTCAACCTCGGCGATCAAAGCCGGACGGTGGTACCACGTCGCCGTCACGTTTGTGAAGGGGGTATCCGTCAAGTTTTACATCGACGGCTCTCCCGCGGGAAACCTCACTCAGACGGCCGCGTTCGGAATCCTGAACGATGAGCCCATCAGGATAGGCGGCCGAAAGGACTCCTATTCGTTTTTCAACGGGATGCTCGACGACGTGCGCATCTACAATAACGCGCTGAGTGACGCAGACATCAAGAAACTGGCGGCCAGGCCCAAGGCTTACGATCCGCAGCCGCCCAGTGGGACGACCGGAGTCCTCCAGCCGCTGGTCCAATGGACCTCCGGCACGTTTGCCCAATGGCACGATGTCTACTTCGGCACGACCCCCGACCTGGGACAGGCCGATTTCAAGGGCCGGCAGAATGTCTTCATGGCGATGTACTGGAATTTCGCCGGACTGCAGCCGGGCACCACGTACTACTGGCGCGTAGATGAAGTCGAGCCCAACAATGCCGTCCACACCGGCGACGTTTGGAACTTTACCGCCGCCCCGGCGACGGCCTTCGATCCCTTGCCACGCAATGGCGACAAATGGATCGATCCGAATGCGGATCTGTCTTGGAAACCGGGCATGGGCGCAATCAAGCATAATCTGTACTTCGGCACGGATCGGGCCAAGGTAGAGGCTCGGGATGCCAGCGTCTCCAAAGGCTCGCCGGTCGCGGCTACCTATGAGCCCGGGACGTTGGCCGAACAGACCACCTACTACTGGGTGGTGGACGAAGCGGGGGCCACGACAGTCCCCGGCGAGGTGTGGAGCTTCACCACCCTCGGCGGTCCCGGCGGCGTCAAGGGCGAGTACTTCAACAACACCGTCAGGGACATATCAGGAACGCCGGCCCTGACGCGGATCGACCCGGCGATCAACTTCAACTGGATAAATGACGGTCCGGGCGCACCCATCGGGACGGACCACTTCTCGGTCCGTTGGACGGCGGACCTGGAGATCGCGGTGGCCGATACGTACACGTTCATCGGCAACAGCGATGACGGCCTGCGGCTGTGGCTCAACGATCGGTTGATCATCGATGCCTGGATCGACCGGGGCGCTGCCGATTCGCTCAGCAACCCGCAAAAGCTCGATCCGGGCATCTACTCGCTGATGATGGAGTACTATGAGTGGGAAGGCGGCGCCTCGGCCCAGTTGTTCTGGCAGACGCCGACCGTGGCTCGCCAGATCGTTCCATCCGGCGCCCTGCAGCCTCCGGTCCGAGCCAGAGCGATTTATCCGAAGAATGGGGACGTGAATGTCCCGCAGGATATAACGCTGACGTGGTCAGCGGGGGAGAAGGCGGTCACGCATGACGTGTACTTCGGCGAGGACGAGGCGGCGGTGGCCGCGGCCGCTCCTGCCGATACGGCGATCTACAAGGGCAGCCAGGGGAAGGACGAGAACACCTTTGCCCCCGGCGCTCTGGAGTTCAACAAGACCTACTACTGGCGTGTCGATGAGGTCAATGACGCCGCGGCCGATAGCCCGTGGAAGAGTCCCGTCTGGAGCTTCACGACCGCCGACTTCATCATCGTGGACGACTTTGAGACGTACACGAATGACTCGCCGAACCGCCTCTTCCAGACCTGGATCGATGGCTGGGGCTTCTCGCCCGATGACTTCTTCCCCGATGGCGATCCGGGTAACGGCACCAGTGCCTCGGTCGGACACGATATTTGGGCGGCAGGCTCGCCGTACACGACGATCATGGAGACTTCGATCGTCCATCCCGGCGGCAGCAGGAAATCCATGCCCTTCGACTACAACAACATCAACGGCCCCTATTACTCGCAAACCGACCGGACCTGGGCATCAGGCCAGAACTGGACGCTCAACAGCTCGGACGCCCTGAGCCTGTGGTTCCACGGCTATCCGCCCAAGTTCCTCGACAGCGGCACTACGATCACCCTCAGCGGCGCCGGCTCAGACATCTACGGCGGCGTCGATGAGTTCCGCTTCGCCTATAAGAAGCTCACCGGCGACGGCTCGATCTCGGTCAAGGTCGAGAGCGTCCAGGTTCTCGAAGCCTGGACGAAGGCCGGCGTGATGATCCGCGAGAGCCTCGATCCTCTGGCCATGCAGGCGCATATGATCACCGCTGCCCAGCAGAAACTGGTCGAGTGGATGTATCGCGCCATCAGCGGCGATACCGTCACCGTGCAGCCCACGACCGCGGCCGGTTCCACTCCGCTGCCGGTGTGGGTCAGAGTCACCCGCGCGGGCAACGTCTTCACGGGCGAGTACTCGACCAATGGGACCACCTGGACCAAGATCACGCTGACCGACGGAACAGTGTCCTCGACGACGCTCGTCATGCCTTCCACCGTCTACATCGGCATGGTGGTTTGCAGTCACGTGGCCGGCAGTTCGGCAGTGGCTGACTTCTCCGATATCAAGGTCAGCGGCAGCGTCACCGGCGCGTGGCAGACGGTCGATATGACCCTTGCCCAGCCGGGCAATGACCCCGATCAGTTGTACGTGATCGTGCAGGACAGCACCGGCAAGAGCGTCACGCTCAACCATCCGGACGGGGTCAATGCAGTGCTGAGCAACGCCTGGACCGAGTGGCAGATTCCACTGAGCCAGTTCACCGGCGTCAATCCGGCCAAGATCAAGAAGATGTCCATCGGTGTGGGCAATCCGAAGAGTCCGAAGGCAGATGGCCACGGCGTGCTCTACTTCGACGACATTCGGGTCATCAAGCCGACTCCGTGACCGCAGGTTAGACGATGAATGCCAAGGCAGGCCAACCGCCCGTCCGGGCCTTCGTCTCACAGAGGTATGAACAGGGGCCTGTACCCTTCCGGGGGTACAAGCCCCTTCTATTGGTGTCGCGACACACGACCAAGCGTCCCCGGCAGGACACGGAATTACGTCCGAAAACCTTGACGGCCGGCGGAAAATCTGGTATAAGCGGTACAAGAGATTAAGTGTGAGAAACAGGCTGACGATGGATCTGAAGGCCCGACGCACCCGAAGGGACGACATCGTGCAGCTTTGTGCAGCCAAGGGAGGCCCGGTGATGTACGCGTCGTACCGTAGCAAGCTCTTGCACATACCACTTGGCATTTCGGTCATTGCGTCTTGACGAAAGGAGGTGTGGTCGGACTGTCCCTGCAACCAGTCCTGAGGCAAGAATATCGTTTTATGCGGCCTGCGTTCGAGGCCGGCCCCGGCGCCTCATCTCGACGTGTCATCACCGGTTTGCGCACCGGGGAATTCGTGGTCCCGGCGTGTGGCCGGGGAATCCGATCTAATACCCTTGTGAAAGGAGGGCTCTTATGATCAAGCGAGCAACTATGTTGGCTGTCGTCGCGGCGATTCTAGGCAGCGCGGCCGTCGCAACGGCACAGTGGGACCCCAATACCGACCCCAGTCTCGTCGGTTGGTGGAAGTTCGATGATGGTGCCGGAACCACCGCTCAAGATTCATCCGGCAAGGCACATAACGGCACACTCCAGAGTTCCCCTCAGTGGGTGGCCGGGCGTTTCGGTGGAGCGCTGTCATTCAATAGCAGCAACTATGTTCAGGTGAACTACGCTGCTGACCTCGCCCTCAACGAGTTCACTGTCTGCACGTGGGTGAACCTCGCCGCGGAGCCGACCGAGTCCGGAGTCCTCGGGACTCGTAGTAGCGGGGAGAACACGTTCGATTTCAAAGTCGAGACCGCCCAGATCCACGGCGACATAGGCACCGGCACCGCCTGGCTGAATACGGCCATAGACATCACAGCCAGCAACACCGGGACCAAGGGACAGGGAGGCGATCTGGAGGTCGGAACGTGGTACATGATCGCGTACGTGATTGATAACAAGAATCAGCAGGTGAGACTCTATTTGGACGGAGACCTGAAGCGAACCATAGCTATTTCCGGGACGCCGCTTCTGATGCAGTCCGGCGCCGGCGAGTCCATGCTGATAGGCGGTACCGGTTACGCCGGCGAGGGGATGAATGGCCTGATCGACGATGTCCGTATCTACGGCCGCGCCCTGACGACGGCGGAGATCAAAGCCCTGGTCCCGCCTAAGTTGAAGGCACGCAAGCCAAGTCCGGCGGATGGAGCGACTACCGTGATGTTGCCGCTGTTCACGTGGACTCCGGGCGAGACAGCCCTGTTTGAGGACGTCTACCTCGGCACGAGTCCCGACCTGACCGCCGCCAATCGTGTCTCGACTCACCAATCGAGCATGCTCAAGATGTATTATCACATGGTGCCCCCGCTGGTGGAGGGACAGAAATACTACTGGCGTATCGACGATTTCGATGCGGCTGCAAAAGTGTTCACGGGCGACCTGTGGAGCTTTACCGTCTGGCCTTTTACCGCCTCTGTACCGAAGCCCGCGGACGGCGCCACGGGCGAGTTCCCTGGCCTGACTCTGACCTGGCAGAAAGGCAAGAACGCCAAGTCCAACCACGTGTACTTTGGCGCCGATCAGACGGCGGTCGCCAACGCCAATGCTTCCACCGACGGGGGCACCGTAGATGAGGCTTCCTTCACCACTCCCGCGCTGCGGGTTTCGACCCCTTACTATTGGCGCGTGGATACGGTGAACATCGACGGGACAGTCGCGCAGGGCAAGGTGTGGAGCTTCACTACCGCCGATGCCGGTCCCGCCAACAAGATCAAGTTCGAGGCCTGGATGGGTATCACAGGCACGGCGGTCGCCAACCTGACCGGCAGCGCGCGGTACCCCGAGAATCCGGATGTCGTGGAGTACCTGGACACGTGGGTCCACCCTGTCGGGGCTACAGGGGCCGTCGACTGGAAGGACTATTATGGCAGCCGGATGTACGGCTGGTTGATGCCGCCTGAAACTGGCGACTACACCTTCTGGATTGCCGGTGACGATGAGCAGCAACTGTGGCTGAGCACGGATGACGGTATAGCGAACGCCGTACAGATTGCGAACGTGTCCGGCTGGACGCCTGCCCTCGACTTCGACAACACCGGGGGTGGGGTGGGCGGCGCCAGTCAGAAGTCCGAGCCCATCACGTTGCAGGCCGGCAAGAAGTACCTGATCATGACTCTGGCCAAGGAAGGCAACGGGGGTGACAGCACGGCGGTCGCCTGGCAAGGTGGGCCTATCGCCGCCCGCGAGGTCATCAAGGGTCAGTACATCAGTTCGTTCTCTCTCCCACCTCTACAGGCCTTCAGTCCCACCCCGACCAATGGCGAGATTGACACCCTTCAGACGCTGACCCTCACCTGGAGTGGCGGCGAGAAGGCCCAGGAGCATGCGGTGTACTTCGGCAACGATGCCAACGCTGTGGCCGCCGCCGACACCTCCAGTCCGCTGTTCAAAGGCCAGCAGGCGGACACCAGCTTTGACGTCAGCGCGCTGGACTTCAACGAGACCTACTACTGGCGAGTCGATGAGATCAACGCGGGTGAAGCCGACAGTCCGTGGAAAGGCAAAGTGTGGAGCTTCACCACGGCGAATTACATCAAGATCGACAACTTCGAGAGCTACACCAACGACTCGCCGAACCGCCTCTTCCAGACGTGGATCGATGGCTGGGGCTTCTCGCCGGATGAGTCCTTCCCCGACGGCAATGCAGGCAACGGCACAGGTGCATCCGTGGGACACGATATTTGGACGGCAGGCACGCCGTACACGTATATCGTGGAGACTTCAATCGTTCATACCGGCAACCAGTCCATGCCGCTCGACTACAACAACGTCAACAGTCCGTTCAACAGCGAAGCCGAGCGCACCTGGACCGCGCCTCAGAACTGGACCAGCAGTGACGTCAAGATACTGAGCCTGTGGTTCCATGGTTGTCCGGCCAAGCTCGTCGATCAAGGCAACGGCGCGTTCACGGTCGGCGCTTCCGGCTCCGACATCTACGGCACCGCCGACAATTTCCGCTTTGTCTATAAGCGCCTCAATGGCAATGGCTCGATCACGGCCAAGGTCGAGAGCCTCGTCAACACCAACCCGTATGCGAAGGCCGGTGTTATGATCCGCGAGACACTCGAAGCGGGCTCGATGTATGCCATCGTGCCTGTGAGTCCGTCCAATGGCACGACATTCGAGTACCGTTCAATCGCCGACGGCAGCGCCGCCTCGGTTGTCGCCTGGACCGGCGGGACAATCAAAGCCCCGTATTGGGTCCGCCTGACCCGCACGGGCGACGTGTTCAAGGCCGAGACCTCCCCGGACGGCAAGACCTGGACCGCCTTGGGCACCGACCAGACCATCGTGATGGGGACCAATGCCTACATCGGATTGTGTCTCACGAGTCACGACGCGACGCTGACCACGATGGCGGAATTCTCCGGTGTGGCTCCCACGGGTGGTGTCACTGGCGCATGGCAACAGGCGTGGATCGGTAGTGATCGGGACCTGACCAACGATCCGGATCAGTTGTACGTGGTCCTGCAGGACAGCAGCAACAAGAGCGCCGTGGTCAATCACCCCGACGGTGTCAACGCGGTGCTGGCCAGCGACTGGACCGAGTGGCAGATTCCGCTGAGTCAGTTCACGGGTGTCAATGCGACTAAGATCAAGAAGATGATCATCGGCGTGGGCAACCACACGAGTCCGGTTAAGGATGGCGCCGGGTCGCTGTTCATCGATGACATCCGACTGATCAGGGCGACTCCGTAATCGCAGGTCAGATGAATGCCGGGATGAGCCAACCGCCCGTCCGGGCTTTCGTCCAGCAGTTGTATGAATCGGGGCCCGGGTCAATACGACTTGGGCCCCGGTTGTTTACAGAGCTGCCCCAAGGTCCGAATTTCTTCCGGTTATCTCTGGTATTATGGGCTCAACAGCGTATTCTCCGCCATTTCTTGCGCATTAACCAAGCTCGTACGGATCAGACTGATATCGAACGCCCGACGGCTAAACCCCTCCCTCCATCTGGCCGATACTGCCAGCGGATGAAACCTGGCGGGCGGATAGAACGCCCGCAGCAGGAAATGGGCTGGAGACCCCAAACCGTGGCATGACTGAGGACGGGTGGTAATCGAAAATTGCCCTGTGTGGCCGGCGCTGAGAGGCTGCCGGTCGGGCGGGAGGACACTATCGTTTTCGACGCAACTCTCAAAGACTACCTCAAGGAGATCGACGAGGCATCGCTGTTGACGTGGGAGCAGGAGTACGATCTGGGCAGGCAGGTGGTGCAATACAACGACCCGTGGGCGCGCGAGCAGCTTGTGCGAAGCAACCTGCGTCTGGTGGTCAACATCGCCAAGAAGTACGCCGGGCGCGGCATGGGCCTGAGCGACCTGATCGAGGAGGGCAACCTCGGCCTGATCAAGGCGGTGGACTATTTCGATCCCGAGCGCGGCACGCGCTTCAGCACGTACGCCGCCTGGTGGATCAAGCAGAGCATCAAGCGGTCGTTGCTGGAGAACGTCCAGCCGGTGCACGTGCCGACGTACATGGTGGCCCTGATCAACCATTGGCGTCACACCGCGGCGGAAGTCGAGGGCCGGCTGGGCAGGAAACTGACCGTCGACGAAATGGCCGAGCTGATGCACCTGCCGGTGCGCAAAGCCAAGGTCATCCACCGCATTGTCGAAGTGCTCAGCAACACCGGCGACAGCCTCAGCGGCGACGACCAGGACGACAACCAAGTCCTCGCAGCGACGCTGGAGGACGAGAACTCCGGTCGGCCGGAGGACCCGCTGGTCCAGGACGAGGAGCAGGCCAAGGCCGTCATGCTCCTGGACGACATCGACCCGCGGGAAGCCGAGGTGCTTCGGCTGCACTATGGGCTGGATGGCCGCCGGCCCCTGACGCTCAAGGAAATCGGCAAGAAGATGGGCCTGACCCGCGAGCGGATCCGCCAGATCCGGCGCGACGCGCTGACGAGGCTCTACGAATGCATGGAGGCGGGGTAATCGGGTTCCCCTTTTCGTATTTACGATTTGCGATTTATGATTTATGATTTGGGCGCGTGAGCACGACCCTTTTCGCATCGGCTCACGCGCTTGTGTCCGCGAGTAGAAGTCAGATAGTAAATCGTCAATGGTAGATCGTAAATCGAGGGGGAGCTCATGGAGACCGCCGAACACATCGTGCTGGCCCATTACATCCGGGACATTCCCGATTTCCCGAGGCCTGGAATTCTGTTCCGGGACATCACGCCGCTGCTGGCCGATCCACAGGCCTTCCCGGCCGCCGTTGACGAGCTGTGCGCGCCGTTCCAGGACGCCGGGGTCCAGTACGTGGCCGCCGTGGAGGCTCGTGGATTCATCTTCGGGGCCGCTGTCGCCGCCAGGCTTCGTGCCGGCTTCGTCCCCATCCGCAAGAAGGGCAAGCTCCCGTGCGTGACGGAGAGCGCGACCTACGAGCTCGAATACGGCGTGGACACGCTGGAGATGCACCGCGACGCGTTGCGGCCGGGTGCCAAGGTGCTGATGGTGGACGATCTGCTGGCCACCGGAGGCACGATGCAAGCCGCCTGCCAACTCGTGGAGAAGATCGGCGGCACCGTCGTCGGCATCACGTGTCTCATCGAGCTGACCGCCCTGCACGGCCGCGGACGTCTTGCCGGCTACCGCGTCCACGCCGTCATATCCTACTGACGCCAAACCATCCCGGCCTCGGGCCAGAGCCAATTGCTGTTGCCGCTCTGAGGGCTACAACTCCTTATCCTGCAAGGGGATAGCTCACTGTAGCAGCCGTCCGTCCGCCCCTCATCCCCTCATCCTTCGCCCCGCCGATTACGCTTTGGGGCTCAAGAAGAGGAAAATTGCGATTTTTCAATGCATATTGTAACATTTCGCGTCATAATGCGTCATATATAGTAGAGGTGATGCATTATGCAACTAATGTCCATTGAAGATCTTGCTATCTACCTGGGCGTGGCCAAACGGACGATCTACAAGTATCTCTCCGATGGCGACTGCCCGCCGTACATCAAGCTCAGCGCGAAGAACATCTGCTTCGATCGGGCGGATGTCGATGCGTGGTTGGAGTCCAAGAAGGTCTATCCTGAACGTGGAGGTGAAAGCATGAGCGATTCGAATGTGCGCAGCGCCGGAGCAGTTGACTTGTCGGCCGATTCTGGCAGCCCGCCATGGACGCCACGGGCAAAGGCCGTCCTGAAAGCGGCGCGTCGTCAGGCCCGTGAGGACGGCTTCCCTCAGGCGGGCGCCGAGCACCTGCTGCTCGCAATGCTGTCGGTGAACCAATGCCTGGGAGCCGTGATCCTCGAGCACCTCGGCGTGTCCGCCGAAGAGTGTCGTCGGCGCTACGAGCAGTTGCGCCGACCGCCGGAGGAACGGGTCCGAGCCAGGGCGGCGCTCTCGGATGATATTGACAAGGTGACGCAGTGCGCGCGCGAGCAGGCAGCCCGGTGGGGCCACAGCTACATCGGGGCCGAGCACCTGCTCGCTGGACTTCTCATGGCGCAGCGGGGGGTCGGATTCCACATCCTCGCCGACCTGGGCGTCACACTGGATCGAGTGCGGGAAGAGACGGCCAAGCTGATCGTCTGCCACCAGGCATCGAGCGAGCAGTCGAAGGCCGAGTCCCCGAGCACCACAACGAGAAAGGAGCCAACAGATGGATGACCTTGCGGCCACCATTGTTCCTGGTATCGCAGAGTATCTGGTAATCGTCACGATGATGGCTGTCATGGCCGCAGCACCAATCCTCGTGGTGATCTGGTTTGCGAGAAAGACGCTGGAGAACAAACGGGAGAATGTGAAGTTGCGCCTGGAAGTCGGCAAACTCGCCGACGAACTGGAGCAAGTCCGCAAGCAACAG
>Ga0315282_10016849_pt1 | contig 10631 bp, 9 predicted proteins | sample YL17G07_20_MG_FD_203693 | JGI IMG/M metagenome (GOLD analysis project Ga0315282, IMG submission 203693) | Sediment microbial communities from Yellowstone Lake, YNP, Wyoming, USA - YL17G07_20 | ecosystem: Environmental > Aquatic > Freshwater > Lake > Sediment | place: USA: Wyoming | collected... | reverse complement strand
TTTGCTCTCTTCATTCTTAGGATCTTCAGAACTGTATCGCTAAACTTGCCGCCATCAAGAGGGCCTATGGGAAGCATGTTGAACAATCCTACGCTGACAAGTATCATGTTCATCCAGTTCTCGGTGAGATAGATTTGATAGGGTAGTTCATTGGGCAGTGAATGGACTCTGGGAGGATAGTAGTTGAACGGTACAATGCCTATGAGTGCTCTTGAAGGGCCCTGAGTGCTCGTCTGAGTCTTGACAACAAGATCTCCCCGTCCAGTGCCGACTGTAAGCATGCTGTTAGGTTTGACATTGGTCATGTACTCTCTAAGTTCATCGACACTTCTGACAGGTGTTCCATTCAGACTGAAGATTGTGTCCCATTTCTTGATTCCAACATTTTGGGCTGCTCCTCCTTCAACAAGTCCGGTGATCATTACTCCTGATGATTGAGGGAAGTAGAGAGGGCTGATTGTAAGAGTGAAGTTTGTGAGCAACAGAAGAACAAGCATCCCCACAGCTATGTTGGTAGATGCCCCGGCTGAGAAGATTCTTAGCTTCGTTGTGGACTTTGCTTTCTCAAGTTTCTCCTCATCGATCTCAACGAATGCTCCAGGAAGTACTACAGCGAGAAAGATTCCAGATGATTTAAGAGGTATCTTCTCTGCAAGACTTGCAATTCCATGCGCGAACTCATGAGTTACAGCTACAACGACAAGTGAAACAAGTATGTACGGTAGACTATCCAAGCTGATTGTCAGGCCTGGAACCAGAAGCATCACTTGGGATGCTTGTTCGGGTTTCTGGAAAAAGAAATATGCATTTTTGACTAGGCTGTAAAATATGAAGAGTATCTGGCCCACGGCCAAGGCTGATGCAATATTCCATACGACCAGCCAACCGAACCTTCTTTTCTGCGCTACTCTCTCCATAAGTCTGTTCAAGGCAGTCGTCTTATAGATCATATAGAATGGTTTGGCAGTCAGTCCCCATCGCTCTGTCTTGAAGCCTCTCAAAACCGCGTAGACGCTAATCCAAATTGCGACGAAGAGCGCTAGGGTGGTGATCGCATTCATCGAGTTTCCCCCGACAGAGAGGCTGGCCAAGGCATAAACGTTTCCAAATCCTTTCTGAACTTGTATGATTCTTTTGAACTGGGAGCTCTGTCTCGTTCATGTGGTTCTGGATAAGTAAATCCTTCTCACAGCAGGATTCGTGTCAACCAGTCTCTTCATTACGCTTTCAAAGGTCTCATCTTTTTCGAGGTCAGTCAAAAGGAAAATTCCTGTCCGTCCAATCCGATCTCTTCGAGTCAGGACTCTTACCCTTTCGCTTACTATGTCGACGCTCACACCTATCTTTCTAGCAACCTCTGCTTCATGTCTCAGGACCGGAGATTCCATGTGACCGTATGGAGTCGGTTCAATCAAAGTCAGTTTCTTCGTACATCCCGAAACTCTAACTTCCCTTTTCAATGATTCGATATCAACGATGCCGCCAAACTTGAAAAAATCAAGTTCAAGTGAACGGAGATCTAAAAGTGGGAACGTGACCGACACTTTCTCCTGAGGGTCCAAGTAGATGTGTCCTTTTGGAGAATGACTGGGTGTCGCTTGAGCTATCCTCCTCGAATACAGTTCAAACCTTCTCAACCCAAGTGAGATCTCGACCCGGTGAGACGGAACAACGTAGGGAATTACAACATCAACATCGCTGTAGGAGTCCACATCTCCTCGTGCAACACTTCCATGAACTATCGATGACATCTGTCCTTCTTCAAGCGTTGTCATCACAGCTAATGCCTTGGCTCTCAACGTTCGCAAGAGTTCCCAATGCGCGGCATCATATCTATTTTCGATTTGATCCCACATCCTTGTCGGCTTCTCGGCTCCGCGTTTCTTCTCCATTGGTCTAACGCTCACGTAATCTCTTGGAGTTGTCATCTTTCTATTGATATCGATGTTTGGAGTAACGCAGAAGTGCGGCTATTCCACCAATTGAAATGAGTTTCTTGCCTCCCTCATGTTCCGAGCTTATCAGGTTAACCCTGCCGTTTCTGCTTTCAACGGTTCTCATAATATCTTCAATCCTTTTCCTCTCTTCATCATTTGCATCTCTCAGTTTCTGATGTGAAACCAAAAGAGTATCAACTGCGCCCGATGTTGCATCATTCTCCACTTCTGAAATACCATAGGACACATCTCCTTTTGAGGCGCCGAGCCTTGCAAGCATCTCTTCTACCATAGCGGTCTCTCTCCCCACCCTAGCATGTTTGGCAATACTCCCGATCAAGCCACACCGAACTGCCTCGTACACTCCTGATAGTCCCCCCGAACTGACACTCTTAACTGAGACAACATGCTTCGCAGTGTCGGCGAAATTGTTGCTTAGATGCTTCCAAAGGCCTTCCTTGGCGAAGGCAGGTCCAACGATCACGATTCTGCCGATCCTTCCGGCAAGTGTCCTTTCAAGTGCCTTAGACACCTCAGTATAGTATCGTTGAAGTGCCTCCTCTCTTTTCTGAAACTCGCGTTTTCCAGGGAGCCTAGACCTGATCTCGACTTTCACATCTACGCCATATGTTCTAACGGTTGCTATGCAACTCTCATCTGAGTCTATTGCAAGAACAATTATGGGCTCTTCCTCAATCTGCGCTTTTTCCAGCCTCTCAAGTTGGTAGTCGTACCAGTGGTCTTTTGCTATTGTCAACTGGTCGTCTGGCTGAACACTGACGGTATGATACGTTCCCTGTATGTTCAGGTCTTCAGGGGCTTCTCTCACTTTTCCATGAATTCTTAGACGGCTCATTTCCTTATCGAAATGAACTTTCTCCACAGAAAGCCACATAGATACAGGTAACCTCTTGCTTGAAGGTCGCCCGACCCCTTCAGTCTTCACCTCGCGAGTTGTCCGAGCATGAACGAGGTCACCTTTATCTAATACATTGTACAATGCCCAGAGATCGTCCAGAGAATTCGTTATGAGCTTGATCGAGCCATGTTTCAGATCCTTGTGGACTATCCTCAAACCATTCTCACTCGATTCTTGTTCATTGAACTTTCAGGATCATAGTGGCTGAATATAGATGATGCCCTGACACATATCATCTCTTTCGCCAGTTAACTTGGCTTGAGAGTGCAGAGAAACCATGCATAGTCATCAATGAATACCAATAAACTGGGTTTTGTGTTACTCTTTGCATGTGGTATTTGGGAATTGAGGCTGAATTGCAGCCTAACCATGTAACCACTTAGCATGGTGCCGGCCTGGAGGCATTCCCTCACGTTACTGGTTTTTTCCTATTTTGTATAGGAAAGCTCCAATCACCATGCTCAGAACACCTCCCACCAAAAGAGGATGGAGCCACGGCGGAGAACCCTTAGGAACAGGGGTAAATGCCGCCCAAAACACCATAGTTGCGCCCATAACGGCAAACAAGAAAGCTGCACGGTGATACTTGGCTGCTATCTTCTCTCCTTTCGGTGTCCAACCCATCTTCCAGCCGCATTTCGGACAAACAGTTTGCTTTCCATCTGCCTCAAAGCCACAATACAAGCACTTCCTCTGTTCCAACAAGCTGAATACCCGCCTATTTTACACCCACGTGTAGCAGATACACCTTATCATGCCGCCAAGATGAGCAGGTCTTACCTTTCTCTTATTGAAAAATCAGCAAGTCTCCTTCAACTCAATGAAAATCTGGAGAAAACAATCGCCGATGTGAAACTAGATGAAAGGGCTGGAGAAGCCTTGCTAAAGCTACACGTAAAGATGAGGTTTTTATCTCCTAGGCTGCCCAAGTTCCCTCCTAGTAACCTCTCATCCCAAGAATCTCAAAGAACAAGCATCTCACAAAAACTGCAATCACTTTTATAAGCATCGCTAATAACTTGTCCGCGAGTTTGGCGACCCATAGATGAGTGCCGAAGAGGAAGACAAAATTGTCGAAGCCCTCGAACAATTGAGGCTAAGCTACAACCTACGCCAGTATAGGGTCTGTTCGTTGATCTGTGAGTCGCTCGCGGAGAAATTCAAGGCAATAGCCGAGAACAGGACAGAAGCTCCAACTCAGGTCCAACGTAAGAAATAAGCTGCTAACTAGATTCTCGAATACGTCGTCATCGCAATTCTTGAAGCTTATTGTGGAAATCTATAAGCAATCTCGCCTTTTCGTTTTCTTCATTCAGACAGAATACCTTCATTCCTCGCTCATATCGCTCGAATAGAATTATCCCTTCATCGATCAAAGGCCCCACTACCCTAGCCACGGTTGTAGGAGATACCCCTAAGAACTTCGCAAGGCTGGCTTGGTTGAAAACTCTACCCTTATTTGTAAGTAGATATTCGAGGAGCCTTGATTGTGCTTTCGATCGAAAAAGTTGGCTCAACCTCGTAGTTCTTCACTTCTTGAACTAGCTCGTTACCTTTGTGCCCACATGTTCCCCTTTCATAACCCTTACAATGTTCTCGAGGTCCTCCCCAGAGACTATCCAAGTTGGGATATGTGACCTCTCGATTATCCTGACCGAGACGGGATCCATGAGTTCATAGCTTCCAGCAGAAATATGTTTGCTCGAAGTAAGGCTGAGAAGTTTGTCAGTTGAGATCTCATCGATCTTCTTGGCCTTTGGATCCTTCTTTGGATCTGCTGTGTAGACACCGTCAACATTTGTCACATTGATTAGAAGTGAGGCACCGATAGTCTCGGCTGCTAGAGCTGCGACAGCGTTTGTTGAATGGCCTGGTTGAAGGCCTCCCATAACAACAACTTTTCCAACTTCAAAGAAATGTCTAAGTTCCTCAATGCTTTCTGGAACTTCTGGATAGGCAGAATCCCCCAACGATGTGATGAGAAGTTGTGCATTAAGTCGTGCAACTAGAATACCAATCTGGTCGCACAGTGTTTCGCTTGCCCCAAGTTTTCTCGCTGCCTCTATGTACTTCCTAGCGTTCTTTCCTCCACCGGTAACTATCACTATCCTATTACCTTCGCGCTGAAATCTGGCGATTAGGTTTGCATATGTCCTAATCTTCTCAACAGCTGGGTCTTCTGGAAAAGAGAATCCGCCGAGCTTTATCGCAATTTTCACTAGCAGCACCTGAAACAATTATCACTTGGCAGTGAGCTTATATAACTCCCTCTTTCGTTAGCCCACTGATCCAGGAGAACAACTCTAGGTGTCATCGTCGGATTCTGTGCCGAGATTCAAGATTAAACGTACTCTTGACCTCTTGGCATCAAAAGAGGGTCGGGGTACTGAACTTATTTCATTGTACGTTCCGCCGAATAAGAAGATTCATGAGGTCATGAACAACCTCCGCCTAGAATATGGCACCGCGTCAAACATTAAATCTCGTTCAACTCGAAAGAACGTTCAAGATTCTATTGAGCGAGTAAGTCAAAGACTTAAACTGTTCAAGCAACCTCCCCCGAACGGCCTAGTCATCTTCTGTGGTGCGATCCCTCAGAACGGGCCGGGCAGTGAGAGGATGGAGATCTACGTTCTGGAACCTCCAGAACCGATACACGTGTACTTCTACCGTTGCGACAACAGGTTCCACACAGAACCTCTCTTGGAGATTATGAGAGAGAAGGAAACCTACGGCATACTTGTAATCGACTCGAACGATGCGGTTGTGGCGACGCTTCGAGGAAGACGAATGGAAGTGTTGAAAGAATATCACTCGGGAGTTGGGGGAAAACATAAGACAGGAGGACAATCGGCCAGACGTTTCGAAAGGATCAGAGAACAGGAATTAAACGATTATTTCAAACGTGTCGGAGCACATGCCAATGAGATATTCACTCAGATACCTGATCTCCGTGGTTTGATTATGGGAGGTCCCGGTCCGACAAAGTACGACTTTGCTGAAGCAGACTACCTGAACTACATTCTTAGGGAGAAGATCATTGGAATCGTCGACACATCTTACGTCGGAGCAAATGGAGTGGAAGAGGTTGTTACAAAAAGTCCTGAGATCCTTCGTGGAGTACGATACAGTGACGAGAAGAGAGCTGTACAACGTTTCCTCTACGAGGTAGGACACGACACCGGATTAGGTGTATATGGAGAAACTGAAGTCAGAAAGTACCTAAGCCTTGGAATTGTCGATACCCTCCTGCTCTCTGAAAAAGTGAATGCGGTTCACGTAGAAACCAAATGTACGATGTGCGGATACAAAGAAGATAAGTTGATGGCTCCTCACGAACTTATGAAGTATGAACAGAGTCTCTCAGACGCACGATGCCCAAAATGCTCTAACAATACTCTGATAATTGAAAAGAGAGAAGACCTCTTGGATGAGTTGATCGATCTGGCCGAAAAGGCTGGAGCCAAAATGGAGATTGTTTCAGTAGAAACTGAAGAGGGCGTGATGCTTCGCGAATCCTTCGGTGGAATAGCAGCAATTCTCAGATACAGACCGAGTTCAATATGAATCGTGAACATGCGCCGGCCTTGTTTCAAAATGTGATGGCCCCCCTACCGGGGTAGGGGGGTCCTGATCGACCGTGTCCGACTCGAAAGATTGTCTGGAGTGGTTTTTGCAGTGATTTTTCAGATTATATACGAGTACATGTCTGATGAGTTCTTTCCATCAAGCTGAACGTTTGAGCGGGCGCCCAAGCTACGCTTCGATAGCTAAAGATCGATGCAGATGACAGGACCGAGCCGTACCAGGCTGGTGTATTGTTTGTGGGTTTGCTGCTTAGCATCTGATAACGGTTATCTGTCGATATGCCCATAATCAAACGACGACAGTGGTGGGCTGTCTTCGTACAGTTGCCTAACTCTAATTACTTCAATCATTGCGGTGAATGGCACACCGATTTTGGTCAGTGCCTTGCTCACAGCATCTTTGTTGGGACCTTCAAACTCAGCGATTATCTTTCTATCTGGCGTACAGCAATATGCGGTCTTAAGTCTGACGTTGTCCAATTTTGCTTCAGCGAGAAGTTTTGGAACGCCCAACACCCATTCTGGTACATCCATCTTTCCAACTGGAACATCGCTATGGACAACGAACGTCTTCATCTCTGTACTGATTCTCGTTGTTTCATTGACCGCTGTGAACGGCATCCCTATTGTGGTTAATGCTTTGCCTACAGAATCTTTGTCGGGGCCTTCAAATTCGGCTATTATCTTCCGATCTGGTGTGCAGCAATAGACAGTTTTTAATTTGACAGTCATTATTTTCGAGTCACTAAGCATCTTGGGAATACTTAGAATCCATGACTGTGGATCCGTCTTTAGAACTGGTATATCACTATTCACAACAAAAGTCTTCATAGCAATCACTCACTTACATGAGAATTCCAGTGGCTAAAAATCTTGCCCTGTTGCCATTTGGCGGATTCTCAGTCAGTCATCAGCCGTCTTCAAGTTTCTTGCTGAAGGTTTTGAAGTTCGTGGGATTGAAATTGTAGTAAAGTTGTAGTAAAGTTGGAACTATCGTTTCTTTTCTAGAACTCTAGATCTTCTATTTCTATTTCCGGCGTTTTGTTAAGTTCTCGAAATACCCCGTAAACTAACATAAGAACAAGAGTAGCGATAAGGAAAGTCAGGATTCCATTAAGCAAGCTACTTTTATTCTCTTTTTTCTTCAAACAGGTCCCTCTGCCTAGACATGCTTGTATATGTCAATGGACGTGTAAGTGCCGGTTTTCATCTCATCCTCTATTTGCCGAAGTAGAAGTATTCTCTTGTATGTTGGAGGGTGAGTTGAGAACATCGTATTCACACTGGTCCATGTGGACTTTGCTTCTTTCTCCATGGCTAATTGAAGTTCGCGTTCATCTAGAACTCCATTCTTGTCAAGGTCGTATTCATCACGCCTATCAATTATTTGGCCAACTTCTTGTCTTGCTAAGGCTGGATCGGATATAAACAAGGCTCGTGCTCCGTGGGGTTCTTCTGGCTGCAAAGAGAGACCGTAGGCGATCTTTGTCAAACCGCTCTCTAAGCTTCTAGGTGAACCGGTAAGGTAGGCTGAGTAGGCGTCAGAGAAATGTTCCCTTAGGCGACTGAGCTTCAAGACCAATAGCTGGGCGACGAAATAAACAACCAACGCGATTACACCAGCCAGAACTATGTAGCCGGCGCCATCTCCCCGTCTGCTATCCCTTCTTCCCACACCTACGTAGCCGAATCCGAACGCTGCCCTCGCGATAACATAGGCGATGAGAGGAATAGCGGAAAGAAACGTCATCACTATCGAATCCTTATGTTTAATATGCCCTAGTTCGTGGCCGATGACTCCTCTAACCTCGTCCTCGTTGAGTTGTCTCAAGAGTCCCTCATGAACAGCCAAAGTCATCTTTGAAGTTGAGTTTCCAAAGACGAAGGCGTTAGGATTCTGATTTGGAACTATCGCAAGCCTCGGCATCGGCACATTACTCTTTGCCGCAAGTTCCCTTACCGTATTTTCAAGCCATGGAAAACTGCCTGCTTCAACATACTTCAACCTCATCGACCACGATACGATGTGAGGACTTATTGCAAATTGAATCAGCATGAAAAGCAACGCCAAAACAAAAGCGCCTCCGAGGGTATAAAGTGGCGAAATCTCCAGTGCAGTGGCTACACTGAACAGAACCGAAACTGCGCCAAGAAACAAAACAAACACAACCAGTGTTATCACTATCGTTAGAAACATCGTATTCTTCAGTTGAGCTATTCCCGCCATATACTGGACATGTCTCCTTGAAATTTCGTCTCAAACTTGAAATGGACCATCGGTATAAACGTGGCGTTAGAAGCTGCTAAACATTACGACACATAAGTTTTCTTAAAGCCAAACCTTTTGAGGTTCACGCAACCCATTTCTCTCAGTCTCTGCATGAATTGTGTTTCAAGGTTGGCTGTCACTTGGCTGAAATCATAGAACGCATCGAATGCCCACATTGCGGAGCGCCAATCTCCGTCCAGCCCGGAGAGCTGGTAGCCACATGCAAGTACTGTGGATTCACAAGCGTAATCGAGACAGGCAAAGCCTTCGAATTTGAGCACTCGCTGATACTCAATAAGCTTGATCCGGGGCGAGTATCTGAAATTCTAACAAGTTGGATGCAGAACAGTTTCATGGCATCGAGAGATCTGGCCAAGAAAGCGAAGATGACCGAGACAACCCTCATGTACGTGCCGTTCTGGATAGTCTCTGTAAAAGCCTTAACCCATTACAAGGGAGTTTTCGAGAGGATAAGCCCCCCAGTTACGAAGGAGGGCGATATAGAGAAGGATTATTCGTGGCTGGTTCTCGCGAGAAAAGCGTCATACTTCCCAACCAGTTCGTACAAGACACCGCTTGAAGCAAAGATACCCTTCGACTTCACGAAGGTTCAGTCGGAAGCGAAGGTTCTCAACAGTGAGATCGACGCGAATGAGGCTGTTGGCGTCGCGGAAGAAGAGATCAAGGGCCTTCACTCGTTTCTATCGAAGCAAGACGTTGACAGATTGATCGATTTCTCCACAACCTTTGAGATCAAGAGTACAACTTATCTCCACGCACCGATCTGGTTCATAACATATCAGTACAGGAACTCAGAATATCATGCATACGTAGACGGAAGTACGGGAGATGTGATTAAATGCGATCTCCCGGTAACGTAGGGTTACTTCTAGAGAGCCTCCCCCATCTTGCGTTGTGTTCGAAGGAAACTCTGAAGAGGACATTAGCCAAAGCACTCTATGGGATCTCAGGCATGTTCACCATAGATGTTCATATTCGCTAGAGTCGCCTTAGACACCTGGAAACTTGGTGAATTCTTCTGTCCGCCTTCACGAGAACGTGCTCAGAAAGGAATTCTGTCGACTCGTTCTTGCATGGACCAAAGAGGGCATCACTTACGCCCTTGCCTTAGAAGCAGACTGGTGGCCCAGAATGGAGGAGCAGCTGGAAAGTGACAGGTTCGAAAAACGAGTCATAGTTCTGTTCAGCAGACTCCGTAAGGGAACAGAGCCCAGAAAGCTTATGCTGTGTGGTTCCACGCACGTCCACGTGGAGTAGCGACTCTTCCGTTGAAAGCAAATCTCCCAAAATAGAATGGTCTTCCGAAAATCACGTGTTATTGTGGCGGGCGGGAAGGGATTTGAACCCCTGTCACAGGCTCCGGAGGCCTGCGCCCTATCTCCAGTATGAATTCTAGTCTAGACTCGAATCTCCTCCGGGATATTTGAGTTTGTGGATAAGCGTGATATTAAACGAGTCTTGCCAGCGTCTGAAGCAGACTCGTGGGAGAGAGACCTGAAAACCAAATCAGGCCGCCGCATCATCTCTCCATATCTGATTACAAGGTCTGTTTTGAAGTCGTTTCTGTCGATTCGCTGCTTTCCTTTGCCGATGGTCTTCCCACAGACGAATTTATTCAGATCTGGTGATAGGAATAACGAAACTTCGTAGCATCTCTGTGGACTTTCTGGCAAGGTCATCATAAGATTACCTGGTTTTCTGGGCTGCGCGTTGTTCAAGATCAAACCGTATGAAAAATTCCATTGTCGAACTTTATGTCTGGGCATGTATCCTGCAGCCATCGGGCTTACAACCGGTGGCTCGAACGAACTATGATTTGAATCCCAGTTCGAATTGGATTATGTTGCCGAAGGCTTTAACTTTGAGACGGCCATTTCAGAATGGCTAAGGCTACTTAA
>Ga0315282_10016848_pt1 | contig 10631 bp, 9 predicted proteins | sample YL17G07_20_MG_FD_203693 | JGI IMG/M metagenome (GOLD analysis project Ga0315282, IMG submission 203693) | Sediment microbial communities from Yellowstone Lake, YNP, Wyoming, USA - YL17G07_20 | ecosystem: Environmental > Aquatic > Freshwater > Lake > Sediment | place: USA: Wyoming | collected... | reverse complement strand
CGTCTGGCTTCCAGTTGTGGTTTGCTTTCCCATGGCGGTGGTGAGTACCTCCTTCCTGTTTTTGTTTTTGCTAACAGAAAGGGTACTCGCTGCCGCTAACTATTTCCACACTTTTTGATGATACCTCTTCCGATTGACAATCAGTGTGTATTTTCTTACAGATTTGCCCCAAGTTCTGAGGGAATTCTTTTTGATAATAACATGGACTATGGCGCATTCCAAAGCAAATCTCGTGAGCTACTGGATACAGGCAAATATTCTCATGTAGTTACAGCCGACATTGCTGATTTTTATCCTAGGCTATACATTCACCGCTTGCAAAATGCCATGCAGCGGTGCACTAAGCGAAACAATCACGTGAAAGCCATAATGAACTTGCTTAATCAATGGAACGAACATTTCTCATACGGCATCCCAGTAGGTCCGGCACCATCTCGCCTGCTTGCAGAAATAGCAATCGATGACGTTGATAGAGTCCTGCTATCCGAAGGTTCCACTTTTGTGCGTTTTATCGATGACTTTCGTATCTTCTGTACATCTCTAGTTGATGCATATGAGAAACTTGCACTTCTTGCGACGACACTTTTTGAAAACCACGGATTGGGTTTACAACAACACAAGACTAAGATATTTACCTCAGATGACTTCCAAAAGACCCGCTTCCTATCACACGAAGCAACTGAATTGGAACGGCTTACCAAAAGGTTCTACGAAATCGCTATAGGCCTCGGATTAGAAGATTTATACGGCTATATTGATTATGATGCGCTGGAACCGGAGCAACAAGCTGCAATAGGTTCCCTGAATTTAGAAGAATTGCTTGCCGAACAACTTCAACTCGAAGACATTGATATTCCGTTGACTAGATTCATACTCAGACGTTTAGGTCAATTAGACAGCTCGAATTCTATAGATGAAATATTCAGAGCCATTGATAGACTCTACCCAGTAGCAGTTGATGTTGCTCAGTATTTAATGAAACTCAGAAGCTTGGGTACCAAGAATAAGCAGGCACTTGGCGCCCGTATTCTCAAGCTTTTAAGGGGCACTGCTGTTTCACGCCTAGAATTCCACCGTATGTGGTTTCTCGCCCTTTTCTCATCTAGCAATGGTTGGGGCAACAAGGATAAATTAACAGGATTGTTTAATAATTTAGGGGATGAGTTCTCCCAGCGAAAGATTGTGCTTGCTTTGGGTTATTGTCTTGAAGATCATTGGTTCAGAATGAGGAAGAGATCGGTGTTCAACTTCGCTCCTTGGCTACGACGTGCTTTTCTTGCTGCTGCCAGTTGCTTACCTGGGGATGAGAAAAGACATTGGTATCAATCTCTTGAAACTCGTTTAGATCCTTTGGAACGAGCTATATCAGTTTGGGCAAGAAGCAAATCTAGTATTTCTCAGATGTAATTCCCAAAAAGTAGACAGTATCTTGATATGACAAATAGTATGTGTCAGCTCATATACAGCAGCAACATACGACTTCATCTGTAGCTTTTCATTTCAAACTTCAGTTATTAGGTTAAATTATGCATAGTAGGTATGATGTCGTGGCCATTTCTTGACTGCATAGATTGGTGTATGAAAAAAGATGGTAAAACTCGTTTTTGATATAGAGACAATACCACAAGATGAATCTGTGACGCTAGAGGAGGAGAACCGCGAAAAGTATTCCCTGAATAAGAAATACGCAAGAATTCTTTGTATCGGCTATATCAAAATGGCAAATGAGTTAATCCGTAAAGAGGTAATACCAGGGAATGAACCCGAGGTACTAAGCACGTTCTGGGAGATTGCAAAAGACGTTGACGTATTTGTCGGACACAACATATTTGAGTTTGATCTACCCATTATCTTGTATAGGTCTATTACCCATAACGTTAGACCAACACGGAAACTCAGACTTTTGAGCTATCATAGTGAACGTGGGCACATATATGACACTCAACTCGAAGGCAAGAAGATATATGGCAGATATATCAGCCTTGAGGAACTAGCTAAATTGCTTAGTATCGAGCCTCTGGGAACTAAAATAGATGGCAGCAAAGTCTATTCATATCATAAAGCTGGCCTAGATAAATTGATCTACGAGTATTGTATACAACAGGTGGCTCAGACATTTGAAATATATAGTAAGATGATTTTGATATAGCACCTGTCCTAATAGCCTCGGGGTTGGTCTGTGCTGCCATGCCTGTTGGTTTAAATCCACACCCTCCGCCTTAAATTTCCAGCAGGAGCTTTTGACTTACTCCTTATACTAAAAGTTCGGGAACTATCCAGCAATGTCCAAATTACAGTATAATCGAGGGAGTTAGGAGACTATGGGAGCGAAGGGATGGAATGGGAATATTTCAAGCATGAATTTCACGAAGCGGAGCTACTATCCAGCGATGAAGAATCCGAATGCTATTTTGAATTTGTTCCTAATTTCGTTGAAGAGATTGGGTACCTTCCGGTCGAGTGCAGAGAATGTTACAAGGCACTAATTTTTTGGCCTTATTCTGAGATCAATACGAGCAATTTTAAGAGAATGTTGGAATCACTTCCAGTCTCGATACACGGCAAGTACAATGAAAGTGTCGTTGTCTTCTACTTCAAGAAGGCAAAAGCGAAAATGCTTGCTTTTCTTGAGATTCTAAAAGAACAGATGAGTCAGTTTGGCGTTGAAGGTAGGATCCAGTGGAGAGTGTCCGGCCGGTATTGGCAAGACGACTATCCTCAATTCTTCAGGTCAGCCAAGGAACTTAAACCGATTCTAACAGATACAGAAATCACTATGAAGGAATGGCTGAAGCAAAAAGGACTGTTACGGTAAAGCGCTATCTCAAGTGAGATCGCCTATCTCAGTGAAAAGCTTCTCAAAATAGACAAGTTTCGCTGAACTTTTACACCTAAAGAATGGCGTCATCGTGATGTCGTGGTGAATTCAGCCACTTCTCCTTCTGGGCGAGCCTGACTTCCTCATCGGTAACCTGATATTTACTCAGGAAGTCGTTTTTGAAGGTGGCAAAAGTGCCTTGCTGAATAGCATCTTCTATTTTCTGCATCAGTCTGATGATGAACCGCAGGTTGTGTATGGTGGCTAACCTGTAGGCTAATAGCTCCTCGCACTTGAACAGATGGTGAACATAAGCAGCGGAAAAAGTGCGGCAAGTATAGCAATCACAATCAGCATCAATAGGCCGTTCCTTCGTCTTGTAGACGGCCTTTCGTATGTTTTGTCTTCCTTGCATGGTGAAAAGAGCGCCATTGCGAGCCACTCTGGTAGGCAGGGCGCTGTCGAAGAGGTCTATTCCCCTGCTTACCCCTTCAATTATGTCCTCAGGCGAGCCTACACCCATAAGATAGCGGGGCCTGTCTGGAGGTAAGAAAGGCATTGTTTCATCCACCATCGACCAGGTCAGCTCTTTGGCTTCGCCCAAGCTTAAACCTCCGATGGCATAACCGGGAAAATCTAGAGAAGTAATGGCTGCTGCCGATTGCTGCCTTAACTCAGGGAAGATACCACCCTGGATGATTCCAAAAAGTAGCTGGTCAGAGCTTCGGTGGTGCTTCCGACATCTTTCCGCCCAGCGAGAGGTTCTGTCCACAGCTTCACGCATCTTTGCAGTACTTACATTGACCGCCGAGCATTCGTCCAGCGTCATGATGATGTCTGCGCCTAGTTTCTGCTGAAATTCGATAACCAGTTCAGGAGTAAGGTTATGCTCACTGCCGTCGATATGGGAGCGGAAGGTGGCGCCGTCATCTTTGACCCGGCACAGCCGGGCTAAGCTGAAAACCTGATAGCCGCCGCTGTCGGTCAGTATCGGCCCATCCCAGGCCATGTACCGGTGCAGTCCTCCCAGCTTCTCAATTGTATCTATGCCCGGCCGCAGATAAAGGTGATAAGTGTTGCTCAGGATTATGGTTATACCGATGTCCTTGAGCTCTTCCGGGATTAAGGTTTTGACCGTGCCCTGGCTGGCTACGGGAAGGAAAACCGGCGTTGGCACTACTCCATGACTGGTAACAAGCTCTCCGAGACGTGCCTGCGTACTCATGCAGGTTTTTAGAACTCTAAAATGTTCTTTTATGTTTATTTATCCTAGTTTTGCTTAGACTAGAGACTTATAGCCGATAGCGGGCAGAAAACTGGAAGCTATGCTTGTGCTTTTGCTCTGCAATAATCTATAAACTTGCGAATCGCTTTCGCAGCTTCAGCTACTGTGGAAAAGGTCGGAATATGGGCATCGACGAGTCGCGCTTGCTGCTCAGCAAGCATGTTCCAGCGTCGGTGTGATGATCCATTGGGGTTGACTACTCCACTGCTAACAACAGAAATCAACGGCTTCAATTTATCTCTGGATAAATTAATAAATGCCTCAGTTTGAATTTTAGCGACGCTGGACCACACTTCCTGTTGAAAGGGATTGTCATCGGTGTACTCAGCAATAATGAAATCAAAACTCGGGCTACTCGCCATCATTCTTGTAATTTCCATAACAGTCTCGGGAAAACCTGTGGATACTGTAGCTACCGCAGAACCATCTATGGGATTGCCAAGCCAATCCCATATTTCAGGCGCTTTTATTCTCAACTCCTCCCTAAGGTCATTAGGTAATGGCGGCACAGCAAGACCGGCCTCCTCGCAAACATCGGCGGCCATCACAGTCAGACCACCGCCTGCACTCACTATGCCAACCCTGTTTCCCGTGATTGTTGGCAAAAAACAAAAGGCGACAAGCAGGTCAACAACTTCGCTCAGGTCCTGAGCCGGTATTACCCCTGCCTTTTTGAAAACTGTTTCCCATATAGCAGCAGAGCCAGCAATGGCAGCAGTGTGTGATGCTGCTGCTTTCGCTCCTGCCACACCCTGTCCACCTTTAATAGCAATCACAGGTTTCACACTAGCCGCATCACTCAAAGCCTTGACGAATTTTCTGCCATCCTTTACACCTTCAAAATAAGCGGCGATTATCTTCGTCTCGTCATCATGAGCAAGATAGTACAAGAAATCGCTCTCATCCAAGTCAAGGGCATTGCCGTAGCTGATAACTTTACTGAAACGCAGGCCACGCAACTCTCCATAACGAACGAGCAAAGCAGAAGAACCACCGCTTTGAAAAACACAACCAATTGTTCCAGGCTCCTTGGGCAAATCGTAACTGTGCGCTAATCCGCCGCGCGGGTAATAAAGCCCCATGCAGTTAGGACCGATAAGGCGTATGTTAAGGCTTCTGGCTACCTGGAGGATCTTAGCTTCAAGGTCTTTGGCTTCCTGTCGACCTGTCTCGCTCAGACGGGCTGCAAGAAGATGGACAACCTTCACCTCACGAGAACGACATTGTGGAAGCAAATCTAAAACTTTAGGCGCTGGAAGACAGCAAATAACATAATCCACTGTCTCCGATATACTGGATAGCTCCGGGTAAGCTTTCACTCCAAGAATCGTCTCCTTGTCAGGATTTACAGGATAAATGTGGCCAGGATAACCGTAGTCTAGAAGATGCCGCATAAAATGGTAGCCAAAAGAAACAGGTGTTTCTGATGCCCCGACTACAGCAATGGCCTTAGGATGAAAGGCAGTCTCTAATGTATCTATAAGCCCAGTATTCATGCTACGTCAACCAAATATCCAAACACATAGTCAGGAAGATGATACCCAAATAAGGAAAGGCAGATAGCTTGTAGACTTGCCAAGCAGCTGCCGATGTCGTCGAAAATAGCAGGCGGGCGTTAGCATAAACCATCAACACACCAAGAATATTTGCCACAATCAGGTAAAGCAGATGAAAATCACCGGTAAAGTAGATTAGAATAGCAACAAGATATAACAAAATAGACAAAGCGAAAAGTATTTTCACCACATCTTTGACCTGCCAGCTTAGCGGGAAGTAATGTAAACCAGCGCCTAAGTAATCTTCCCGGTTGGCAATCATTACACACCAGACATGAATGGGGGTCCAGATAGCGACTAGACAACACAAGAGAAGAATCCTGGCGTCTAAGGTTGGGCTTACGGCAAACCAGCCGATAAGGAGTGGGCTACAGCCGGCGACTATGCCGAGAAAAGTGCATGAGATTGTCTTACGCCATATCGCCGAGGCTATGATACCAATCAAGCCAAACAGGAAACAAAGGGGATGCAACACCCAGGCTAAAGCCAACGCGACAACTATAAGTCCGATGATAAGTGGTAGAATTTTCTGCGGAGGGTAAATTCGCCCTGAGGGCAAAGCCCGATTGGATGTCCTTATCATCCGGGCGTCGACCTCACAGTCGAGATAGTTGGTAAGCCCATTGGAACCAGCACTGCCTAAGAAGATGGCAATTAAGGTGAGAGCAAAGACTTTGGCTGATGGATAGCCACCGGCGGCAATGATTGCTGAGCAAACGCCGATAAAGGTGAGCAGGCTGGTTTCTACAGGTTTCAGGACGGTGATATAGTCCAGGAATGCCCCCTGCTTACTTAGCGTGATTTTCAAGGCTTTACTACCTCTTGAAGGACTCTTAAGACTTCCTTTTCAGGGACATCACTGCGTATTACTACCTTACCCATGTCTTCAAGTAAGACCCACTGGATTGCTTTTCCCCGCACTTTTTTATCCAGCTCCATAGCCGCAAGCACATCAGCCAAGAGCACTCCAGAGCAATCTGTAGGTAAGCCGAACTTCTGCAAAAGAGCTTTCTGGCCTTCGACAGCATCTTGCGACAAAAGCTTTAATCGATGACTAAGCTTGGCTGCTCCCATCATTCCAATAGCCACTGCCTCACCATGGAGAAAACGGTCATATTTGCTAGCAGCTTCCAGCCCATGGGCTATGGTGTGCCCGTAGTTCAGGATGATGCGTTTTCCAGTTTCTCTCTCATCTTCAGAGACAACTTGGGCCTTGAGGGCAGCACTTCTAGCAATCACTTTAGAAGTAATGCCTGGCTTTAACTTAATTAAGTCCTTAGCTTTGTCTTCGAGAAGCTGCAGGAAATCGGCGTCTAGAATCAGCCCATGCTTGATAACCTCAGCCCATCCTGAGATAAGTTCACGTTGGGGCAACCTAGTCAAAGTCTGAACATCAGCCAGGACAAGACGCGGCTGATAAAAAGCACCTATCAGATTTTTCCCTTGATGATGGTCGATGGCTACCTTCCCGCCGATGCTAGCATCTGTCATAGCTACCAAGCTGGTAGGTACTTGCAGCCAGGGCAAACCTCTTAAAAAGGTGGCAGCTATAAATCCAGCCAGGTCACCAATCATGCCACCGCCTAAAGCAACTATCACGTCATTTCTCTCTACCCGGTGCTCAATGAGGAAGTCATAAATCTTGACAGCCTGGGCGATATTCTTTGAAGCTTCACCAGGCGGGACTACACAGCAATTGACTGCAAAGCCAGCTTTTTCCAGCGCTTTCTTAACTCGGGCGCCGTAAATGGGAAAAACAATTTCATCGCTGATAATATTAGCCGTACCTGATAAGCCGGCCTGTTTCATTTTTTCTCCAAGCTTGGCCAGTATCCCCCAGCCAACAAATACAGGATAACTGGCTGTCGCTGTCTCTACTATACAGGCTAGGTCAGCTTCAGTGGATTGTTTACTGCTGCTGTGATGTTTACTTATATGCTGCCAGCCCTTTATTACCTCCTGGCTTACTTCTTCGAAAGTCAGGTTGTCAGTATGAACCGTCCAGTCGGCGATAGCATAGTAGGGCTGACGGTGAACTTTGAGCTGCTTGATACGTTCCAGAGGATTATCCCCGGCAAGCAAGGGGCGAACTACAGGGTTAGCAGAGTAGAAGCTATCGTGGAGCAAGCGTTGATATATGGCCTCCGGCTTGGCTTCCAAGCAAACAACCACGCTGGTTTCAAGAAGTAATCTTTGATTTTTAGGGTCAATAATAACCCCACCGCCGGTGGCGATGACCGCTCGCTCTTTCTGACAGGCCTGCCTCAATACTTTGCGTTCCAGTTGCCGGAACTTATCCTCGCCGTCTTGTTTGAAGATTTCCGGGATAGTCTTACCGCTAAGCTTAACTATCTCATCATCGGTGTCTATGAGCGTCCAGTTCAGGTGTTCAGCTACTTTTATAGCCACGGCTGACTTACCAGTAGCTGAGAAACCTATGAGGGCGATATTGTTGTTTGCTTTACGATGTCGCATAACGGTTGCGAGAGTAGGCAGGACTAATGTAATTTTTATAGTTGGCTAATGTCTCCTTTAAGTGATCACCGCCGAACTTCTCCAGCATGGCGTTTGTCAGGACGATGGCCAGCATTGCTTCCCCAATAACTCCGGCTGCAGGGACGACGCAGATATCGCTACGCTCATAATAAGCCTCGACCTTCTTTCCACTTCGCAGGTCTACGGATGGCAACGGCTTGCCAAGGGTGGCAATGGGTTTTACCGCCGCACGAACCACAATTGATTGTCCATTGCTTATCCCGCCTTCAATGCCGCCGGCACTATTAGTGGCCCGATGCCAGGGTAAGGCAATTCCTTCCGGGCTGGTTTCAATTACGTCTTGAGCCTGAGAACCTTTGACATTGGCCATCGAAAAGCCGGCGCCTATATCAACGCCTTTCACAGCATTTATGCTCATTATCGCTTGAGCGATTTGCCCATCAAGCCGGCGATCCCACTGGACATGGCTGCCCAAACCGACAGGCACTCCAACAGCAATTACCTCGAAGGCGCCACCCAGAGTGTCTCCTTCAGCCTTGGCTTCATCAATAGCTGCCATCATTACCTTTTCTGCTCCAGCGTCAGCACAGCGGACAGGTGAGCTTTCTACTTGCTGCCAATCTATCGACTTGAGCTGTTTAGCCCGGTGTCTACCTATACTTATCGTATGACTATGAATAGTAATGCCAAATTCCTCGAGAAATTTTCGAGCTACAGCGCCAGCAGCAACTCTGGCTGCTGTCTCTCTGGCGCTTGCTCGTTCTAAAATCGGGCGAATATCTTTAGTGCCATACTTGATGGCTCCAGCTAAGTCAGCATGTCCCGGACGGGGCGAAGTTAGCGGCTGTATTTCCTTATCCACCGGGGCAACGCTCATTATCTCTTGCCAATCTTCCCAAACGCGATTCCAGATTAGGAGGCTTATCGGGCTACCTATGGTAAGGCCATGACGTACACCCGAGATAATCTCAGCTTTGTCCTGCTCAATTTTCATGCGGGCGCTGCGTCCATAGCCAGCCTGCCGCCTCTTAAGGTCTTGAGCTATGTAGTTTTCACTAATAGGCAAACCAGCCACCATCCCCTCAATAACCGCTACCAACCCCTTGCCATGTGATTCACCAGCAGTGAGAAAACGAAACTGTCCCATAATTCCTGATTCCTGTTATTAGGCTATCGATATTCTGGCTGCGGATAGGGATTGCTCAATGTTTCCAGGAGAATAATACCTTCAGCGCCCAATGACTGCACCTGAATGACGCTGTTCAACTTCTGCCAACCCATCTCCAGCAGGGTACTTAGGAGGGATGGAGCTTCACGCTTGTAATACTCCACCTTAGGCTTCTCGATGCCAGCCAGACTAGCAGCCATGTCTATAGCCTTATTAAGCCCGCCCAACTCATCAACCAGCCCCAGCTCTTTAGCCTCTACGCCGGTATAAAGTTGACCTGTGGCTAAGTCTCTGACTTTCTCCTCGCTCATACCCCTACCGTTAACCACAACTTGAACAAACTGGTCGTAGAGTTGGTCGGTCATCTCTTGCATAATCACCTTTTCTTCCGGAGTTAGCTCTCTAAGCCCGGCATACATATCCTTATATTTACCAGCTTTGAAAACCTCCATCTCTATCCCGAGTTTCTGATACAATCCTTTGAGATTAGGCATTTCAGAGATGACTCCGATGCTCCCGGTTAAAGTACCGGGCAAAGCCACGATTTTGTCAGCTTTTGTCGAGATATAATATCCTCCAGAGGCAGCTACAGTTCCAAAACTAACCACGATCGGTTTTTTCACTCGCTCAATCTCATTCAGAATCTCTTGGCAAGCAGCCACACTGCCACCAGGACTTTCTATTTGAAGAACAATCGCTTTTACGGCGACGTCGTTTTTGGCTTTTTCCAGTTGGTTTCGAACAAACTGCGGACTAATAACACTGCCACCGAATAAAAACCCAGAGCTTTCCGACTGTATCGGCCCGCTAAGTGAGATTACTGCAACTTTATTTTCCGCGATACTACAAGAAACCGACATTACACATAAGACCAGTAGAGTAGCTATGCAGATGATTATTTCAATTCTCTTCAATTGTGTTAACCTCCTGTTCTAATCAAGGCCCGTTTAGCCGCTGAATACATTATGTCAAGTGGCGCTTCCCTACCAGTCCACAGCTTGAAGGAGGCAGCCCCTTGATAAACTAACATAGGCAAGCCATTGATGATAGTGGCACCGGCTTCTTTAGCCATTCTCAATAAAGGTGTCTCTGAAGGATTATACACCAAGTCGTAAATCAGAGCATCTTTGGGGATTGAATCTGATGCCAAGGGTGATTCCTCTTCATACAAAGAACGCTTCATCCCAAGGCTGGTACAGTTGACTATCAACTGGCAGTTCCCAACTGCTTCTGTAAGCTTTGAACTTTGCCATGGCATGGCAGCTATATCAGTGTTCATCTTGTTGTTAGCGGCATATTTAGCTAGAG
>Ga0315282_10016847_pt1 | contig 10632 bp, 3 predicted proteins | sample YL17G07_20_MG_FD_203693 | JGI IMG/M metagenome (GOLD analysis project Ga0315282, IMG submission 203693) | Sediment microbial communities from Yellowstone Lake, YNP, Wyoming, USA - YL17G07_20 | ecosystem: Environmental > Aquatic > Freshwater > Lake > Sediment | place: USA: Wyoming | collected... | reverse complement strand
AGGCCTAGCCGCAGCCCTCATAGACAAAGCCCAAACCCCACAAGAAATCGAAAAAGGCACACGATACATCCTAAACACAACACCAGAAGAAATATGGTTCTGGACAAGCAAACTCCTCGACGACGAAATAAACACACGGGCACTAGACGCTCTGGCGATGCTAAGCGGAGCCACGGAGCCAAACAACACGATTCATCCAATCAAACAAGCCAAACCAAAAATCAGAGCCCCAGAGAAGGGCGCATTCTGGCCTATAGTTCGACAACGTATGAAAGAAAAGGCAATACAACTCTACATGAAGGACCACCCAGAAGCTGGAACTGCTCCTAGGACGAAAGAGCTCCGGAAAGGAGGCTATCTACAAATGGCCAAAACGCTAGCACTCAGAGAAGCATACCAAGAAAAGAGAATCAGAACAGCGACAAACCAATCTAGATAGGAACCGTTTGAACCAAACGGAAAGATTTCGCTCTAAAAACATAGAATCAGTGTAACCTCCGAGAGCGCTTTCAGAACGCAAGTATTTTAACGATTGACAACGTAGCATCTTTCATCAAGATGGTAAGTATGCCTACACACATGTCGGCGCGACTTGCATGGCATGACAGCTGTTGGAACGGGTGTGTTTGTGAAGATCCTCTGTCAAATACTTCATGCATGGTTCATGAATACATCCGTGATTCTCGCGATGACAAACTGGAGAAAGAAAACGCGGGAAAGCACTTTTCCGCTATTAAAGGTTACGAACCACCCTGCTCAAGCGAAATATCCCTTTTTTCCTCAACGCCTTCGCGCATAATTCACAGCGACCCTTTGGATTGGCGCAGACTCCCCGACAGTGAGGAAGAGCTTGAGGCTTTCTCGTTCTGCGCTAGACCTTATGGAAGAATGTTCTCATCAGAAAAAGGAGTAACGTGGGAAAGCGACCCCAAGAAACAACTTGATCAACTCAATGAGTATTTTGGTATGATTGAAGAGGGGCATTCACTTGTATTCTTTTACACAAATCACGGCAACCCATTAGTAGACGAGGCCGGAGATCGCCTGCTAGTCGGTGTAGCCAGAATCAAGAAAAAGGGCCCGCAGTTGTATTTTCCCAAAACTCCGAGATACCCAGACGATTACCCCATCTGGTCTAGAGCAATAACAATAGATCACCCTGCCCAATCTGTGATACTACCATATCAAGAGTATCTGAAGCAAGGGTACGATCCGTCCAACATAATATGCAGAGTTCCCGGTAGCCTCCGCGAACAGTTCTCATACGTCTCTGAGCAACTGACAGATGATGAAGCCGTTGTTGCATTAGAGGCAATTATCCAAGCAGCTAGGACAGTTCAAAAGGAACGCAAAGTATCAGACGACTGGAACTCAAGGATAAAATGGCTGGATAAGGTTCTGGCCGAAATATGGGCAAATAGAGGGGCTTATCCGGGTACTGGTAGTGTTCTGGAATATCTTGGAATGTCCAAGGGAACAATCTACCAATTTGAGGTCTTGCAGGAGATATCGAAAAAGGGAAAAGATGCATTGAAGCATCTCCTGGCAATTTTGGATAAGAAAAGGAAGCCTGAAAAAAAGTTCAAGAACGATCTGGATCTGGCTTCAAACGAATGGCTTGGCCTTCCTGAATCAAGAAAGAAACTTCTGATAACTCTCTGCCTCTTTGGGTTCACAAAGGAACAAGTTGAACGAGTCTCTAATCCAACTCTTAGAAAGAACGCAGGGATCCTAGCTACGCCTGAATATATAATTGAAAACCCATACATTCTATGCGAACAAGACACAGGCGGAAAAGGCTCAGCACCAATTGGTTTTGAACAGATAGATCATGGCATGATCCCGCTACCTGACGCAGCCAAAGCCTGGGGAAAACATGTCGGAATCTCACCAAATGACAAGCGACGTGTTAGGGCCTTGTTGGTAGACATTCTGAAATCAGCTGCTCAATCAGGTGATGCACTACTCTCAATGGATGATGCACTCTCCCGAATAAGAAAAAGACTGCCAGACGAACGCAAGTGCAACCCTGATCCGGAGTTGATCATGGAACAGAAAGATTTCTATCAAAAGGCAGTCGACTTTGATCCAGAAAGCGAAAATCCCTACTTTGCATTACCCCGCTTGCGACAAATGGAAATAGAGATATCCAAACAGATCAGTGACTTGCTGACAAGTGATCCAAGGCCTGCCAGCGGAGTCGATTGGCAAAGCAAGCTACAAAAGGAACTAGGAGTAGCCGGACTAACTCATTTAGATGCTGAAGTAGAAGCAAGGGCCCAGAAAGAAAAGGCTGAAGCTTTAGAGAAGATATTCAAGTTCAGGTTTTCGCTTCTAACGGGTCGTGCGGGAACAGGCAAGACAACAGTAGTCAAAATCTTACTACAAGGAATCGCCGAAAAAGAAGGCCGTCCTGATATACTTTTGTTGGCTCCTACAGGAAAAGCCCGTGTGAGACTGCAGAAATTAGCCGAACGAGAAGCATTAACTGTTCACCAGTTCTTGAACAAGCAAGGATGGATAGATAGAGATACATTCGCACTCAAGGATTCAGGAGGAAAGCAAGTAGGAGCTTCAACAATAATAATAGACGAAGCTTCGATGATACCTCTTGATCTACTTGGAACCCTGTTCAGAGCTATAAGGTTCAACGACGTCAAACGACTAGTTCTCATAGGAGACTCAAACCAGCTCCCACCCATAGGCCCAGGAAGAGCATTTGTAGACATAATTGGCTGGCTGGATGAAAACGACGAACGCAGGAAGCATCTTGCCTATCTCAGAGAGCGAGCACGCCAACGAAAGGAAAGCCAAACCAGTGAGGCTCTAAGACTTTCTGATGGGTATGTCGCCGATTATCCCAGCCCAAACGATGACGAAATGCTATCAGAAGTATCACGTGGATACAACAAAGGTGACCTAGAAGTCCACTTCTGGAACAATATCGAAGAACTATATGATATTCTTAACAAACGAATGATCGAACTGTTGTCGCTTGATGAATCTGAAAAGGCTTACTTGTCCTTCAATATGTCGCTGGGCATCGGAGAAGATACAGATAAGGATCCCGAGAGCTGGCAAATACTATCCCCTGTCCGTATGCAAAGATTTGGAACCAGAGAGATCAACAGACTGATCCAGCGAAAATACCGAAAAGGGCTAATAGAAAGATGCAGATGGAACAGAGCAACTGCACGACCTTTTGGAGACGAAGATATAGTCTATACGGAAAAAATCATCCAGATCGTAAACTCCCCGCGTAAGGCTTGGGCCGGCTCCTATGTAGATGGATATGTCGCGAATGGAGAAGTCGGATACATTGCGAACACAAGCAAGGGAAAGAAACGGTCAAACGACTCATTGGACGTTAGTTTTTCCACACAGCCCGATCTTACTTATCGGTATTATCGCCCTGAAGTCGACGAAAACCTGGAACTAGCATATGCCATCACAGTACACAAGGCACAGGGAAGCGACTTTGAAATCGTGTTCTTGATCCTCCCCCAGAAGGCCAGAACCTTTTCCAGAGAGCTACTGTACACTGGCTTAACACGATTCAGGGAAAAGCTTGTATTGCTCATTGAAAAAGACATCACTCCCCTCAGAATCTTCCGTAAAATGCAGGAATCAGAAACTCTGCTAAGGAATACCAACCTGTTCATTCCTATCGTAAGACCAGAGGGCGTGAAACTTCCATATCCAGAAAAGCTAATCCACAGAACACTGACAGGGGAAATGGTAAGATCAAAGTCAGAAGTCGTAGTTGGCAACGTATTAACAAAACTGGGTATAGACTACAAATATGAGGAACCGCTCGAAGTAGCCCCACATGACTTCAGATTGCCAGACTTCACCATATCCTTCAAAGGCAAAACTTGGTACTGGGAACACCTCGGAATGCTAAACTTAGAATCATATAAGAAAGAATGGGAACGGAAGAAAACTTGGTATGAAAAACACAAGCTAGTCGACAAAGTCATAACCTCTCAAGATGGCCCTGACGGCAGCATTGATTCATTAGAGATCGAAAAAACAGCAAAAGAAAGGATTCTTGCAGCGTAAAATGGCGAACAACAAAAACCATATAACTTCCGAATTCAAATACCAGACAGGCGAGTTTCTAGAAGGCAAGCCAAATGAGCGCGCGACTAAATCTTCCGCTGAAGCCCGTTTGACTAGTAGCCAACAAAATATAAATCACTCCTTTCCACAGTTTTATTTGGAGTTGGAAGCGTGGTAGAAAGTTCTCCCCGGTTTTCAGAGGGACAGAATGTCCGATACATAGGCACCGGCAAAGTAGGCACAGTAAACAAAGTCATTAAAGGTACGCGGAGCTATCAGTACAAGATCACCATAGACGGCCAAGCACGTGTCGTCCCAGAAAGGTTCTTAGAGCCAGTTACAGATGTCGAAGAAAGCATTGTTGAGGATTTTGTCGCTGGAAAACTTGGCACGCACGAAGATTACAAGTTGTTTCAGACATGGCTTCGACTTTCTAAGCCTATCGAAAGCAACCTTTACAGTTATCTTGGAAGTAAGACACTATTCAATCGTTATCAATTCAAACCTCTCCTGAGGTTCTTATCCTCTAATTCTGAGGAAAGACTCTTTATTGCTGATGAAGTTGGTGTCGGAAAAACCATCGAGGCAGGCATCATAATGAAAGAGCTTATGGCTCGAGGTAGACTTGACTATCGATCTCCTATCTTGATCGTATGCCCCGTTTCACTTGGGTCCAAATGGGTTGAAGAAATGAAGGAGCGGTTCAGCTTCTATTTTCATCTCCATGATGGAGATTCTCTAAGACATATGCTTAAAACGGTGATGAAAGATGGGATCTTTCCTCAGGGATATCTTTTCTCAATAGTAGGCCTCCAACTCTTGCGACGAGAGGAGTATCTAAGCATTCTACGTGACCTCGATTCAAAAAGAAGTGAGCCACTTTTCGAGCTTGTCATAATTGACGAAGCTCACCACACGCGCAATTCGGAAACCGATAGTAATGAGCTTGGCAACATTCTAAGCTCTATGACTGAAATGATGCTAATGCTTTCTGCGACACCATTGAACCTAAGGAATGAAGATCTTTTCAACCAAATGCAGATATTGAACCCATCCGCATTCCCAGACATAACTACGTTTGAAACACTACAGAGTCCCGTGATTAGACTGAACAGGATAAGTCAGCTGATAGCAAAGAACGAACCTGAATCTTCTGAGCAGATCCTGTCTGTGCTCGAGCGATTAAAAGAGGACCCGCTTGGAAAACCTATTTTCTCCCACCCCAGTGTTCAAAACTTCATCAACCGTCTCCACAATCCTTTACCATTCTCAGCTGAAGAAATCGCAAAATATCAGCGACTGTTCATCTCACTGAGCCCATTGTATTATTCATTCACTCGAACAAGAAAGAGAGAGGCGCTTGAGCACCAAGTCTTCAGAGAAGTTCACGAATTGCCAATTGCACTTTCCCCAGATGAAATAAGCTTCCAAGATGAAGTTCTAGAGGTAGTCAAGAAGCACTACCTTTCTGAGGACATGGATAACTTGGCCTTAGGGCTTGTAATGAATATCCACCGCAGAATGGTTAGCAGTTGCATTCCTGCCATGGTACACTACCTCAAATGGAGCATTGTAGAAGGCAAAATCCTCAGCAACGATGGTGAGTATTTAGAGGAACCGGAAGATGACAGTCAACTTGGTACAGCTATTCTTAATCCAACCTTGAGACAAAAATTCGCGAGATTGGCAGAAAAAGCAAAGCAAATAGAAGCCAATGATAGCAAATACTTGCAATTCAAGCAAATGCTTCAAAAAGTCCTAACAAATGCTGAAACTCCTCAAGTCATGGTGTTCTCCTTTTTCATTAGAACTCTTGAGTATCTCAGAAAGAGACTCAGAGAAGACGGTTTCACTGTTGAAGTGATACATGGAGCTGTTCCTTTACAGAGCAGAAATGGTGTTTACGGAAGAGATCAGATTATGAATGACTTCAAGAAAGGAAAATATCAAATCTTGCTCTCGAGTGAGGTTGGGGGCGAAGGGCTTGACTTTCAGTATTGTCATGCTATCATTAACTATGATCTACCGTACAATCCGATGCGCGTAGAGCAGAGAATAGGTCGCATAGATAGATTTGGTCAGAAAGCGGATAAGATAATCGTCGCCAACCTTTTCATAAAAGGAACAGTTGATGAAGAGATCTACGACCGACTTTACAGACGAATTCGTTTGATTGAAGATGGAGTAGGTTCCCTTGAAACAATTCTCGGCAAAGAACTCTCGGACCTACAAACAGCGATAATTACGGGAGCCCTAACCAAGGAACAGAAAGAAGATATGCAGAGAAGAATAGAAGAGCATGTCGCATCTGCCAGAATCGAAATGGAGGAGTTTGAAAAAAGCCGCAGAGAGCTGCTGAGCGATGATTACATGGTTACGCCTCTCAACAATCTGTCAAGAGGCAACTTCGTAAGTCCAGAAGATGCCGGTCAACTCACAGAGCTATGCCTATCCAAATGGAAGGGGTGCAACTTCACCAAAGACAAGGATGGTCTTCCTGAGATAACGCTCTCTGCTGAAGTAGTCTCTGAACTAGAGCACTTTCTGAGATCTCCAGGTCGTGAAGGAGGCTATAACGAGCTCCATGAGTTGATTTCACGCAAAGGCCCCATCAAAGTGATTCTTGACGGCAGCATGGCTGAGAGCCTTCCAGACCGCAAATTCCTGTCTCCGACTGGTTACTGGTCACGCTTTCTCATTAACAAGCTGGAGCAAGAAAATTCACTATTCAAGACTTTCAGTTTCGAGGTCTCTGCAAATATCAAGCTTCCTAAGGGAAACTACGTAGTTTTCTTCTTCGAAGTCAGAATGGAAGGTATCAAGACCGAAATCGAATTACTAGGTTTGCCTGTTGAGATTGCGAGCAAGACAGTTGAGGAAATAGACTTCAATAGTTTGCCAAGAGTCCTAGCAGATGCAAAAAGTGCAAGTTCTGATTTGGAAATTCCACAGCTGGAGGTCAGCGAATTCTTGGGTGTCGCTAGGGATTATCTGGATAAGGTTCTGGAAGAAAAAAGGACGACTGCGTCAGACGACAACCGCTACAGAGTTGACAGCCGAATTGCAGCCCTAAAGAAAGCATCTGAAACAAAACACAGAAAGCTTCAACAACAAATCGACAACCACATCGCCAGTAGGAATGCAGAAAGAAAACAACCCGACGACAACTATATTCGGTTGACCAAAGCACGGATGGAGAAAGAAAACCTAAGGCTTCACACAAGAATAGACGAACTTCAAAAACGACAAGTTTTGACGCTTGACTATAATTTGGATGCAATAGCCTATCTTAGAGTTCGAGGTGACTAGTGTGGACAGCACACTTTTTGACAGAATTCGAGAAGAAAATATCAAGAAATACGGCACTCACGTAGAAGTTTATGGTCCAGTACTATTAGCAAGTCTCTACAGTGACAGAACACACTTTCTCTATGAGCTTCTGCAGAACGCCGAAGACGCATGTGAAAGAGCACGCAAACAGGGCCTAGTGGAGAGATCTAGTGTAAGATTCGAGTTGTACCCTGACAGACTTGAAGTAAGACACAACGGCATCCCCTTTGACGAAAAAGACGTTAGAGGAATTTGCGGAATAGTTGAAGCAACTAAGGACAAAAACATACCACAAATTGGCAAATTTGGCATTGGATTCAAGTCAGTATACGCCTACAGCACTTCACCAGAAATCTACAGTGAGGACAGGTGCTTCTACATTCAAGCCTATGTCCGACCCCACGCAAAAGAGCCTCGAAAGGACGTACATCCTGGAGAAACACTCTTTGTCATACGTTTTGACAAAGAACAAGAAAGGCCTGGATCATCCAGTTTAGAAATAGAAAAGAGATTGAGAAATCTGGGTTTAAGAACAGTCCTTTTCCTTAAGAACGTAGAAGAGATATCCTACAAAGTAGGTTCAACAGAAGGGAAGTACTCCAGACAAACCGAGATGACAGGTGATTCAAGAAAGGTTGCTTTGCAATACGTCGAAAATGGACAGGAAAAGCTGAAGGAGAAATGGCTAATCTTCGATAAGCCCTCAGACAAAGACAAAAGCCGGAATTTGGAGATCGCTTGTCAACTTATCTATGACACTAATCGTAAGAGCTGGAGAATTAATCCTGCAAAAGACGTTAAGCTCTTTGTCTATTTTCCAACCGAGAAAGAAACTCACCTTAGCTTCCTCATTCAGGGACCGTTCAACACCACCCCAGCAAGAGACAACATACGCGATGACGAGTGGAATCGTGAACTAATAGAGGAGACTGCAACGTTCGTTGCAGACACCATTTTGAAAGTGAAGTGCTTGGGCTTACTAGATGCTCAATTTCTCAACACCCTCCCAATAGATAGCGAATATTTCACGAGCGAGAAAACGATGTTCGGACCTATCTACGAGAAAGTGAAGGAGAAGCTGTCTTCAGATGAACCCTTACTGCCGACAGTTGACCATGATTTCGTCACTGTCAATCAAGCTTTTATTGCGCGAGGCAAAGATCTTCGAATGCTCTTGAAAGGCCAGCAACTTGATCTTCTATTTGAGAGGAAAGGCAGTAACTGGCTTGATGAGAACATAACAGAGGATAAGACTCCCGAACTGCGGGAATATTTGATTGAAGTCCTCGGGATTGAAGAAGTATATCCTGAATTGTTCGCCAGAGCGTTTACGGAAGAATTCATAAGTAAACAAGATGACCAATGGGTAGTTTCTTTTTATGCCTTCCTTCTGAATCAAAGGGCTCTATGGAAAGATGCTGAGTATTCTTATGAGAGATCAGGGATTCTACGTTCGAAACCGATAATACGTCTGCAAGATGGTTCACATGTTCTGCCATATGACGACGATGGGAACCCGGTCGCGTACATTGCTCATAGAGACCCAAGCATAAGTAAGATGTTCTCTCGCTTGGTAAAGGATACGATCGCTGCTGACAAGAAATCAAGGGAATTCCTGAGGCAGCTAGGAATAACTGAGCCAGACAAAGTAGCAGCTCTACTATCTTTGATCCTGCCGCTTTACAAAGAAAACGAAATTTCTGAAAGCGATAACATTAAGCACATTGAATGGATCTTAAATACGCTGGAAGATTGTGAAGGCAATAGAAAGAGCGTGCTGTTGGACGAACTGGATAGGACACCTTTCTTGTACGCAGTCAATGCCTTAGATCAGCACAAGGAGTACAGGAAACCTGTAGAGATTCATCTAGGGGGGAAATATACTGGCAGCAAAGACCTAGAGACATTTTTTGATGGAAACGAAGAAATTTGGTTTCTGGATCAGAGGTATCTAGCTTTGGCTAACCCCAAAGAGACGGCAGAAAAACTGACGCGGATAGGCTGTAGGTCAGCCATTGTGGTAAGCCGTAGAAAGTCTAACTACTTAGGGTATGTAATAATCGCAGACTCTTTTGGTTGGCACAAGAGAGGATTGGACAGCTTTGACCCTGAATGTGAAGTTGAAGGACTGGAATATGCATTAAAAAATGTAAACATGGAAAGGTCCAAGATCTTGTGGCAGATAGCAAAAGATTGTCACCAGAGTATTTATGGTGAAGTGGAATCTAGCTCAAGACAAAACTATGAAGGATCTACCAAAAACTGGCAATATTCCAGAATGGGAAAACTATTGGTAGAATATCCTTGGCTGCTTGATTCAAAGACCTTGTCTTTTCACAAGCCCTCAGAACTCATGTTGCCACAGATGCCAGCAGACTTTGACAAGGAAAGCACTGAAGCCATACACGTATCGCAAGTACTCGGGTTCAAACCACCAATAGGAGAAGAGTTGCAGGTATTGCTTGAGAAAACTCCTGATGAAAATGCACGTGAAATCGTGCAAATAGTTGTTTCCGCCTCTCCTGAATTACGGGAGCGTATGCTCGAAGCCCTCCGCACGATGAGGGTGTCTGAAAAAGTTGTGCAGGCGAAAGAAGAAACCCAAACTATATCTACCATAACAACGGTCGTTTCGCCCTCCTCTGTTGAGCTTAACGATGAGTTTCAGAGTGCATTAGCAGACGGACAATCGCCTCCAACTCTAACTGAAGACAAGACATGGAGAGGCCCTACGCCTGAACAGGAAGAAAAGATGAGAGAACTTGAACTTGAAGAGTTGAGAAGAATTTCGAAGAAGCCTCAAGCGATCGAAAAGGAGTATAGGCACATTGGTTTCATAAAAGCGGGTGCAAATGAAGAGGAAGAGTTAAGGAAGTTTCTGCTGGAACAGTACCGAGGACATTGCCAAATCTGCAATACGAAGCTAGACCTCGGACCCAACAAAGATCCATATTTTGAGGTGTATCATCTAATCGAGAAACGTCGTCCTGTTGGACCGTGGAGTCTTCAAGGATTCAACGTTCTTTGTCTGTGCCCCAACTGCCATGCTCTAATGAAGTATGGAGGAAGAGATCTGAGAGCCATTGCTGAGAAAGCAGAAAAAGCTATGAACGGTGAAGTTGCCCCCGAAGAAGTCAGTGAAAGGCACGGAGACTTTTACATCGTTCCCATTATCTTGGCAGGAAAGGAAAGAGAACTGTTCCTTGCCACTTTGCATATGGCAAAGATCTCGGCATTTCT
>Ga0315282_10016846_pt1 | contig 10632 bp, 10 predicted proteins | sample YL17G07_20_MG_FD_203693 | JGI IMG/M metagenome (GOLD analysis project Ga0315282, IMG submission 203693) | Sediment microbial communities from Yellowstone Lake, YNP, Wyoming, USA - YL17G07_20 | ecosystem: Environmental > Aquatic > Freshwater > Lake > Sediment | place: USA: Wyoming | collected... | reverse complement strand
AAGGCTTTAAAAGTCATCTCCTCTTGAAATAGATCGACATATCCATTACACGGTCTAAAGATTAATATTCAGCAAGTTTACCCTGAGCGGCGCTTAGCGCCGTCGAATGGGTCAAAGATTCTTCAAGAAATTTAATAGGGTAGTATTAAAAGCTTCGGCCTGCTCCACATTAGAAAGGTGGCGGGTAGACGGCAATATCACTAACTTTGAATTGGATATCCGCTCGTGCATGGCCACTGAGGCAGAGACTGGCGTCGCAGGATCGTCTTCCCCTACCATAATCAGCGTTGGCATTTTGATCTCCGAGAGTCGGTCCAGATAATTAAGCTTCCGAATCGCTTCAGCGCAGCCAATATAACCAGAAACCGGTGTGGCCAGGAACTGCTTTTGAGTGAGTGCCAACATTTGGGAGTTTTTTGTTAGAAAAGCTGGAGTAAACCAACGTTCCATGGTTTCCTCTAATAGGGCCTCCATCCCTTTCTTGCGCGCTTTATCAATACGCTCCTGCCAAATGGGCTGCGCATCCGATGGAATCACGGAAGCCGTATCGCATAAGACGAGACTCTTGAGGCGATGGGGGTAATTCAAGGCGAGACACTGACCGATCATCCCACCCATGGAGAGCCCGATAAAGTGCACTTGATTAATGTTGAGGGCATCCAATAAACCAATAGCATCATTTCCTAAGAGTTCTAAAGTGTATGCCCCCGAGGGAGCATCGCTGTCCCCGTGGCCGCGGATATCGTAGCAGAGTACATGAAAATAAGGGTTCAAGGCATCCATCTGAGGGTTCCACATCAGCAGGCTGGAGCTCAGGGAATGGCTCAGAACAACTATTGGAGCTCCTTTCCTTCCGGAGAGTTCGTAATTCATCTGAATGGTGTTTGCCTTGATTCGCATTGATTCTCCCTTACGGTTTATTGTTCAGGTTAAATGAATGATGAATGCTTGTCAATGGAAAATGAAGAGAGCTTTGAGATAGCCTAAAAGCTCTCTGATTAAAAAGATTAAATAGCGATTACACAGATGAGTTACTCAGGATGGATGGATGAGACAGTTATTTATGAACACTCGAACTCAGAATCAATGTGACACAGGAGAGGGCGGCGACAGCAAACATGGACGCATAGAACGTGCCCGTAACATCGATGAGTAAACCAAAAACCACAGGCATGATAAGAGGCCCGATGTTTCCAAGAGAAGAGATGAGACCGACCACAGCGCCGATTGAGGAAGAGAGGTGAGAATGTTCTGCAGGCGATGAGAGAGCAATGGTGAAAACGCCGGTAATCGTGAATCCTGTAAGAAAGATACAGAACAGCAAAAAGGGAAAGGGAACATAGTTTATTCCTATGATAGATGCACACGAAACAGCACCCAGTATGGCTAATATTATTCTCTTATCCCAAAACCGATCAAATAAGAGACCGACGACAGGTCCAGCCAAAAAGAATCCCAGAGGAAGCAAAGAGGCAAAGACTTTATTGAGCTCTTTCATCTCCAGGACTTTTGGCATCCAGGTAGCCAGCGTATCGTAACTTCCCATGGAGGCGATCATAAAAATAAGCAATATCCAGACGTACTTATCTTTTAGAACAAGGGTAAAATTTTCCAGTTCAAATTCAGATTTTTCTTTCACAAAACTTTTTGCAAAACCCCACCAGAGCCCGGCCACCAGGGTGGCCACACCGCTGTCAATAAGAAGAATCTCCCTCCAACCCAGGATGGTGAGAAGTTGAGGGGTCAGTCCGAGAGCTGTGAAATTGCCCAATGCAAAACCCGAGACGTAGATGCCCGTTGAAAACCCGAGCGCCCTGTCAGACGCCCATTCTTGGATGACAAGAGGCAAGCAAGGTAGAATTGCAGCCGAGCCTAATCCGAGGAAGAATTGGCTTATGAGAAGCGTTGAATAGTCGGTGGAGAATCCCCTGAGTATGGCAGAGGCTGCTGAGATGGGTAGTGCAATTCTGAAGACATTGAGATATCCAATTCTATCGCCGATTATTCCCCAGGGTATTCTGAAAAGAAGAAGGCTGATCATCGCCGCCGAAAAGACAAGGCCGAAGTCTGCGTGAGAAAGATGCATCTCTCCCATGATCTGTGTCACCATCGGTGCTGTGGCGAAGAGCAACAGATGCAAAAGGAAAGCAATGACGAAGGAGAAGGAGAGCATAATCCAGTGGTATTTGCTCATCATTGTTATCGTATTTCTCATATATATCGATAAAATCGTAGATTAAGGGAAGCTAAGTGTCAAGGACGGCCCTCTTAAATACTGACGGGGAATAGGAAGGGGGGCGTCTCTATTAGACCTGTTATCAATTCAATTTTTTTCTTGACAAAAGGGAAGGGGCAGCTTATTATGGTGAATATACCATAGGGGGGTATAGTATGGAACGTGAAAAGAAAGATGTCTTGTTGAGATTGAGGAGGATCGAAGGGCAACTCCGGGGACTCCAGAGAATGGTGGAGGAGGGGATTCCTTGCGCGGAGATTCTGACCCAGGTAGCAGCAGTCACCGCCGCTATCAAAAAAGTAGGAGTGGTCGTGGTTAAGACCTATATGGAGGAATGTCTGGACAAGATGCAGAAGGGGCACGGTGTCAAGCAAGGGGAAACCTTAAAAGATTTTCAAAAGGCCGTTTCGAGGTATATTGACTGGGCCTGAAGGAAGGAGGAAGATAAAATGGCGACTACTTTGAAAGTCAAAGGAATGAGTTGTCAGCATTGCGTGGTGTCTGTGACCAAGGCGCTGAATCAACTGGAAGGGATTAAGAATGTTCAGGTGGACCTTGCCAAAGGGGAGGTTCGATTTGATAATACGAAAGAGGTAGCGTCGAATCGAATTGCAAAAGCCATAGAAGATGCAGGGTATGAAGTCGTTCAACAGTGAAAATGTTAAATGTCAAATGACAAAATCCAAATGTCAAACAAATGTCAAATTTCAAACCCCTTTTGATCTTTGAGCTTTGGATTTGATTTGACATTTGCCTGCCTACCGGTAGCCAGGGATTTTGACATTTGACATTTATTTTCCATTTTGGAGAGAAAAAATGCCTATCTATGAGTATCGATGTCGCAAGTGTGGGAAGCTTTTTGAGAAGATTCAGAAAGTAGATGAAGGAGGAGATTCTTTGAAATGTCCTTATTGTGGAGGGAAAAAACCTGAGAAAGTGCTCTCCAGTTTTTCTTCCTCAAAAGGAACAGAATCATCCTCTTCTTGTGGTCCTGCGGGAGGCTCTTCGAGATTCAGTTGAGGCTAATTCCTACCGGTGGTTCACCGGGTAAAGTTACTAGAGTTTTTGAAGTTGTGTGAAAGTTAGGATTTGACCTTGCAGACACTGCCAAGTATTAATGAACCTGGTTTTTTCCCACCCCGCGTGGTTTTTTAGTTGACGAAATAATCCAAAATGGATATTATTCCATTTTAGTAATACTAAAATGGAGTGCAATCCATGAAAAAAACCATCGATCGATTGCTGAAGATTGACCTGCCGAAAGGCCAGTCTGCCTTCCTGTGGGGGCCAAGGAAAACACGAAAGCATCCATATTATTCCATGGCGTAACTTTCTTTCCATGCTATGGGATGGAACGATTATCTCATGAGCGTGTCTGTCCCCCTGTTGGCTTATTTAAGCCTGATGTATGAATGCCCTTATACTAATCTTTGGAATTCATTTATCTTGACAAATAAATATAAATACAAGCGAAAAAGAAAGGGGGTATTACACTCTTGTCCAAATCAGGTTTTTAATTGAGTATAGGGCCAAACTTATTCCCTTTTGAGCGCTTTATTTAGTCAGTACTACGGAATGACACGGATCTGGCAACCTATTATATTAGTCGGTTGAGTCTTCCCATCCTTAATATATAGAACATAACTTTCCAAGGCCTGAGAGCCAGAACTCTTAGCCTTAACCTGTAGCTTGACCGTTCCTGGTGATCCATAATTCACATCTGTCACCTTTAAACAGTATGGACCATCACCGGAGAAGTAGAAACAGGCTGTTCTAATCTCTGGTTTACCATCTGCTTCAAAATTAATATTCACCATAAATGGGAAATTTAACCTGATGTCACCCCTCTCTGCATGCATACTTAGCAATCTTAGCTCGCCTGAAGCGAGGGGTTCTGTCGGCACTGTGGCACAAGAGGAAGCCAATAACAAGAAGAATCCAGCCGCAGCTATTAATAATGACCTCATACGCACAAACCTCCTTTTGATTGGGCTATCTCGGTAAACTGCTTTTTTGTTGTCAGCTTGCTTGAAGTATCTTTGCAAGCATACCACGCCGATGCATTATATTACAATATGTGCAGTTTTTAGAGGCAGTTCGATGTCCAATGCCATGTATAAATATTCGGCTCATGAACAGAAAGCCTCAACAGGTTAACCAATCTTTCGGCAAAGAGATTCGCCAGGCCAAGTCTTTTTATTTTTACCGAAAGGGCTTGACACTGAATTTCAAATAGTCTACTTTAAAGTAGACTACTTTAAAACAGACAAAGGAGAATTTTCCCCAGCGCCCGCTTATCCTTCTATCATTAATAATAACCAACCGTGCCTAAAATACTTTAAGTTCCCCGTAGTCAGCGCGCTTCGTACCTACATATTCAACTTTATAATGGTAATCACCAAACTCTTTGAAACGAAACCGCAGAGTTCCCTTTGGAGGTATAGGATTACTTGTCAAAAAGTATTTTTGTGGGTCCAGTCTCACGCCTAAGGCCCGAAGCGCTTTCCAGTTTCTCTTCCTCGAAGGGATCGGAATCATCATCTTTTTGTGGCCCTGCGGGTGGGTCGACCAGATTTACCTGAAGCTAATTGCTACCGGTGGTTCACCTGTCGAGAAGGGTGAAGGTTAGATCTAACTCACAAATGCAGACCGCGGCTCGGACAAGATCTTAGCGAGACTGTTTCGTGATTCACCTAGAATCAACAATGAGCGAACAAGCAAATCAAGCGAAACGGAAGGATCTCCGGCTTCCATTTTCGCTACCCTCGACTGACTGGACTTCAGGAGACGAGCAAGTTGCTCTTGAGTTAAGCTCTTCTCCTTCCGGCGGTCCTGAAGGTTTTTACTCAATGTAAGTTTCATCTCAATATAGGTGGATTCTTCTGGTGAAAGCTGCAGAAACTCTGCTACCGTACCAGCCTTCCACCCTTTTGTTTCAAGTCGTTTCTTTTTTACACTCCTCATACGCTTCCTCCTACGTTAGGTATCATAAAGTCGAATCCTATGTTTGCAAGTCTCAATTACTTCCAGAGGTGTCTTCTGTGCCTTCTTCTCAAATACCTCCAAAATCACGATGGCATCATTATCGATTCGATACACAACACGCCATGCCTTGTTTTGGTCATCGATACGGAGTTCGTGGCATCTCGAACCAATCGATGGCATTGGTCGCGAATGAGGCAGCGAGAGCAGCTCCCCCATTTGTAATTTGCGCAGGAGATAGCCTGCTTCAATTCTTGCCGCGCTTGATAGCGGTGGAGTCTTGATCTCGCCGTGTAGCCAGATTAACGGCTTCTCTTTCTTTTTCATTTAATCGTAATATATGTCATTTCTGACATAATGTCAATACCTGGTCAGGAAAAAGCTTCTTGCAGTATGCTGGGAGTCGATGAATCCATCAACATCAATGATGTTCAGATCACTGGCTTTCCTTGCTAAACTTCTTAAAAAGTTGATCATCAATTTTTAACGTAATACTTGCCATATGACTCTCCTTTAGTCTGGTTAAATTTCGTATTCTTGATAATCATAATAACATGTTTTAGACATGGCTCTAAATCAAAATAACCCCCCACGATTCCTTCACTTCTCCTCTTAAATGAAGAAAAATAAGGTCACTTTGTCAGTTTTATGTTCGAATTGTAATTATTATTTATATTATTTACTTAACGATTTCAAGAATTTAGATGAAAAGTTTAATTGGGATAATTTTTTTCTTGACAGGATATCGAACGTTTGATATATAGCGATCGTTATATTTTTATTCCCATCTATTTTCTACTCGATCTGACTGCGAAAGGAAAAGATTTATGGATGAAGTTTTGGAGACAAAAGATCAAGTCATCAAAGCAGCTATTGACCTCTTTTCAACTAAAGGTTTTAACGGCACTTCTATTCGGGCTATTGCAAATGCAATGGGTATGAGCATTTCAAACATTTATCATTACTTTGTCAATAAAGAAGGTCTGATGCTGGCCATCTTACAGCACTCAGCAGAGAGGTTATTGAGCCGCCTACGTAAAGTTTCCGAAAGTAAAATGGACCCCGTCGCGCGTTTTGAATTACTCATTGAAACACACGTTCGCCTTTCTGATGAATTCAAAAAAGAATCGAAAATATTTTTTATCGATGAGGATCACCTCTCTCCAGAAGGCAACGAGATCAACCGCCATATTCAGCGCGAGGTTTTAAAAATCTACCTAACGGAACTTCGTACCTTAAATGAACTAGGCTATTTGATCTCTCGCAACCTCATGGTGTCAGCCTTCAACATTTTAGCCGTTATTAACTGGCAATTGCGGTGGTATCGCCCTGGCGGTCCCTTGTCCATGGATGATGTGTCCAAAGAAATCGTTTCATTTGTGATGCATGGCCTTTTGGGTTCACCCAGCCAGACAATGACCTCAAGCACTCCTGCGAAGACCGATGAAGGAAAATAAATACCTATTGAGGAGGGAAAGAATGAAAATCTCCATGAAATTATTTCGACCTCATTCAACAAGTGTAATCAAGAGATTTTCTTCCATTAGGTTTCTTATCAAACACACCTCCTTCTCAATTCTTGTAGCAGCCCTTCTAATTAATTGTTTAACTCCAAATATTTTGGTTGCACAACAGAAAAAGCAACAAAAATTATATGATGACCTTTTCTCTGTCAGCTTTCCGACTGAGAAAGATGGTTGGGCCTGTGGCCGGTGGGGAACTGTTCTCCATACGTCGGATGGTGGAAAAACCTGGGTGCGTCAGAACAGCCTTGTTGATTACAGCTTAAGTTCTATTTTTTTTGTGAACAAACAAAATGGCTGGGCCGTTGGTGATGAAGGAACGATCATCCACACAAAAGATGGGGGAAAGACCTGGGATAAACAAAAAAGTCCTGTACCTTTTATTCTGATGGATGTCTCTTTCGTAACTCCCCTGAAGGGCTGGATCGTTACGGAGCAAACCCATATTTTATGTACGGATAATGGTGGCAAGACATGGAGCATCCAATTCAAAGACAAGGATTTTATCCTTAAAGCCATATCGTTTTGTGATCAACTCAACGGTTGGACTGTTGGGGAATATGGTTACATCTTTCATACGAAGAATGGTGGTATCACATGGGAGAAGCAGGCAGGAAAATTTGAAATTTCGGCAAGTACAGGAGAACCAGAAGGTGGGAATATCCTGTTTGATGTAGTAGCCATTGATCCCCAGACGGCATGGGCTGTTGGTATTGACAGTTACGTGATCAAGACGGTTGATGGGGGAAGAACGTGGCAGCAAATTGAAATCGATGTCCCTAAAACACATCTTTTTTGTATCTATGCTGGCAAGAAAGAAACGATTCTGATTGGAGGTAAAGGAATATTTTTGTCTTCTGCTGATCTGGGGAAAACCTGGAAGATTCCGTTATTCAAGCCTCCCATCACCTATGATTGGATATATGGAGTTTCGAGCCGTGGTGATTCCGGCTTTGTAACAGTTGGAAGGAATGGAGGTGTGTATCTTAGCTCTTCAACGTTCTGGCAAAAGGTAAGTTATTAGTATGAATGAGGAAGACTTTAATTTCTGAGGATAGGACAGAAAATGGATAATAATCACCAAACAAGATTGGATCGAATCAGTTGGTTTTTATCTTGTCATAGGTTAGGGGTTTTGATAGTAATCCTGGCTATCACCGGGGCCTTCTTATATGGGGCCTTTAAGATTCGGGGTGAAGTCGTTCTGCAAGAGTTGCTCCCCTATGACCATTCGTACCTCAAGCTTCACGCTCGTTTTTCTGAAGTTTTTGGTAGTGGCGGTTCCGGGGTGGCGATTGCTCTCAAAGCTAAGAACGGAGATATTTTCAATGAGCGTTTTCTGACTAAGCTTCAGAAAATAACCAACGAGGTTGAACTGTGGGACGATGTATACCGTGTTTTGACTGTGTCTATCGCGAGCCGTCCGATAAAGGTAGTGAAGGCTTTAAAGAAAGGTGAGATTAAGATTGAGTCACTTATGTGGCCTGAGGTCCCCAGGAATTCCAAAGAGATGGATGAGCTAAAGAAGAATATTTTATCGTCTGATGTTTATAATGGTACTTTGGTATCGCGAGAGGCTACCGCAGCTTTCCTCTTTACGGAGTTTAAGGAGAATATTTCTTATGAGCAAGCATTTCGTTTACTGCAAAAATTGAGGAAAGACTATACAGATGGAGAGACCTCCGTTCATATCGTTGGTTTTCCTATGCTCATGGGCTGGATCTATAGTTTAAAGCCACAAATAATGAATGTTTTTTTAATTAGTATCGTTGGCATGATCGTGGTTTTAATAATCATTTTTTATGGGAATCTTTTAGGCATGATCGTAGTGATGGGCAACGGATTAATCCTCACCGTCTGGGGGCTAGGGTTTATTGGTTTCACAGGGGTAAACTTCAATCCCATGCTCTATGTCATTGCCTTTCTTGTAGGCGCCCGAATAATAGGGAACTCGCATCAGATCACCTACCGTTACTTTGAGGAACTACACTCCAATGGTGGTGATCGGCTCCGTGCGAGTTATGAGACCATGCGGACCATGTTCATACCCAACTTTGCAGCAGTGGCTACAGACGCAGCCGGTTTCCTGGTTCTAATCATTGCCAAGATCGTCCTGATGCATCATCTTGCCCTCATCATGACCTTCTGGATGATGAGTATTATTTTAACAGGTTTCATGGTCCCGGCCATTTGCAACTTAATCCCCTTTAAGGTAGCGAGTGAGAAATGGGCGAAGGATAGCTGTCAAGTGGATTGGCTAGCCAGGTTAATGATGAGAATAACCCGTTTTTCTATTGGTTCAGGAACCAGGTATGCGATGGGAGCCTTGATCATTTTATTAGCCATCCTTTGCTTTTGGCAAACGAGCAAACTAAAGATTGGAGATCCCACACCTGGTTCGCCTGTCCTTTGGCCTTATCATACTTACAACAAAGATCAGAAGCTGATCAACGAAATCTTTGATGCTTCCTCAGAGAATTTAGTGCTCTTTTACGAGGGAGAAAAGGGATCCGTTTATGATCCGGCTGTTCTGGCCACCTTCGAGGGCTTTTCGCGGCACATGAGAGAGAAGCTGCCAGATATTTATAAATCTTCCACCTCTCTCATTAATATGGTGGAAATGGTGAATGAAACGTTTCACGATGGGGACAAGTTCTGGAACCAATTGCCGCGCAACATTCCTATGCTAACCACTCTTATGGGTTATGTTCGTCAAAACACGGATCGTGGCACCTTAAGTCGTTTTGTAGATTTACCCTTAGAACGGTCTCAGATCACACTCTACTTTGCAGATCACACCTCGGATAATTTGCTCCGCATCCGAGATGCAGCTTACGATTTTTTCAAAAACCGTCCCATGAAAATTGAAAAAGGGGAATTTAAGTTGGCCGGTGGGAGGATTGGGATGGAGATTGCATTGAATGAAGAGATGAAAAGGTCCCATGGCATCATAGACCTTACGGTTCTTGGAGCCATCTTCATTCTTTGCACTCTATCCTATATGTCCATTACGGCTGGCCTCATGCTCACGCTTCCTTTGATCTTAGCAAATAGTGTGGCAGGTGCTTATATGTCTCTATCCAACATTGGCCTTTCAATCAATACGCTTCCTATCGCTGCGATCGGAGTGGGTGTGGGGGTTGACTTTGCTATCTACCTCTATAGCCGTTGTCAAGAAGAGTTCCCCCTCCAGGGCGGTGATTGGACTCGTACGATTATCCAGTCCATATGCACGTGTGGTAAAGCGGTTGTCTATACCGGATTGACAATCATTCTGCCGATCATTACCTGGTACTTCTTTTCGGATATGAAGTTTCAGGCTCAGGTGGGATTCTTCCTTGCGATGATCATGGGGACTAACGTCGTTCTCACCTTAACGCTTCATCCTTTATTAATTTATATCATCAAACCAAAGTTCATAAGTGGGAAGAAGGTCTTAGCAGCGGAGGCGAAAGAAAATTCAGTGTAAGAATCTTTGTAGCTATTTCAGCTCACTTACCCTCCTCCAGGGCCTCTATCGAGGGAGAGAGGCCACCTTTTCATCTCCCCCTCGATGGAGGAAAGTGAGGGTATAAGAAGAAGATTCAGGGGGTTACGTTTTTTTCTAACAAAAGAAAGGAGGTGAATAGAAATTATTGAGTATCGATTTAGAGTTGGAGGAGTTCATTCTGTTTTCTCAAACCATTGATGGAAAAAAGAAGGAGGGAGGGGTTATGAAAAAGAAGAGATTATTGATTTCAATTTTTTTGGGCGTTTTGGCAGTGATACTAATGAATTCGCTTGCCATGAGCGAGCCTGTCAGTTTGTTCGGAAGGCCAGGCAATATAATGGGCTATATCACTCAGGGGGGATCTTTTAGTCTATTAGATAAAGATAAATACGACGTCGAAA
>Ga0315282_10016845_pt1 | contig 10632 bp, 20 predicted proteins | sample YL17G07_20_MG_FD_203693 | JGI IMG/M metagenome (GOLD analysis project Ga0315282, IMG submission 203693) | Sediment microbial communities from Yellowstone Lake, YNP, Wyoming, USA - YL17G07_20 | ecosystem: Environmental > Aquatic > Freshwater > Lake > Sediment | place: USA: Wyoming | collected... | reverse complement strand
TACCAAAGCCCGACCCGAAGTATAGAGAGACAAGAAAGCTCTTATTTGGAGAAGTAGCAGACCCATCAAATCCACCGAGTGGATGTTACTTCCATCCTAGATGTCCATATGCCAAAGATATATGCAAACAAGAATATCCACCATTAGTGAATGCTGGGAAAGATGGGAATGACCACTTTGCTGCCTGTCACTTTGCAGATAAACTGGGCCTAGCAGGGATAGAATAAATAGGGGGAGCAATTATTATTTTCCTAGTTTTTGTTGCCATCTTTACCTTATCATTAGGTAGATGTGTAATATTTAAAAAGTATATTGAGAATGTCTAGTGAGTTGGATATTTATACCCCTACCACTTTACCTTCCCTAGATCCTCTGCTACATCGAAATCAGTTAACTGTAAGTACCTCTGGGTAGTAGATAGACTGCTATGCCCTAGAGTTTTTCTTACACTTTCTATATTTACTCCCTTTTTTAAGTATAAAGTTGCTGCGGTATGCCTTAGAGTATGGGGATGAACATCTTTAGTGATTCCTGCCTTTTTGGCAATATCTTTTACAAGATACTGGACTCTACGATCAGAAATATCAAAAAGAAATGCCTCTTGGCTCATCCTCTTGGTATATGCATTCAATTCTTTTACTAAGTGTTTATCAACGATAGGTATCCTTCTATCCTTCGCACCCTTACCCTGATTAACTTTAAGAAATGTTATATTATGGTCTTCTTCTATATCAGATACCTTTAGATTCAATAGCTCACTTAATCTTAAACCTGTTTTTATGAGAAGCTCAATGATGACTCTATCACGCTGTGGGTTTCTTGTCTTAGTAGATGCCTCTAGGAGGGCTTTTGCTTCTACCTCTGTTAAACCAGTGGGAAGCTTCATCTCAGGCTTTATCCTTGGAAGCTCTATATCTAGCCCTAGAAACTTAAAATAAATAGAGAGGCTACTTCTTTTTCTAGCTAGTGTCTTATTTGTTAATCCCTTTTTCTTTAAAGCTTCAAGCCATTCAGTTGGTTGACCATTAAAGGCTAAATATTCTTTTACATCAGAACTAAATGCCTTTATAGAATTTTCCGATAAGCCACGTGAGGAAAGATAAGAGATAAAAGAAGAGAGAGAATTATCTTCCATCAGTGACCTCTTTTGGGGTTTTCCTTCCCCTTTCAGTTTTATCAAAGTCACTATCGAAACTTACTAAAGTTAAGTCATATTTCTCTGCCAGAGTATACTGATAAGCATCATCAAAATCGAGATTGAATCTTTTGGAAAAATCTACAAGCTTTCCCATATCTTCTACTTTAAGGCGTATTAACTGTACTCCACCCATAATCAGCATATCCTCTATCATCTTCAGAAAACTATCCGACTTTTGACGACGAAGAAGATTAATCCCTATAGTATAGAGACTAAATTCAGATAGGCAAAGTTTTGATGGTGAGATATTATGCAAGGAATACTCTACCTCATCTGCCTTTTCCTGTTCTAAAAGAAGTTCTAATATGATATTGGTATCCAGGAGATACATCAATCCCCCCACCACTTGAGGGATTCGTGCTGGAGTTCTACCGAAGTATATTGGTCTCGCAATTCCTTTAAAGCTCCTCTCCACTCAATTTTTAATGGTCTTTCTTGCTTTGGGTTATGTTTCTCCTTTAAGAAACGGACAAAATCTGCTACTTCTTCTTGTAATTCAATAGGTAATTCCTTTAATTCCTCTTCTAACGTTTTCCTCATACTATCACTTCCCTTCTTTTTTCTTTCATCTATTATACCATATTTTTCATTCGTATAGCTTCTAAATTTTATCTATTAAATCCTACTTATTACGAATAGAATAGACAGATGCCTTCGTATAATATATCTTATACGAATAGGAGATAATCTAAATGTTAATCCTATGTTTTTATAGCTTATAATCAAAGTATTGATGCGTGATAGAGCAATTTTCCCGTAGATAGCGTATAAATGCATTTAGAGCGATTCAGAACACCCAGACGATATATTCTTCATCTTAAGGTCTTTTATAACGGTGTCAAGCGTCCTACGGCATGTATTTATTTTAGTGTTTATGCGGTTTTTACGAAAATGCGTGTCCCGAAATTGATAGATTCTAAGCTCCTAAGAGTAAAAGAATGGCTTAAATACGTGGTAGGGGTAGGAAGGGAAAGGGATATTAAAGTGAGAACAATGTTAAATTATGTATTGACATAAGCAATACATCTAGGATATACTCTTTTATAAGGAGTTCTAGTGTATATTGAAGATATTCATTGGGGAAAAGAGGCTATAGAACATATAAGAATGAAACATCAAATTACTCCAGAAGAAGCGGAAGAGGTTTTTAAAAATAAGCCTTATATAAGAAAAGGGAAAAATAATTTGTACTATGCTTTTGGGATAACTGTTGATGGGAGATATTTATTTATAGTGTTCAGATATACTGAGGGAATAGTAATTCCTATAACGGCAAGAGATATGACTCAAAGTGAAAGAAGGCTTTATAAAAGAAGGTGAGATTTATGACTAAGATTCCTAAATTTAAAAATGACGACGAAATACGAAAGTTTTGGGAAAAGGAAGACTTTTTAAACTATGTAGAAGATACTGAAGAGATAAAAGAGTCTATCGAGATCTCTTCTAACCTTAGGGCTCGTATAAAAGAAAGAGAAGTTAAGAAAGCAATAACATTAAGAATTGAACCTACCTATATTAATGAAGTAAAAAGGATAGCTGAAGAGAAAGGGCTTCCCTACCAGACACTGATACGTATGTGGATTATTGAAATGATAAAAAGAGAAAAGTCAGCTTGACCTAAATTGACAAAAATTATAAAATCTAATACCCTATAAAGTGAGGCTACATATGAAGGATATAAATAAAAGTAAAGAGATATTTTTGGTATGAAAACTAGAGGATACTATGGAACTTAAATGCATAATAAGGTTTATTACTCCCTGTCACATAGGGTATGGAACAGGAAACCAGCTAAAAGATTTCAGAAATAAGCCCTTTATACCTAGCCAAGTCATTGGTACCCAGATCTACCTAGAGGCGTTAAGATTTGCCATCCCCTTAAATAGAAGTATCGATATACCAAAGGTTAGTGATGGATTAACTCCTCAAGAACCAAGATTCATGCGATTAAAAGGGGATGAATTCTTCAAAAATGACATCCACTTCATTTTAAGTATTAACGATAAAGACCTTGATATATACCTTGCAGCATTAAAGTCCATTCAAAATACAGGCATCGGAGCGAATACATCGAATGGTTTTGGCTATAATCATCTGATTATAGCAGATATGAAGGGGGATATCCCTGAAAAGATAAAAGAGAATTTTAGTGGGCTCTTTAAAGAGGAAGAGTTTTATAATCCCACTATAGTGAAACTTATCCAGTCGGTAGTCAATCGTTTAAAGAGGAACTGGATAAGTTGGGGGAGGGCATATCAGAATCTAGGAGTTTTTGAAAGAAGACTCACCTATAGAATAAATCCTCAGGCTAAAAAACCACGAACTAAATTTAGAGGAGAACTGAGGGCAAAACTTATAGAGCTTACAGGTGTTAAACATAAGAATAATATGCTTATCTGTAGTCCTAATGAGAAAATATGTAAGGTATGTAAAATGATGGGATATTTGGGAGGAAAATCTCGCCTTATTGTGAGAAATCTTCTCTCTTGTCATGGTGGATATCTTACCTATATTATTGGAGAAAACCTCCGCGAGGAGGAAGAGGAACTTATAAAGAAAGCACTAGAAGGATACGATTATAAGCTCGTCTTAGAAGAGACTTTAAAAGATTATACCGTATGAGTACACTTCATTTTCTTCCTCTAGGTGGAGCAAACGAGGTGGGGGCTTCTTCATATTACATTGGTAATGAAGGTAGGGGTATTCTTTTAGACTGTGGGGTAAGGGTAAAAGAAATAGGAGAAGCCTCATTACCAGATGTTTATAGATTAAAAGATTTAAAGGTTGAGGCAATCTTTATTACCCATGCACATATAGACCATGTAGGAGCACTGCCTATTATTCATAAGATGTTTCCCGATGCAGTAATCTTTGCTACAAAACCTACAAAAGAACTCTCTAAGCTTATGCTTTTGGATATGGTAAAGATAGGGGAACAGCAGGGCGTTAGTCTCTTTGGTATAGATGATGTGATGGAATCTACAGACAGTATAAAAGAGGTTAACCTTGAGGAATTAGTTAATTTTAATAATATTCAGTTTACCGCTAGAAGAGCGGGTCATATTCTAGGTGCTTGCTATTACTTAATAAATTTTGAAGGCTATAAATTCTTATATACAGGGGATATCTCCCTTACAAATCAGCATACAGTAGAAAGTGCAACCCTTCCCGATGAAGTAGCTCAGCTTGATTTTGTCATCTCAGAAAGCACATATGGGAATATACTTCTTCCATCAAGAAAGGATGAAATCCGTGCCTTTATTATGGCAATAAAATCAGTTCTCTCTAGAGGGGGAAGGATCCTTATTCCTTCATTTGCCCTAGGAAGATCACAGGAGATTATTCTTATACTTCTTGGAGCAATTACAAGTAGGGATTTACCTCCAGGCTTACCTGTCTATATAGATGGGCTTGTAAGAACTATTACCCAGGCTTATGTAGATCTAGGGATATATCTTCCAGAGAAAATGAAGAGTTTTATTATAAACAGTCGCCAGAATCTATTTTTAAGAGAACCGGTAGAGATTGTCTCATCAGCAAATAAAAGAAGGGCAATTATAAAAGATACTAGACCTTCTATCATTATTGCCTCAAGCGGTATGCTTACTGGTGGTGTATCACCCATTTACGCAAAAAGCATCTTGCAGGAAGAAAACTCAGCTATATTTTTTGTCGGCTATCAAGATGAGGAAGCCCCAGGGAGAAAACTACTGGAATTAAAGCAGGGAGATACAATTACAATAAATGGTGAGGAGATTCCTATCCTTTGCCAGATCGATCAGTATAAGCTGAGTGCACATGCAGATAGCGGAAGTTTACAAAACTTTTTAGCTAGATTTCCAAGCTATTCCCTCATTCTAGTGCATGGGGAAGCGGAAGCAAGAGACCATCTATTTAATGCCTTAAAGACAAGTCGGGTCATCTGGAAGCCAAATAATAGTGAAGGCTTTGACCCACTTTCAACACCTACATGGATTATTCCTCAAATAGAAAGACAAGAGGTTATAAAGATAGAAAGGGCAAAAGCAAATCCCATTATAGAAAGAAGGGATGATGCAATAGCAATAATATTTTCCAATGGCTATAGTAAATTCTTCGATGAGATTAATGAGCTTAAAGCACAGCTTGCTAGAAGTCCTAATAAATTAACGATAAATATTACTGGAAAAGGGGAAGAGGGTGAATCTAGTTGAAACATAAATGAAACAGCTATAGAATAGCTCTATAAGAAAGCCAAAGAGGTAGACATGGAAGAGATTCCTGAAACAGTTTTGAAACAACTTGAAACAGGTGAAACAACCTATAGGAAAGCTTATAAGACTGTACTAGAAGAAGGATTTAAAGGTTCATTTACCACTTTTTTCCGTCTAGCCAAAGAGAAACTTATTTCATCTGTTTCTCAGAAAGAGAGAGATAAATCTGATTTATTTAATTCAACTGCGGATGAAACAGTTGAAACAATTTATGAAACACCTGAAACAGCCATTCAGGTATACAAAGAAAGCCTCCAAAAATTAGAGGGGGAATATAAACAACTCCTCTTCCAGATGGGAAGACTTCAAGGTGAAAATGAAGCTTTAAAACAAGTGCTTAATGAAAAAGATGTTAGAATAGAAGAGAAAAATACACGGATAGAAGAAATGAAGAAGGAACTAGAAAGGTTAAAACAGAAGAAGTGGTGGCAATTTTGGAAGTAACGATAAAGCTTTCAGGTTTTTAAATTACAGAGAACAATATCACGGATCAAGAAAAGCTTTTAAAATATTACTAGATGTCCTTCTTATAAGGTTGTGCCATTTTCAAGCTAGGAATTGGCGTATAATGCTTCTGGTTAAAAGTATATAAAGGAACATCCAAATCTGCAGCCATTTGACCAATCAGAGCATCGAGAATTCTAATGCCGTAGCTAAGATGATAATGAGCGAATATAGACAACGCCTCATTGCAGACTTCTGACGAAGGCCACATTATACTATATACTGAGAGCTCTCTTTCTACCTTCTCCTGCTCTGCTCTGTTTCTACACCCTTGAATTAACTCCATCACTAAAAAACCTGGTAAAACAATTTCCTCTTCCCCTAAAGAGGCTAGCCACTCTACTGCAGGTTGGTATTGCCGCAAAAGGTCTATCATCACATCGGTATCTAGAAGAATCATGCCCTACCTTTGGTGCCTTTGTGCCTGTTCACGTAGCTGACGTGCATAGGCTGTACTATCTCGGATATCTTCTCGGTCTTTCCAGAGCCAAATTAGTTCAGAATGAAGCAATTTATGAGCTGTCAATTTAGGACGCTCAGATATAGTTAAAGGTTCAACTAATAATATCATCTCTACAGACTCTCCCTTCTTAACAGGTAAGCCTGTCAGAAGAATCTCGCCATCTTTCTGAATAATCTTGCGAAGACGAATCGCTTCCATGTCAAATATTCTCCTATTAATAATCTCTTCAATTCCTAGTCTACCATCAAAAAAAAGTTATGCAACCTGCATCTACTAATAAAAAAGCCCCGCTAAAAAGCGGGGTAGGAGTTAGTGAAGAAGTATCTAGTGAGTTTAGTTTTATTAGTTTAGTATCACATCCTAATATACCATAGACTTCAAGAGCTAATTCTTATTTGAAATGGAACCATTCATACGTGCAATGGTGAGGGATAAGTTTTTTATCGCTTCCTCAAGGCTATCCAGCTTATTCTCCATCCTCACAAGAAGATATACTGCTACGACAATAGAAAATCCCCAGTTAGCTATCGCTTTAAGAAGTTCTTCTATCCTTTCCACCTCCTCTCCTAGTTTCAGTCTTCTTCGTTGTAAGTTCCACAAAAAGTTTATAGAGCCGTTTTTACTTGACTATTAATTATAAGGGTTTATAATAGAGATAGATAATGTGTCTATATTTATTAGATTTAAGGTGAGGCTAGATGAAAGAAAGGATAGTTTCTATAGCTAAAGGGAAACAAAACTTTAATCGAATACTTAAAGAGATAGGAGAAGCTCCTATCTTAGTATTTAACGAAAAAGAGAAGAAGATTGCTGGAGTTATTATTTCTAATGAAGATTTTAAAGAATATACTCTCCTGAAAGCTTATTCCAAGGCATTAAAATTATCTGAGGAGCTCTCTGCTTTAGACATAACCGCATCTGAGCTATCTACCATATCGCGTCAAGAGTTAGAAAAGAAGGATGAATAAAACCTTTATTATTGACACAAGTGTCATTCTTGCCTTTTATTTTCCTCAAGAACCTTACAAAGAGCAAGCGTTAAGACTCCTAAAGGATTATACAAATGGGAAAATAAACCTCATCATATCAAGCCTAACTTGGTATGAAGTATTAAATGCTATCTCATATCTATTAAGAGGATTAAAAGGGAAAATAACTATTAGTCTCGAACAGGCAAGAGAGATCATTACTGCTATCAATCTATTAGACTTAGAAAAGAAAGACATTTACGGTCTAGAAGATGAGATATTAAAATTAACACAAAAGTATTCAATTACTGCATATGATGCCTCTTATTTAGCTATAGCAGATAAATTCTACCTATATTTTATCACTGGAGATAAGAAATTTTTCAACTCAGTGAAGAAGGATTTTCACCTTGTTCAATTTATAAAAGACTATTCTTAAAAGATTCGTTGGAGCCTTACTGATTCTTTATTTCTTCATCTCATTTATCACGATAGCTAGATTATTTATTGCATTCTCTAGGTCTTTCATCCTTGTTTCCATTCTTACTAGTAGGTATATAGCTACTGCTATCGGAAACCCTAGATTTGCTACTGTCGCTGTAAGTTGCTCCATATGCACCTCCTATCCATACCAGGCTCTCTCTGGTCCTAGGTCTAGATGTAAAAATCTCTTCTCAGGATATATCCCTATACCTTTAAACCCCACCATCTTTGCTTTAATAAGCAAGTCCTCTAGCTCCATATTATCTACTGTAATATCTGCCGCCATCCCTTTGGTATGGTAGCTATTGCCATTGCCTCCTACATCTTTATCGTGCTTTGGACATCTATAACCAGAGGTGATTATTATAGGCTTATCTATTCCGTCTCTTAATTCTTGCAGTCTCTTTACTAGTTCGCTATCTATCTTTACAGTCTCACAACAGGGACATTGAAACTCCTTTAGGTTAAAATCTTTGGTAAGCTTAAAGTCATTTATCAATCTTTCCTCCCAAAAGCATTGGTAGGATATTTAATCCAAGCTCTGATAAAAGGCTATCTAGATAGATTATAAGGTCTAATACCCTTTTATCTCTATCGTCTTTTATGCTAATCTCTATATGGGTATCTTTGAAACTGTACTCGGTTTTCATATTTCTTAACCTCCTTTCCTATTTAGGGGGCGGTTTCCCCGCCCCCTATCAGTTTATAGTGGTGTATAAAGGTCGTTATCTGTGGTATCTATTAGATGTGCATCATACTTCTGCATTAAGTCTCCACCAGAAGAAGCTATTAGGTTCTTTGTTATTACTAAATCCATAAATGTTTCTATCTCTGTCTGAGTAACATTGTCTCTTGGATTATCTATGGTGAGACTATATGCTCTACCTGCCTGATTTTGCCAGGTAAGCCTTAAAGATTGTCTCTAGACTGCCATTTAATCACCTCCTTATTCGTTTTAATTACCCTTCTTATGCTCCTACCAGTTCTTTATAATCGTCTCTTACTATGGTATCTACGGTGTATTCCTGTAGAGCAATTAGAGCCATTGCAAAGTCATATACATCTTGGTCGGTTGCTGTAGATTTTATTGGTCCATAGCTACGAGTCCTCTTTATAGAAGCACCTGTACTGGGGTTGGTCCCCGTTACAAAGGTTATCGAAACTCTGCTATCTCTTGGTGTTGCTATTACTGCCATCTTTTCACCTCCTTTTATAGGCTAGCGGTAATGAGGCAATAAAAAAGACGGCGGATAAACCTCATTACCGCCGTCTAGGACTAGTCTAATTTAGCAATAAAACTATGTCAACCTCTTCAAAGAGAAGATTGTGACAGGTGTCACAGTGTGTCACAAAAAATGTCACTGTTATAATAAGAGATAAATCCTATAATAAAAATGGAGTGTAGTGACAGGAGTGTCACAAAAATGTCACAAAAGGATGAACAGGAAGAAGAAATAATAACTGTAACAGAAGCAGCCTCACTTTTTGGAATAAGTAGAAGGACCTTATACAGATATATAAAAGAAGGAATCTTGCATCCTGTCAAAGAAAAACCAATGACACTAAAGAAAAGTGAGGTAGAAAGGGTATTAATGACTAAGACTGTGACAGAAAAGAATAACAATGTCACAACTCTGTCACAAGTAGAAATAGTTCCCCTGGAAACTGACTTAAGTAAATTGATATCATATTTAAAGGAACTTCAAGAAAAACTATCCATCACAAATAAGGAAAAAGAAGAACTCATAGCCAGAATGGGATATATGCAAGGAAGAATAGAAGAGCTAGAAAAGAATAATATAGAGCTTAAACAGACAATTAAAATGCTTCAGGCTCCCAAAAAGAGATGGTGGGAATTTTGGAAGAAATAGTCTATTCTTTTAATAACAATTGTCTCCCTCGAACAGCCTTAGACGTTCTTCTATAAACTCAATGGTTACTCCAAACTCTTCGGCTAGACCTTCAATGCCTGGGGGATCTATAGGACTTATCATCTTTATCAGCCTTTCATCAGGAATAAGGAGATAGAGGGCAAATCTTTGTGCTTTTACTTCATCCTGAGATACCCAGAGAGGATTTTTCTTCTTATAGAGGATCCCATTACCTGTATGAAAGAGGAAATGCCCGAGCTCATGGGCAATAAGTTCACATTTCTTAGTGGGAGAACTGTCCTTATCTATAACAATAGCCTCTTTATCCTCAAGTCTCACCATTAGAGCATCAACATTATCTAGGTCTTTTAGAAAATAGTGTATATTAAACCTATCGAGGAGTTCATATATCCAATACGACCCTGTATATGGATACTTCTCTAAGATACTATTTGCCTTCTCTTTCTCTTTCATTCGCTTCTTTTAATGCTTTAATAACCTTTAGAACAACCTGTTTATCCTTACTAGAAAGGTCTTTAGCCTGATACATAAGTATAGTTAGGTCAGGATCTTTTAATAGGTCCTCTTCTAATTGAGGCTCTCCTTCACTAATAAGTTCTTCTATAGGAACATCTAGAATCTCAGCTATCTTTGCCACGACCTCTATCGGAGGCTGCCTTATAAGTCCAAGCTCTAACCTCGTCAAGGCATCATAGCTATATGCACCACCAAGGAGTTCAAAAAGCTTCTGTCTTGTTATCCCTCGTCTTTCTCTTACAGCCCTTATCTTCTTCCCTATTGGTTCCTCATTTCCTAATCTCTCTTTGACATTCACCCTGAGACCCTCTTTCTATATATATTCTGTCTCTAATTATAATACTTATCTTCACTT
>Ga0315282_10016844_pt1 | contig 10633 bp, 5 predicted proteins | sample YL17G07_20_MG_FD_203693 | JGI IMG/M metagenome (GOLD analysis project Ga0315282, IMG submission 203693) | Sediment microbial communities from Yellowstone Lake, YNP, Wyoming, USA - YL17G07_20 | ecosystem: Environmental > Aquatic > Freshwater > Lake > Sediment | place: USA: Wyoming | collected... | reverse complement strand
AATGTTCATAGCAATTTTTTATGGCCTTACCCTGATCTGGGATAGAGATCAAGGTATCGTACAGAAATTTTTAGCACTCCCAGTGGCAAGAAGCGCGTTTGTTGTGGGAAGAACAATGGGAGCGATGGTAAGAGGTTTAAGCCAGGCAGTCATCGTGTTGTTGTTGGCTCTTATTCTCAGGATTCCAATAAGATGGAGCTTTGTTAACATAATCGGTACGATGGGTGTAGTAATGATGTGCGCAGCATTCTTCAGTGCTTTCTCAATGATCCTTGCGGCTCTTATGAGAACGCGTGAAAGATTCATGGGCATCGGTCAAGTCTTAACAATGCCTCTTTTCTTTGCTTCGAGCGCTATCTATCCTATTTCTATAATGCCTAACTGGTTAAAAGTTGTTGCTACCATCAACCCATTGAGCTATGTAGTTGAAATACTCAGGGGGCTTCTCATCACAGGTAATCTTTCAAATACATTGCTTGATTTATCAATACTTTTAGGTATGATTGTTCTGGCTATAATTATAGCAACAAAACTTTATCCTCGCCTTGCATAAAAATTTACGGAATTTTTTGCCTTTCAGAACTACAGCAACCTTACCGCAACTATCATTCGGCTGAGAATAACTTAAGTCAGGCTAAGTTGACTTAGAATGAAAAATGTGCATTTAAGTTAGGCAAGGTTGACTTAAATTTCAAAAGGTCTATTTGAAATAGGTCGAGTGTTCTCTAATGCGAAAACTTCCGTCTTAAAATATGGTAATGAGAATTAAGACGGAGGAATCCGACTTATAAAAATCAGGATAGGTAAATTTTCAAAAAGCCAATAGAAAATTTTCTTATTTCATTTAAAGCAAACTTTTCTTTAAACCAAATAATCCTTTACAAGCTTTGCAAATATTCCCATTAGTTATAAAATTATCTTAGAGTATTAAAATAAGGAGGAGAAGTGGACGAAGCTGACACGATTTTTTTGTTGAGCATTAGGTAGGATCAAATATGCAAAAAGAAGCAAGAGCAAGAATAAAAATAAACGAGCTTCTTAAAAGAGCCGGGTGGAGATTTTTCGATGATGAGAATGGCCGCGCAAACATTGCACTCGAAAAAAATGTAAAACTTACCAAGCACAATATTGATGCTTTTGGAGAGGATTTTGAGAAGACCGAGAATGGTTTCGTAGATTTTTTGTTGCTAGATGAAAATAATTTTCCTTTTATTGTGCTTGAAGCAAAATCTGAAGACAAAGACCCTCTTGATGGCAAAGAACAAGCCCGTAATTATGCAAAATCGCAAAATGCACGATTTGTTGTTTTATCCAATGGCAATATTCATTACTTATGGGATTTAGAAAAAGGCAATCCTACCATCATTACTAGTTTTCCAACTTACGACTCATTTAAACATTCTGCGAAAATTATAAAAGATAATATTAAAATAGCGGAGGAGGTTGTAGCTCCTGAGTATATTGTCCTATCACAATATGCTAAGTATAAAACCGACCCCCGTTGGTTGAATGAGAAATTAAGGGAAAGTTTTATTCATGATTTAGATTTAAAATTTCTTCGTCCATACCAGTTAGCTGCTATTCGAGCTCTTCAAGAAGCCGCAGGAAAAGAAAAAGACCGTTTTCTATTTGAAATGGCAACAGGCACTGGTAAAACTCTCGTTTGTGCTGCAATTATTAAATTATTACTAAGAACGGGTAATGCGAGCCGTGTGTTATTTCTTGTAGATAGAATTGAACTCGAAGATCAGGCCTATAAAAATTTTAAAAAATGGCTTTCACAAGACTATATCTGCGCAAAATACAAAGAAAACAGAGATGACTGGATGAAAGCTGAGATAGTTGTTTCCACCGTTCAGAGTCTTACTGTAGATGATAAATACAAAAGAATTTTCTCGCCGACTGATTTTGATTTTATTGTTTCAGACGAAGCACATCGTTCAATCAACGGTAACGCAAGGGCATTGTTCGAGTATTTTATTGGATATAAGCTTGGACTGACGGCTACCCCCAAAGATTATCTGAAAAATATTGATGAAAAGGAATTAAGCGAGATGGATCCTCGTAAATGGGAGCGTCGACAACTCCTTGATACATATAATACTTTCGGATGTTCCTCTGGCGTGCCTACTTTTAGGTATAGTCTTGTTGATGGAGTAAAAGATGGTTACCTTGTTAACCCCATTGTTGCTGATGCAAGAACTGATATAACTACTGAGCTTTTGTCAGAAAAAGGTTATTCTATGAGATTTGAAAATGAGGAAGGCACTGAAGAAGAGCAAACCTTTTTTCAGAAGGATTTTGAGAAAAAGTTCTTTTCAGATAAAACAAACCTGATGTTTTGTGACACGTTTATCAAAAATGCATTGTTGGATCCATTAAGCGGTGAGGTTGGCAAATCAATAATTTATTGTGTAAGTCAGAAACATGCTTCAAAAATTACTCAGGTCCTTAATGAATTGGCAGAAAAATATTGGCCAGGAAAGTATAATTCAGATTTTGCAGTACAGGTAACATCAAACGTTCCAAACTCTCAGGATTTTTCTATCCAATTTTCCGATAAGAACAATAATTTAAATGGAACTACAAAATGGCTTGAAGGTTACAAATCGAGTAAAGCACGAATTTGTGTGACGGTCGGCATGATGACGACTGGATATGACTGTCAGGATTTACTGAATCTATGCCTTATGCGCCCCATATTTTCCCCGACAGAATTTATCCAGATTAAGGGACGCGGAACAAGAAAATTTACATTTGAGTATAAAGATTCTGACGGAGAGGTTGTAAGAGGCGATAAAGAAAAATATAAGATGTTTGATTTCTTTGCAAATTATGAATATTTTGAAGAAAAATATGATTATGACCAGATTCTTAAGTTACCGCTAAAAAGCAGTATTGCTATTGATGGAGGAGAAATTCCTAAACCTGTTTCGGGGGCATATAGCTTTATTCCTGATCCTTTAAGAACCTTCAATGAAAAACTTATTGGTTATTCAGGAATGAGGGTTGATAGAGAATTCTTTGAAAAGACTTCTTCTATAATTAAACAGGATAAGGATATTAAGCAAGCAGTTGAAAATGAACAATGGGATACTGCAGTTGACATTACGCGTGAAAGATACGAGAACAAACCCGAGGATTATATAACTCTTGAAAAGCTAAGACGTGCACTGAAACTTGATAGAAGTCTTACCTGGTTAGAGTTGATCGAACACATTTATGGGCTTATTCCTCACCTCAAAACTAAAGACGATCTTCTGAATGATGAATTCGAGAAATTTGTATCTATATATAAACCTGAAGCAAGATACATTCAGGCAATTAAGAACTTTATAAAAGCATATATCACTGATAAGGAAATTAGAGATATCATTGATAGAAGAGAATATAGCAGGCTTGCAGATAATCCAAAATTATCAATTGACGATTTAAAAGAACTTGAAAACTGGAAAGATAAAATACCTATGTATGTGATGGATTATGTTTCGATAAACAAATTTGCATAGGAGTGATAAAAAATGATGAATCAGGAAATTAAACGCAGAATTGATAATGCGCGTCAGGTGCTTGTTGGCAAAGTGCCTGACCCCAAATCACAGGTAGAGCAAATAACCACTGCTCTTATTTATAAGTTTATGGATGATATGGATACAGAGTCAGTAAGGCTTGAAGGTAACCCCGGATTTTTTGTTAACGATTATGAAAAATACTCCTGGACAAAACTGATGGACTCAAGGCTTGGAGGCCAGAATCGGTTAAATCTTTATGCCGAAGCAGTTATGAATCTTAGCCAGAATCCACATCTTCCACAACTCTTCAGGGATATATTCAAAGATGCATTTTTACCGTATAGAGATCCTGAAACCCTTAACCTTTTTCTGAAAGAGATTGATGGCTTTTCTTACGGCTCGACCGATAACCTTGGCGATGCTTATGAGTACCTTCTTTCAGTGCTTGGGAGTCAGGGTAATGCCGGCCAATTTTTAACACCCCGACATATAATCAAGTTTATTGTTTCAATAGTAGATCCAAAGAAAAATGAAACTATACTTGACCCTGCTTGCGGTACCGCCGGATTTCTGATACTGGCTTATCTTCATATCCTTGAGGCTAATACTGAAAAAAAACCAGGCGATTTGCTAACACCCGATGAAAAAGACAAATTGATTCACAATTTTGTTGGATATGACATTGACCCTGGTATGAGAAGACTTTCTCTCGTTAATATGTATCTTCACAACTTTTCCTCCCCTCATATTTATGAATATGACACCCTTACAAACGATGAAAAATGGCAAGATCAATTTGGTGTAATAATGGCAAATCCTCCATTTATGAGTCCGAAAGGTGGAATCAGGCCACATAAAAGATTTGCAATTCATGCGAACCGTAGCGAAGTTTTGTTTGTTGATTATATCGCAGAGCACCTTAATATAAATGGCAGGGCTGGAGTCATTGTTCCAGAGGGAATTATCTTCCAATCTGCCAATGCTCACAAGAGTCTTCGTAAAATGCTTATTGATGATTATCTCTGGGCAGTTGTCTCTCTTCCTGCTGGAGTTTTCCAGCCTTATTCGGGAGTTAAGACAAGCATACTCTTTATGGATAAACAACTTGCAAAGCAAACAGATAAAATTCTATTCGCAAAAATTGAAAATGATGGTTTTGACCTCGGGGCACAGAGGCGTGAAATAGAAAAGAATGACTTACCTCTTGCAACAGATGTAATGAATTTCTATAAAGATAATATAAGAGAAAATAAAAATCTGGAATTGCCTGAAGGATACTCAAAAATTGCAAATATTATCTCAAAACAAAAGATTATTGACTCAGGAGATTATAACCTTACAGGCGATAGATACAAAGAAGTAGTGAATTTGGCTATTCAAAAATGGCCAATGGTAAGGTTGGGAGAAGTCGCAGAGTTTTTAAGAGGCCCCTTTGGTAGTGCAATTAAAAAATCAGTTTGTGTACCCAAAGGACCGAATACATACAAAGTTTACGAACAAGGAAATGTTATTCAAAATGATTTTAATCGTGGAGAATATTATGTTGACGAACAAAAATTCGATGAATTGAAAAAGTTTGAATTATTACAAGATGATATTGTCATTACCTGTGCTGGTACTCTTGGTAGAGTAGCTATTGTACCAAAAAACATTGAGAAAGGAATTATCAACTCCGTCTTAATGAGAGTAAGGATAGATGAAGCTAAAGTGCTACGGAAATACTTTGTTTTGCTTCTGCAAAGTAAGCAGGTACAAGACAAGATTGCAAACAAATCAACAGGTGTCGCAATTAAGAATATGTTTGCAACGTCAGATTTAAAGGAATTCCAATTTCCTCTTCCTCCTCTTGAAGTCCAAAAGCAAATTGTCCAGGAGATTGAGGGCTATCAAAAAATTATTGAGGGCGCCCGTCAGGTAGTCCAAAATTGGAAGCCCACATTTAAAATCGACCCAAACTGGCCAATGGTAAAGTTGGGAGAAGTTTGTGAAATTACTTCAAGTAAAAGGATTTTTCAAGAAGAATATGTTAACTCAGGAATTCCTTTTTACAGAACCAAGGAAATCGTTGAGCTAAGTCAAAGAAGAGAAATATCACTAGAGCTATTTATATCAGAAAAGAGGTTTGAAGAAATAAAAAATAAATTTAATGTTCCAGGAAAAGGGGATATCTTAATTTCAGCAGTTGGAACTATTGGAGTGTCTTGGATTGTTCCAGATAACAGAAAATTTTATTTTAAAGATGGAAATTTGTTATGGTTAAGAAATTTTAAAAATGTTGAAGCTTCATTTATTCAATTAATACTTGATATTACAGTTGCGAACAATTTAAATTTACTAACAAATGGAGCTGCATATAATGCTTTAACAATTATTAAATTAAAAGATCTTAAAATTCCTCTCCCACATCTCAAAATCCAAGAACAAATTGTGGAAAAAATCGAAGCCGAGCGTGCGCTGGTTGAATCCGCCAAAGAACTGATTGAAATTTACAAACAAAAAATCAAATCTAAAATTTCCGAAGTCTGGGGCGAGTAGCAATGAGTATAATGAAAACCTGCAAACTCTTTGACTCTAAGCGAGAACTCTATGCATAGTGAAAATTCCGTAGAAAAGCTGAAAAGACTATTATTGCAAAAAGCAGAAATAAAAAATGTAGATTATAAATTAACTTTTAATTGGAATGAGGCTTCGAAAAAAGACAAAGGAAAGATTAATAATGGCTATCGTTAAGAGAGGAACTTATTTAGCAAATTCATGTAATTATATTATGCATAGTGGACAGTACGATATCAAATTCTTATTGGGTTTTCTTAATTCAAGTTTAGCTAATTGGATATTTAAGAGGACAAGCACTAACAGCAATGTTAATTGTTATGGAATAGAAGCAATTCCGCTGCCAACTATTGTAAATCTAAAACAAGAATCTATTGTTTCAATTGTCGAAAAGATTCTCAGCTTAACTAATGATGAAAAATATCTTAACAATTTGGAAAAGCAAGCTAAAGTTAAGAAATATGAACGTCAAATTGACCAAATGGTTTACAAACTTTACGATTTAACTAATAAAGAAATTAAGATTGTTGAAAAAAACTCAAAATAATATGAAACCACTTGATAAAAATTATTTGATGCTACAATTTAGGATTAAAGTTTATTCAAAAAATGGAACTGAATTCCAAAGTTTTTTTGAAAGTATTATGGAAAAGGCTTTTCCAGATTTCCAAAAAATAAAACCTTACGGCAATAAAGGTGATGCTGGAAACGATGGTTACAGAAAAGATTCAGGTATTTATTATCAGGTATATGCTCCAAATGTGCCATCAATAATGCTATTAGAAGCTGCTAAAAAATTAAAAAGAGACTTTGAAAAGCTTAAAAATGGTTGGGATGAAATTTCAAAAATAAAAGAATACTATTTTGTTTTTAATGATAAGGGTCTTGGCACAACTCAAAAACTTGAAGAAACAATCTCAGAATTAGAAAAAAATAATCCAAATATTAAGTTTACACTTTTCTTAGCAAAAAATCTAGAAGATTTATTTTTTAAATTAGACGAATCAGATATTTTGAACTTAGACTTTAATATTGATCAAAGACAGGCTATTTCTAATGCTTATAAATACTTAGAAAGTGTAAAAACTGAGCTTGATAGAGAAAATGTAAAATTAGCAAAAATAATATTAGAAAATATTAAAGATATAATATCTTCATTCGGAGATGAAAATTTATCCCTTGAGTATGAGATTCTGGAATGTAGATGTTTGCAAAAATTGGAGAAAGTGGGCGAAGCAAAGGAAAAGTATGAAAATATTTCTAAAAGGTATCCAAATGACCCTCGTGCTTTTTTGTATTTGGCAGAAATTTATCTGAATGATAAAGACTTTAATAAAAATAAAGAATTGATAGAAAAAACAGAAAAAATTGATAACGATTATTGGCTATTAAAATTAGAAAAATTAGTTAGAAAAAATCATCTTGTAGAAAAAATTGATACAGCAAATATAGATGAGCAAGAATTTCCTGATGAGCCAAGAATAAGATCTAATTTTTATCGTTTATATGCACTGTTCTTCGAAACTTCGGGCGATCAAACAAATGCAGATAGTTTTATAGAAAAAGCTATTTATTCAAATTCTGATAGGCTTGGAAATTACATTGCTAAATTATCGCTTATCGAAAACAGGATGATCTTAAGCCAAGATGTTTCACAAAAATTACAAAAATCTAAAGAATTATTAGAAGAAATAAAGAAGGTAGAAAGTAGGTTTTTTGAATATGGAGACATAGGAGCAAGAAATAAAGCAATCTTGAATCTTATAAAGTTAAATGCGCTTCGGATACAAGAAAATTATCCAGAGTTAGAAAGGGTATCAAAAGAAGCTTTTGAGTTATCTATAAGTTGTTATTTTGATAAGCAAATTGAACAAACACTTTCAGGGATATTACAATTTGTTTCATTACCAGAGAAAGATTTAAATCAACTGTTGGAATATATAAAAAACTCAAAAAAAGAAATTTCTGATGAATTGGTAAAAGTATTGATATTTCAATTTAACCTTAGAAATATCCTTCTGACAGAGGGGGAAAAGTTTTTTAAGGAAATTAATAATCAGAAATATCTTGTCTTTATCAGCGATATTGAGAATAAAAATTATGAAAAAGTTTTAGAATTACTAAAGAGGGATATTCCATTAGCTATAATTATGGCCAATACTCTAAAAGATTTTACTGACTTGAGAAAAAAGATAATTGAAAATCTGCCAAATGATAAAGATATTCAAAAAGAGAAGTTGTTGCTTTTGCTAAATTATAATGAAAAAGAATATGACCAAGCATTGGAAATTTTAAGAAACCTTGATTTATCAAAATTAAATTATCTGGAGTGTAAATTAGCGTTAGAGATTGCTACCCAAAAACAAGCATGGGATTTCGAAATTATAATATTAGAAAGACTTTTAGAAAAAGAAGAAGACGAGAACATTGTTTTTAATCTTAAATTACAATTATTTAATGCTAATTTTAATCTAAAAAAATATCCAGAAGTTATCAAAATTGGTGAAGAGTTATTGGGAAAAGATTTTAACAAAAATATTTTATATAAACAAAACAAAGAAGCTCTTTTGACTCGAACAATTATTGCCTGTCTTGAAAGAGGAAAAATTGACAAAAATGAATACAAAAATGCTAAAAAACTACTTAATAAATACCCCTTAACGGAACCTACTTTTGAATTCAGAGCTGGTATCGAAACAGAAATTTATCTTAAAAATAATCAACCAAATAAAGCACTAGAATCTGTACTCGAAGGAATAAAAATAAAAAAAGTTCTTACTCCAGAAGAATATGCAAATCTGTATTTTGTAATGTCAATACAGATTGGAGATCAGATTAACTTAAAACTAGATTCATTGAATAAAGTTGAGGAAAATACATTTATAAAACTTAAGAATAAAGACAGGTGGTATTTTATTGGAAATGATAATGAGCTAGATACTATAAAAATTACTGAAACCAATAATAAATATTCACTTTTTATTGATAAGAAGGTTGGAGATAGAGTCGTTATTACAAATAAATACAGTTCAGAAAATAGTGAAGAAATAATAGAAAATATTTTTTCGATGGAAAAATATGTTTTATGGCAAGTTATTCATAATTTCCAGAAACTCTCTAAAGATAATGTTCTTGGTAGTGTGCAGATGGTTGAGGTACCCGAGAAAGAGGGAACCGTTGATCTTAAATATTTATTGGAGTTTTTAAAAGATATGTATAAAGGAACCGAGCCGTTTTTTGAGATATATTGTAAAAAAAATATTTCGTTAGCAGTGCTTGCAGTTAGTGAAGGTGGCTTAACAAATGCTATTGGACGTATACAAAATGAAAATAGAGGATTTATAAATTTTAGTATAGGAACTACTGAAGGATTAGAAAACCAAAAGGATATTGCAAGGAAAGTTATTAATAATAAATTAGCATTTTATCTTGATGGAACATCCGCCCTTGTATTGTCAGAATCAGATTTATTAAGAAAAGTTTTTACTTACTTACCAAATTTAAAAGTTTCCCAATCTGTAATAAACTTATTAATTGATACTACAGAAAAATTCAAATATACCCCTGGTCAAGTTGGTTATATGGGATATGCTCAAGGTAAAATAACTTTTTCATCTGTTGAACAAGAGAAAAGAAATTTCATTCAGGCTAATTTTAATGAAAGTGTAAAGTTGTTAGAATTAAAACCAAAAAATATTAAGGTGATTTCCTCAGCGAATAAAGTCAATTGCTTTTCGGAGCAAAAAGTTCCCGCTGAATTATGTGACGCTTGTATCTTAGCTCAAAAGGAGAATATTCCTATTCTAACCGAGGACTTTCTTTATTTAAAAATGAACGAGTTAGAAACAAAAAAGAAAGCCCCAGAATACTTTTCTTCTTTAATGTTATTAAGAGTTCTTTATGAACAAAGCAAAGTAAGCTTTGACGAATATCTAAATTTTTTTGGATACTTATCTTCTTATCGTTTTAGATTCTTATCATTAAGTCCTGACGATATAGAAAAAGCAGTGTTTGGCGACGGAAAAATCAAAACAATAAGGCCTCAAAATATTAGAAAGCTAAATTTTTCCCTTACGCTCTCAGAAGAATACGGAGTTCCATTTCAAATGTCGTTTAGTGTGATAACAATATTCTTGCTAAGGGTTTTGACCGATAATAGCATACCACCCGATATTGTAAGGAAAATATTTATTGAAATTATTGAATCATTTCCAACAAAAAAAGATAAAAAAACTCTTGGGCGAAAGTTTTTGAGTACTTGTATTCAAAAAATAAATGATAGATCAAAATTAATTTTAATTCCAAAAAGTAAAATTATACAAGAAAAAATAGATTTATTATCTCAATTTACTCAAATTTATGATTATATACTCTTTGATAAAAAATCTTTTAAGGGCTAAGGCAAAACAGACCATATAAGGTTTCAACGGCGTACATGGGCCGTGTCTCAACATTTGACATTTATCTTTTTTTAACATTTTCATAGTTTCTTTTATCGTCTTTAAGATATTTGCTTGACATATCATGTAATAGGTATTCTATTATAATATAAAATAATGCTTTATCTG
>Ga0315282_10016843_pt1 | contig 10633 bp, 5 predicted proteins | sample YL17G07_20_MG_FD_203693 | JGI IMG/M metagenome (GOLD analysis project Ga0315282, IMG submission 203693) | Sediment microbial communities from Yellowstone Lake, YNP, Wyoming, USA - YL17G07_20 | ecosystem: Environmental > Aquatic > Freshwater > Lake > Sediment | place: USA: Wyoming | collected... | reverse complement strand
CACGCTGATCAACGGGACATCGAGCAAGATCGAGGTCTTCGTCGATGGTGTTTCTGACCCGAGGCTCAGCAAGACGGTCAACCTCGGATCGACGCCGGCCGGACGGGTCCAGATCGGCGAAAACGCGACGGGCCGCGTGTTCGACGTGATCTTCGACGACGCGGCGGTGGATGCCACCTACATCAACACGATCCCGCCGATGCCACCGACGGGGCTGAAGGCGACGGGCGTATTTGCCGACCGGGTGGATCTGTCCTGGGACCCGAACACAGAGGCGGACGTCGCTGGCTACACGGTCTATCGCGACGGCACGCAGATCGGAACGAGGGACTGGGCGCACACGAGTTTCTCGGACCGGACGGTCTCACCGCTGACGACCTACAGCTACACGGTGGACACGTTCGACACTGCCGGGCAGCACTCTCAGCCAGCGGGCCCGCTACTGGTTGTGATCCCGGCGGTCGACGTGACGCCACCCTCAACGCCCACGGGAGTCGTCATCGATGCGGTCTTCGCGAACCAGGTGGACCTCTCGTGGACGGTTTCGACCGACGGCCAAGGAGTGGACGGGTACACGATCTACCGAGACGGGTCGCGGATCGGGACCGTGGACGGCACCACGATCGAATACTTCGACACCGCGGTCTCGGCGTCGACGATGTACTCGTACAGGGTCGACGCCTTCGACCCGTCCGGCAACCACTCGTTCCGATCCGATCCGGCCGTCCAGGCGCAGACGCTGGATCACAACTCGCCGACCGTCTGGTGGGGCGTCGCCACGCACTCCGAGGACGGTCTGACGGACATGCAGGTCCTGACCGATCTCGAGCAGGAGATCGGGCGGGAGTTCGCCATCTTCCGAAAGTACACGAACTGGGACCAGCGGCTCCCCACGGCTCAGCAGATGAAGCTGTGGAGGGAGGGTTACGTTCCATACACCGCATGGACCACGTACGTGAACGGGCCCGGCGATCTCACGTTCGCCGGGGTTGCCAGCGGCGCCTACGACAGCTACATCCGTCAGCAGGCCGAGTCGATCAAGGCCAGCGGCATCCACATGTTCTTCACCTTCCAGCACGAACCCGAGGACGGTCAGGGGAAGGGAGACCCACAGGCGGGTCCGCCCGAGGACTACATCGCGGCCTTCGAGCACATCCACGACATCTTCGACCAGGTCGGTGTGACGAACCTCACGTGGCTCAACACGCTGTCCCTGGGTGCCTTCAAGGAGGCGCACGACAAGACGCCGGAGGCGTGGACGCCGCCGTCGCGGTACTTCGACTACGTCGGCGTTGACGGATACGTACGGTTCCCTTGCGTCAAGTGGGAGGCGAGGCCGTTCCTCACGTTCAAGCAGACGTTCCAGGAGGCCTACAACTTCGCGGAGAGCCTGAACAAGCCGTTGTTCATCGGCGAGGTGGGGATCATCGAGCAGAACTCGTGCGGCTACTCGGGTGACCCGAACGCGAAGGCGCAGTGGGTGGCCGACGGGATCGCGCAGATGAGAGCCTGGCCGAGGATCAACGCGATCTGCTGGAGCCACGTCATCGTGAACTTCCTCGACCAGCACGTCCTGAACTACCACATCGATACCACTCCACAGGCCCTCGCCGCCTTCCTGCAGGGCAGCAGCGACCCGTACTTCCAGCGGTTCGGGCCTCCGTAGCGGCGGTCAGGGGACCATGCAACTCCGCGCTGCGCGGCGACCCGGGTGGTGGCGGCGTCCGCCCGGTTCGCGGCGCCTGCGCGTCACCTAGTCCTCCCAGAGAGGTCGCGTCTCGAGGAGACCGTACAGGCGTTCGTTCGCCTCTGCGAACCGCGCGGTCAGTCGCTCCCGAGTCGTGGGATCCATCGGTGTGTACTTGCCCGTGTTGTGCTTCGGGAACTTCGGCAGGGAATGAGGCGGCAGACCCAGGAAGTCGATCGCCTTCGCGTACACGGACGCCGGCTCCTTCGCCAGCTCGTCGCTCGTCGCGACGAGGATCTGGTCCTGCGGGAACAGCGAGTACAGGTTCTCGAGCTGATCCACGTACACACCGCGCGAGAAGTACGAGTAGTGCTGGTGGTTGAAGCCCCGGTACGCGGGGTCCTGAAGGATCTTCTCGACCTCGCCCTGGAGCCGGAGCGGCTCCTGCTCGAGCGCGTCCTCGAACGACAGCGTCTCGAACCCCATCGCCCGCTCGTGCTGATGGTGCGAGTACGCGCGGTCGACGGGGTTGCGAAGGACGACGAAGAGCTTGGCGTTCGGGAGATCGCTCGCGATCCGTTTCGGCGCAAGCGGATGGAACATGTAGTAGGGTGTCGCCTCGCCGGTGATCGGCTCGGTGCTCGACCGAGCCTTCAGGTACGCAGCCCTGACGTTGGTGGGGAAGTGGCCGCGGTACCAGCGCACGCCCCGGTCGTAGTTCCAGTCGAAGTAGTGGACCTCCTCCACGAGCGAGCGTCCCACCGCCGGGTGATTGACCAGGTACTCGTAGAGCGAGCTGGTGCCGGATCGCTGCGCGCCGACGACGAGGAACGTGGGAAGGATGCGGATGCCGCTCGTGAGTGTTCCGAAGTCCTCCATGCGCTTCGCGAGCACGCTCTTCATGGAGGTCGGAACCTTCGAGCGGACCCACCGTGAGACGTCGGTCATTCGCTCCCCGCGTTGCGTCGGGCCGATCGTTCGATGAACCGGTCGTCATCGTACCGCCTTGACATCCCGTCGCAGATTGGTAGCGTGGCCGTCTGAACAGACGCCAGTTCCTGAAGAGATCCGCCCTAGTCGGCGTCGTCGTGGCTTCGTGGGCGGGGTGGCCCGATCCGGCGCGCGCCAAGGCGACGTGCCTGTGGGGCGCCCGCACGGATCCGTACGGTACGGAGACGACCGACAAAGCCACGCGCAACCTCGAGGACAGGATCGGCCGGAAGTTCGCGATCCTGCGGGAGTACGCCGCGTGGGACCGCGATCTTCCCACCGGCTACCAGCGCTGGGTCGCGCGAACAGGCCGCGTCCCCTACATCGCCTGGCACGCCACGAAGATCGACGGCACGGCGATCACGTGGTCATCGATCGCGAACGGAACGAGGGACGAGTGGATCAAGACGCAGGCCCGGGCCCTCAAGTCGTGGGCGCGCCCCGCCTACTTCTGTTTCCACCACGAGCCCGAGAACGACACGAAGAACGGAAACGCCGCTGAATTCAAGGCAGCCTGGGCTCACGTGCGGAGGATCTTCCGGCGCGTCGGCGTCACCAACCTGAAGTGGGTGGCGGCGTTCATGGCCTCGACGTACAAGGGGGGTCACGGAGGCATCGACGCGTGGATGCCGCCCGACACCGACATCCTGTTCGGCGTGGACGGGTACAACCGTGGGGCGTGCGACCCGAAGCCCGGGTGGCGGAGCTTCTCCGACATCTTCCTGCCAGCGCACAAGCACGCCGTGGCCAAGGGACACGGCCTGTTCATCGGCGAGTTCGGATGCGTCGAAGACACCGCCTGCGGGAAGACTTCGGGAAGCTCCACCCGCAAGGCACACTGGTTCACTCACGCGTCGGCGACGATGAAGACCTGGTCCGAGCTGAAGGCCGTCGTCTACTCCAACACCGAGTGGGTGTTCAACGGTGTGGACGTGAACTACCGGGTTGACACGACTACCGAGTCCTTCAAGTCGTACAAGGCCGTCGGACTCGACCCGTACTTCCACTGATCTCAGGCGTGAGAGCCGCCGGCGCGGCCCACCGGAGCCGATCGTCGGAGCCGGATGTCTAGTATCGTGTGATGACTTACCACGAGGGACGTTGGGGGATGCGCTCCGCGGGGTCGTTTGGTCTGGCAGCGGCGGTGCTCCTGAGCCTGCTTGTGACCCCGGCGTCGGCCGATACGCCGCCGGTCATCAACTCCTTGTTGCCAACGTCCGGCCCGGTGGGCGCGCTGGTCACCATCAAGGGGAACCACTTCACCGGTGCCACCGAGGTCACGTTGAAGTACGTGTCGGCCTCCTTCACGATCGTCGCGGACGAGAAGATCACGATGACGGTGCCCGATGGCGCGTCGACCGGCCGGATCCGCGTGACCACGCCGGCCGGGACGGCTACGAGCGCGGACAACTTCAGAGTCACGACGGCCGGCGCGCCGCCGGTCATCAACTCCTTCTCGCCGACGTCCGGCCCGGTGGGCAGGGTGGTGGCGATCTTCGGCAACAACTTCACCGGGGCCCCCAAAGTGACCTTCAAAGAGAACCTGCCGGCAATCTTCGTGGTGCTCTCCGACGGGAAGATCTGGGCGACGGTCCCGCAGGGGACACAGACGGGGCGGATCCGCGTGACCACCCCGGGTGGCACGGCGACGAGCGACACGAACTTTAGGGTGATCCCGCCACCTAACATCACCTCGTTCTCGCCAACCTCCGGCATGGTCGGGACGAGCGTGACGATCCTGGGCGAGCACTTCTCGAACATCAGGGAGGTCAGGTTCGGGGCGTTGATGGCGCCGTTCACGTTGGTGTCCGGGGGGCAGATCGTGGCGACGATCCCCCAGGGCACCTCGACCGGCCTGGTCTCGGTGACGACGCCCGGGGGCATGGCGACCAGCACCAACACGTTCGTGCTCATCCACCCGAGGAAGGTGACGCTCCGGCGTCCGCGGCCCCTCGTTGCGGAAGGAGTCGTGAAGGCGCGTGACCAGTACTCGCAGTGCAGGGTCCACGTTCCCGTGCGGGTCGAGCGCCGGGTCGATGGCCGCTGGAAGTGGGTCGCGAGAGGGTCGACCCGGTCGGACGGCTCGTACCGGATCAAGCTGCGCAAGAAGATCGGGAAGTACCGGGCCCGGGTGAAGCGGTGGACGCTGTCGAGCGGGGACGTGTGTGCGCGCGCGACTTCGGGTAAGCCCTCGTCGGTGCCGGAGGGTCCGCTGCCTCCGCCCGGGCCTCCGCCGGAGACGGGTACCAACTGGGGCGTCTTCGCCTTCCCTCGCGACGGGCTGACTGCGGAGGAGCAGATCCAACTCCTCGAGGCCCAGGTCGGCCGCAACTTCAGCGCCCAGCGTGTCTATACGAATATGAACGGGAGGCTCCCGACGAAAACCGACGTGCTCGTGGCGAGTCGGGGGTGGCTCCTGTACCACAACATCAACTCGTTCCACCCCATGAACGGGGAGAAGGTCTGCTACCAGTGGTCGGACATCGCCACCGGACGGTACGACAGCATGCTCATCGACCGGGCGAACGAGGTCCGTGAGTGGGGCTACCCGGTCATCATGAGCTTCACGCACGAGCCGAACGTCGACAATCCCAACCACCCGCTCTGTGGCACGGCATCCGAGTACCAGGCCGCCTTCGACCACGTCGTGCGGATCTTCGACCAGCAGGACGCGACCAACGTGACATGGGCGTGGGTGCTGACGGCGGCCAACTTCAACGGCGCGGACGGAGGGCCGGCCGTCTGGGAGCCGCAGCACTACGAGATCGTCGGCGTGGACGGGTACAACCATGCGAGCACGTGGCGTTCACCCCGGGACATCTTCCAGGCAGCAGCGGACTTCGCGCAGTCCAGGGGGAAGCCGCTGATGATTGGGGAGGTCGGCTGCGAGGAGCGGTCCGGGGACCCCAGCGCGAAGGCGAACTGGATCACCGGGGCGGCGGCGCTGTTCAAGTCCTGGCGTGACGTGAACGTCGTCTTCTGGACCCACACGGGCAACGGTGGCGAATGGTGGCTAGATACCTCCCCGCAAGAGCTCGCTGCGTTCGCAGCGGCCGGGCAGGACCCCTACTTCATCTGACGGCGTTGCACTGTTCATTGTCCGCGGGAGGTGTGCACGAAGACCACGCGCCCTAGTGGCACGTCCCGGTTCCCGAGTCCGTGAACCTGCTGCCAGCTTCGGGAATGAAGGTCCACTCGTACCCGGTCGGGAGCAACGTGAGCCGCAGCACGCCGAAGGTCGTGCTGTCGCGAACCTCGCTGGTCGGTTGAGTCGCCCCGAGGATCGCGTGGCTGGCGCCGCCGGTGCCGACGATGAACTCTCGGATGCCGTTCGGATCCGCAACCCCTGCCGGTGTCTGCGGGGCGAAGCGTTCGTATGCCTGGACGTGGCCGTTCAAGACGATTTCCGCGCCGGCTGCATACAAGTCCTGCCAGAAGGCGTCGTAGGTGGGGTCGTTCCCCTTCCTGCTCGATGAGAAACGGGGTTGGTGCCAGTAGACGAGGGTGCACGCGGAAGGATGGTCGACGAGGTCGGCGTGGAGCCACTGCTCCTGAGGCGAGCCGGCGACGCAGCCGCCGATGCGATTGCACTCGGCGTTCAGCGCGACGATGTGCCAGGTCCCGATGTCGAAGCTGTAGTAGCCCTTCGACGGATCGCCGGCGGTCGGCCCGAAGTACCGGAAGTAGCCCGCAGCGTCCCGGTTGGTCGAACAGTCCGTGCCCGTGCTGGTGGCGGCATCCAAGTACTCGTGATTGCCCGGCACCGGGTGGGTGATCGCCTTTGCCCGCCCCCAGGTAGGGTCGTAGGCCTGCATGAAGGCCTGGTACCCGCCGCAGTCGTTCTGAGTATCGCCGAGCGCGAGCACGGCGGAGAGGTTCGGATCGGTCAGCAGGTTCGACGTGTAGAGCTGCCGGCACCGCACCGCGGTCCCGAGGCCCCCGTTGTAGGCGGCGTCGTTCGGGTCGCAGGCGATGTCCCCAGCCGCCATCACCACCGGGCCCGACGTCGCCACCGACAGCGGAGGGTCAGAGGGGATCGAGTGGTTCCCGGCGGCGTCGAACGCGTCGACGGTGTACGTGTAGGCCGTGGAGGGGGAGACGGTGCTGTCGTCGTAGCTGGTGGTCGCTCCGCCCACCTTCCCGATCCGGGTTCCGTCCCGGTAGACCGTGTAGCCGGTCACCCTGACCTCGTCGGCCGAGGCATCCCACGTCAGGCCCACCTGGTTCCATGCGACCGATGTGGTCGCGAGCCCCGTGGGGGAAGCGGGCGGCGTTGTGTCTGTCACTGCCGGCGTGCTCACCGCGAGTGGACCGGACTGGGGCGAGCGGTTGCTCGCGGCGTCGAAGGCATCGACGGTGTAGCTGTAGGTGGCGGAAGGAGAGACCGTGGTGTCGTCGTAGGCGGTGGTCGCTCCATCCACCGTCCCGATCGAGGTCCCGTCCCGGTAGACCGTGTAGCCGGTCACCCCGACCTCGTCGGTCGAGGCATCCCACGTCAACGCCACGTGGTGGGGGCCGATGGAGGTCGTCGCCAGCTCTTCCGGTGAGGTCGGCGGCGTCGTGTCTGGCTTCGCCGGCGTGCTCACCGCGAGTGGATCGGACTGGGACGAGCGGTTGCCCGCGTCGTCGAAAGCGTCGACGGTGTAGGTGTAGGCCGCGGAGGAAGAGACGGTGGTGTCCGAGTACGCGGTGGTCATCCCATCCACCGTCCCGATCGAGGTCCCGTCCCGGTAGACCGTGTAGCCGGCCACGCCGACGCCGTCGGTAGAGGCGTTCCAGGCAAGGTCCACCCGGTCGAAGGCGGCAGACGTCGCGACCAGGCCGGTCGGTGTGGAAGGCGCCAGCATGTCGACGGGCGATGCGTCGGCCACGACGTCGTCGAACGCGACGTCGAAGATCCGGTTGAGCGTGCTGTCGCCGAGGTCCAGGCGCCCGATCGGCGAGGTCCCGAGAGAGTCGTTCCTGCTGATCTTCGGGACGAGGGTCCCGTCCAACCAGACGTCGACGCGGCTCGCGGTGTCGTTGACCAGGGCGTGGAGCTCGACGACGTGCCAGGATCCGCTCCCCACCACGGCGCGGCTTGTCGTGGTCTTGGTCGTGAACCTGTTGAACGCATAGAGCTTGTCCGCCGTATTCACGCCGACGGACACGAGAGAGGTACCGGCGGACGTCCGGAACCCAAGGAGCGCGAATCCCGTCGAGTGAGAGACGATCTTGAACCGCGCCCGACAGTACATCTCCGACTGGATGGCGCTCAGGACCTTGTAGGTGGATGCGCGGAGGCCGGTGCTCGTGGCTCGGGCGGCCCACTGGCCCGAGAAGACCTCTTGCTGCTGCACGACCATGCCCGCCCCCACGGACTTCGTCCAAACGGAGAAGTTGCCCGTCTCGAACCCGTCGGCGAACAGCGGGGCCGAGGCGTGGGCTGCGATCCCGGGCAGCGCGTAGAGGGACACAACGAACACCAGCGACAGGGCCCAGGCGCGCTTCGTCGCGGAGACCCTCATACGAGGGTGAAGGTGTCGGCGCTCCTCGCCGAGCCGGCTGGTGTCACGACGGCGATCGAGCCGGTTGTGGCTCCGGCCGGGACCGTCGCCGTGATCTGCGTGTCAGAGTCCACGGTGAAGACCGCGTTCGTCCCGTTGAACTTCACTCTCGTCGCACCCGTGAAGTTGAACCCGGAGATCGAGACGACCGTCCCCACAGGCCCGCTCATCGGCGCGAAGGCGGTGATCCTCGGCAGGACCTTGAACACCATCGGGCTCGTGGTGGTGCCATCGGGCGTCGTGGCGGTGACGAACCCCGTGGTCGCCCCGGCCGGGACGGTGGCCGTGATCCGCGTCCTCGAGACCACCACGAAGGTCGCCGGGGTGCCGTTGAACGAGACAGCCGTCGCGCCCAGGAGCGTGGTTCCCGTGATCGTGACAGGATCGCCGACCGCGCCGCTCCTCGGTGTGAGATCCGTGATCGTTGGCGTCACCGTGAAGCTATCGACGCTCGTCGTCGTGCCGCTCGGCGTCGTCACGCTGATCGGGCCCGTGGACGCGCTCGGCGGAACGGGGGCCGTGATCTGCGTGTCGGAGTCGATGCTGAACGACAGGGCCGGGACACCGTCGAACTTGACTTTCGTGGCCGCGGCGAAGGACGTACCCGTGATGACGACGTCGGTCCCGACGGGCCCGGTGGTCGGCGCGATGCCCGTGATGGCCGGAAGGACGGCGAAGTTGTCTGCGCTGGTCGCCTTCCCCTCCGGCGTCGTGACGTGGATCGGCCCGCTGGTCGCGCCGGCGGGAACGGTGGCGGTGATAAGGCTGTCGGTGTTCACGGCGAAGCCGGCCGGCGTGCCGTTGAAGTCGACCTGGGTCGCCTCAAGGAGACTCTTCCCCGAGATCTGCACGGTGGTCCCTACGGGCCCGCTGGTCGGCGCGATGCCCGTGATGGCCGGGCCGGTGGAGAACTGTGCGTAGTGGTTCGCGAGCTGCCCGCCGACGCTTGTGAAGTCGCCGCCGGCGAAGAGCTTGTTGTAGGTGCCGAGGAGCGACCAGACGCCGAACGTGCCGCCGGCGGGCTTTGGCCTCCACGTCGTGTCGGCGCGCCCGGTCACGGGATCGACTGCAGCGAGCTTCGGGATGCGGTTCGGGCCGATCTTGCCGAAGTGGCCACCCGCGATCACCTGGCCCTGACAGAACGTGACGGCCTGGACGTCGCCGTTAGTGTCCCTGGTCCAGAGCAGATCGCCGCTGCTGTCGTAGCCGTTCAGCCCGTTGCCGGCGCCTCCGAGCCCGGCGTAGACGTTCCCGTCCTGAACCACGAAGCTCAAGACCTTGGAGGTTGGATGACTGCCCCACGGTGCGAGCTGGCCAGCTGGCGTCAGCTGGGCCAGCCTCGGTTGTGCCGAGTCTCCGTTCACCGCCGTGAATGAGCCTCCGATCATGATGTTGCCGTTCGAGAGGATGCCCATCTGGATCACGGCAGCGTTGGCGGAGGGCGACCAGGATAGAAGGGCGCCCGGCGGATCCGAGGCGAGGTCGATCGCGGCCAGGCGATCACGCGGCTGGCCGTCCACCGATGAGAACTCCCCGCCGATGTACAGCGTCGTGCCCGAGAGCGCCAAAGCGCGTTGGCGGAGGTTGGAGCTCGCCTGGATCGGGAGCAGCGTGCCGTACCGGTCCGCCGCGATGGACGCGAAGTGGGCGCGTGGTGTGATGGTTGGCGTGACGCCGTCGGAGGCGGTCCATGTGATGCTCGTGAAGTCCCCGGCGACGAAGATCTGGGAGCCGTCGGTCTCCATGCCGAAGACCGCGCCGGCATCCGCTTGGGGGGCCCAGGGCAGCACCTGACCTGTGATGACGTCGATGGCGGCCAGGTTCTGGCGAGGGATGCTCGTCAGCCCGTCCGGGCCCACCGCGTTGCTGAACTTCCCGCCCAGGTAGACGACGTCCCCGATCCGAACCATCGCGCGGATCCTGCCGTTCACTCCCCAGACGCCAGAGTCCGGAGCCACGGAGATCGCGGCGGAGGCTGTGCTCGCATGCCAGATGATCGGGATGCTGCCGATCGTGATCAGCACGACGAGTCGTCGCGACATGGCCCTCAAGCTGCGGGAGCGCCGATGCGGACTGAGGTGGCGAAGCACCCTTATGTGGCCTCCTCGGACGAAGCACGTCACACGGCCGGGGGTGAAGCCTTCGGAGGCATCACTCGTGTTTGCCATTCTACGGTGGACCATCGATCGCGGGCATCCCCCGAACGTCGTGGCAGGCCCAGTCCGAAAGACGTAGGTCCGATGTTCCGGTCGCCTGGCAGGAAAAGTGCAGACGGGACCCCTTCTGTCAACGCCGGTCGAAAACTGGACGGTTTGCGCCGGTTGAAAACTGGACACCTCACGAAGCCCCTTCAGGCTGCAGCACCTCCTTGCCCTTGCCTTTGAGCCGGTAGCTGTCGCCCCGAAGCACG
>Ga0315282_10016842_pt1 | contig 10634 bp, 7 predicted proteins | sample YL17G07_20_MG_FD_203693 | JGI IMG/M metagenome (GOLD analysis project Ga0315282, IMG submission 203693) | Sediment microbial communities from Yellowstone Lake, YNP, Wyoming, USA - YL17G07_20 | ecosystem: Environmental > Aquatic > Freshwater > Lake > Sediment | place: USA: Wyoming | collected... | reverse complement strand
ATCGAGTTCAAATCCGCCGGCTACGACCATCTGATTATCACCGGGAAGGCTGCGAAACCGACTTTCCTGAAGATAGACGATGACGATGTGGAACTCTGTGATGCGAACGCGCTCTGGGGGAAACGCAACACCTATGAGACGACGGATGAACTGCTGAAGCTCTATCCCGGCTCCGGTGTCATCGCTATAGGGCGTGCGGGTGAGAAGCTGGTCAGGTTCGCCATGGCCATTGTGGACGGCAACAACACCCTCGGCCGGAACGGCTTCGGCGCCGTCATGGGCTCAAAGAACCTGAAAGCCATTGTAGTAAGAGGGAGCAAAGGGGTAAAAATAAGCGATCCCAAGAAGTTCTTGGGTCTTGTGAAAGAGACTATTGAGCGCTGCGGGCAGAGTGAATACGTGAGGCCTACTCGCGATCTCGGCCTGCACGGAACCTGGCAATACTGGAGGACCCTGCTCAATCCGGGCTATTGGCCCAAGGAGTCCTGGGACGAACTGTATGGGCCCGAGAGATGCAAGGAACTGATCGTAGGCGCCGTGCCCTGCTCGTCGTGCGTGCTCGACTGCAAGCACATATTGCAGATTCCAAAGGGAGAGTTCGCCGGCGTGCAGATGCGCATAACCCACTTTCTTACCGCGGCCGTGCTTGCACAATGGCTGAATCTGCAGGAGCCAGGCGAGGTCTTCCGTTTTGTCGAGCTCTGCAACGAATCCGGTATGTGTGCTGTGGCCTGCGCTGCAGCGGTATACTTTCTCTCCACGATGTATGCTATTGGCTATATCGATTCCGACCTGTTTAACGGTTTTGAACCCTCCCAGGACTACCCGAGCCTCCTCAAACTGGCGGAACTGGTGATCGAGAGAGAGGCAATCGGGGACATAGTGGCTGAAGGGTGGTTTAAGCTTGCGGAGCGCGTGGAGGGCATCGACTACAGTTCCTTCGTGGGCATGGTCAAGGGCTCGATCTGCATCTACGATGCCAGGGACACCAAGCTAGATCCCCGCGTGTTTCACATGGTGGTGAATCCACGGGGCGCTCATCACCCTATCTGCCATTGGACTACCTCCATACCCAGGAGGCCGCTGGAATGGATAAGGGAAGACCTGGGCAAGATGGGGCTGGGAGCAAAGGAGCTGGACCGCATCCTCTCCCCGGAATTGAACGTGGGCCGGTTAACTCGGCACGTTCAAGATGCAGGAACAGTCTATGATAGCCTGGGCGTCTGTGTCATATATGCACTCCTCAGGATGGGGCTGGATTTAGACGTCCTCTCCCAGATCTACTCGGCAGCCACCGGCATCGAGATGAGCGCTGTCGAGATGAAGAAGAGTGGAGAACGGTCCTTCAATCTTTTGAAGGCGATAAACGCCGAGCGTGGTTTCGACCGTGGCGATGATACTTTTCCAGAACTATGGTTCGATTCAAAATACACCAAAGACGGGGACGAGGCACTCATGGATTACTACCGGCAAAGGCCTGTGACGAGAGAGTATCTGAACTCCATGCTCGATGATTATTACGACGAGCGGGGTTGGGATATTGAAAAAGGGGTGCCCAACAAAAAAAAGTTGACCGAATTGGGCCTTTGAGATTTAGCCTTCCCGCTTGTTGCCTCATAAACAGCCAGTGGCTTATCGAGAAGAACGGCTATCTAAGCCCCCTCGATGCGAGGAAGGCTTACTACGAGGGGAAGGCGGCATGAGCTATAATCGCAGACGTGATCATGTCCAAAGTCGTGTCCAAAAAACCGGGGGCGGCACAGGGATATTGGGTAGAAATGGCTGGTAAAATGGCATATAACAGCTCCTTGTTGCCCACAGATTCTTGCGAGGAGCTAAAAATTTGATGATAGCATGCATCATATCTTGCGTGCTATCTCGGTCGTAATAGATGACTTCCTTTTCGTAATTTAGGTCCGCTATATCTTTTATCCCCTTTTCGACAAATGCAATAATATTCTTGTTTGCCGATTGCGCCATCCCGAGTTCTTTAAACAGCCATCCAGTTGCCGCATATTCCCCACTCTCGAGCTTATCTCTTTGGCTCTTCTGCATTAATTGTGGGTAACTGGCCTAAAAGCTCCCCTTATCTTGGGGTGGCAATCATTTACAGAAGAACGGGGACTTGACTCGAATTCATCCCGGGGCCCAGGAAAGCGCGGTATCGCTTCATGCTATTCCTTTACCCTTCTCAGCTCTATGGTTACCGTGTTCCATTTATCCATGCAATCCAACACGACCACGTCCGGGCCCCCCCATTCGGCGGGGAACCCGCCCCCGAACTGGAGCATGATGAGGTAGGGGAATATATCGTGGTAGAGGAAGCCGCACAGGCCTCCCGCGTTATGCCCGCTCAATTCGATCTCATCCCCCACCTCGTGGCCGGCGCTGCAGAAGCCCTTGGCCTCCTTTATAGTCCCGATCACTCGATAACCGATTTGCTTTTCCTCCGCCATGTCGATTCACCCCCATCAGCTTTTACGTCAACTCTCCGGGTCGCCAGACGTGTCGATCCCCGCTTCCTCCCCCTCGAAGTCATCCAGGTACCTCCGGCGCAGCTCTCGCTTGAGCACTTTCAGGGTCATCCCGTAAGGCATATCCCCCAGGGACACTATATGCACCCGCCGCGGGACCTTGTAGGACGCGATGTTCTCCCTGCACCAGGCGAGCAATCCCTCCTCGCCGATATCGCTCCCCTCCTCCAGGCAGACCACGGCCACCGGGGCCTGCCCTTTGGCCGGATGCGGGATTCCCACCACCGCCGCTTCCTGCACGTCGGGGTGGGCCAGGATCTCCTGTTCAACCTCGACGGAGAAGACGGAGTAGCCCCCGCACTTGATGACGTCCTTCTTGCGGTCCACGAAATATATCCTTCCCCAGCCGTCCCTCCAGGCCATGTCGCCGGTGCGGAACCATTTGCCCTCCATGGCCCGCGCCGTCTCCTCGGGATTATTCCAGTATCCCTTCATCACCCCCGGGCCGGTAATCACCAGCTCCCCCACCTCGCCGTTGGGAAGCCGGTTTCCATTTTCATCCACCACCCTGGCACGGATGGGATAGACGGGGACGCCGACACACCCGCGCGGCCACTTCACCCCGGGCATGGCGATCTTCAGCGTGGCGATGGCGGAGAGCTCCACCATGCCGTAGGCCTCGGCGAACATCGCTTTGTTCTGCCAGGGGCCCAAACGCAGAAAGGCGCCCTTATCCCGCGCAAGGTCGATGTATTCCTGGGGCATGGCATCGGCCGACGAGCACCAGATGCGCATGCTGGAGAGGTCATATTCCCCGTTGTCCGCCTCGAAAAGGGCCTGGTACATGACCGGGACCCCCACAAAAACGGTGGCGCGATATCTCTCGATGGCCCGCAGCACCTTCACCGGATCGAAGTGCTTCATGATATACGCCTTCATGCCGGCAACCAGGCCCATAATTGATATTCCGTACCCGAAAAGATGGGATAAGGGCAGGCAGTGGATGCCGAAATCCTTGGGTCCCACCGGCAACGCCAGCGCGGCGTACTTCTGCCCGGTCAGCAAGCCCCGGGAGGTCATCATGGCACCCTTGGGGAATCCCGTGGTGCCGGAGGTATAGAAGATGCCTGTCACGTCGTCCTTTCCCACCCGCACGGGCTCGAAATGCCGCGGGGTGCCCGCCATCAGGTCGTCGAGGGACCGGAAGCCCTCCGGCACTTCCTCCGCCGTCCCGGTCATGATCCATTCCTCGATCCCCGGCACGACCTCCTTGTCCCTTATGTTCCCGTAAAACACCTCCCGATCGGTGACGAGATAACGGGCCCCGCAGTTCTGGGCGATATAGGCTATCTCCCCGCCCCTCAACATGTAGTTCAAGGGCACGGCCACGCCTCCCATCTTCATCACCGCGCTTGCGACCAGGGGCACGTCCACGCCGTTGGAGGGGCAGATCACCACCCGGTCTCCCTTTTTCGCGCCCAGCCGCACCAGCGCGTGGGCCATGTGGGAAGAGAGCTGGGCCATCTGGTTATAGGTCATCCTGTCACCGGACATGACCTCATATCTCAGCGGGTACTCCAGAACCGCTACCTCCTGATCCCCATAGTACCGGGCGGTATGATCCTGAAAGTTGGCCATGGTCAGGTCGCGAGTCAACGCCAGCATAGCCTTGTTGTACAGCCGCATAGATTTTCACCCCTTCGAGCCGGAGGGAAAATTCCCCCCGGTATCCCCCCTGCCGGACCCGCCGCGAAACGCCGCTTATAGATCGCCTCCCGACGGCCTCATGGGCTATCGGTCGTGTCCACGGCGGATAAAAGATTCCCAAGACCTGCCGCGGCCTTAATTCTCGTGCGCTAAGTCTATCTTAATAGATCCGGGGCGCAGTAGGGCATCTCGTAATCCTCCCGCCTCACTGCCCTCGACGCCCCGGTGGGACAATGCACGAAACACTGGCCGCAGCCGTAACACCTGGAGGGGTCCACAAAAGCCTTGCCCTCTCGTTCCTCGATAGCCCCGAAATAACAATGCGACAGGCAGTTAAATGAACATTCGGCCGGGCCGACACAGGGCCCCGGCTCCACCACAGCGTAATTATATCCGTGGTAGAAAACCTTGTTACCCCTCTTTATCTGGTTGCGCAGGGGAACACAATGATCCGGCCGGCAGTGGCAGTAGGAGGCCAGGAAGCCGTGTATAGTATTGCATCCCCAGCCGGTGAGTACACAGCCCCTGTCATGCCAGAACCTCGCCCTCTCCGCAAGTTCCCCGGCCGTGGTGTGGCGGTAGTGTTGGGGGTAAGTGTACAGGTGCCCTTTGCCCCAATCCCCTATCATCACGCAGGTATAGTTGGGGTCGCATCCGTCCACCAGGCCCTGTTCCATGTTGTTCTCTCCGTGGCGGCACTCGCAGATACCCAGTGCCATGGTATGGCCCTCTCCCTCCAGGCGATAGACCATATGCTCGATCTCGCGTGGTGTCATCACCTCCCCGTGTATCAGGGGTATAACGACTTGGTTGGCCAGCTTATCCACGGCCCAGTAGCTAAGGCGGTGTCGGTAAATCCACTCCGCGTCGGTCATCATCCCCAGCAGTTTCATCAGGACGTGCTCGTACCTGCTGCCGATGATGTCCAAGGGGAAAGGTATCCTGGAATGCAGCCTGAAACCCCGCGAGTCCACATGTGCAAAGAACATCCTATCACTCCTCAACCCGGTCTCCGTTTATCCTATATTTCCTCCATGAAAGCGCCTGTCAAGCATACCGAATCATGTCCTTTCCTGGGACTCCGCGGTCATTCTTCCATCCGGGCGCGCGCTCTCTTTTGGCTCCTGTGCTGAAATGTAGTAATACGGATCTGCGATGTCATCTTTGTCGAACGCTCTCTTAACTTTTCTCTGCCAAATGTGATAATTACAGCAAAGGGGTCCATACTTGTCATGCCTACCTCCGAAATTCACAATAAACGAAAGACCTATCGCCTTCTCTATATATCCTTCGTTAACCTTGTTGAAAAAAGCGCTAATATCTTGAGTGCGATGATCATATAAAGCCAGCTCCTCCTGGTGAAGCACAGAATCCTGCATAAATATTCCACCCCATGCGTCATCACCAAAGTCATCTAATATATCGCCTTTTTCAATGAACTCCTTCTTGACCTCAGCCCCAAATTTAGCCTGTTCTACTCCAGCATCAAAAGCCTCTTCTTGCGGGAAGCCAATCATAAAATCCCCCCCCGCTCTGAAGATCATTGGGGGAAGACTTGCTCTCACAAACGAGAACCACATCATCTCATGAAGGGTGGAAATCTTACTGAGGTCTATCAATATCCCTTCGGTTTCAGAGACGATCTCCCTCAGGACCATCTCCTCATACTCCATCTCTCGCTTAGAATTTGCAGCAATCATAATCTGTATCAAGTGCTGAAATGCACCGCCTATCATTTCCCTCATTGCCGAGGTCTTGATTATCCTTCTCATCAAATGAGGCGCGAAAGCTAGGAGGACCAGACCGATGGCATTTTTACACTCCATATATCCTATTTCAGCATCAGCGAATCTATATAGAAAATTGCCGTAGCCGTCCCAGTCCGGCAAGAGACACATATAAAGTTTTGTGGTTTCAGGAACCTTAACCCTGGAATCTAGTAGTAGCCCTTCGACCTCAGGTGCTGCTGGTCCTGGCCCATTGTAGAGTTTGAGAGCGCACTTGGTGAATACCCCTATTCCTCCGTGCGCCCCCATCCAGCCCCTCATTATCCCCCTCAAGGAGGGCCCGGGGCCGTCTCCCATAAACCATCCGCAGCCCGAGCCGAGGGAGCCCAGTTTGAGCAGCTCTCCCGAGGGCAGTACCCATTCTAGGCCCAGTATGTTACATGGTCCATTACCCAAGGAAAGGCTATCCCACCCCACACCCATATGGGATGTGGAGCTGGCCATTGCAGAGGTGCCTGACCCTGCTCCTATTATGTGACAATTTAAGCCCCTTTTCATCGCCTCCGCCTGGAGTTGGGCATATGTAACACAGGGTTCTACCACGGCGTACATGTTCCTCTCGTCTATCTCCAGGATGCGGTTCATACGCCTCAGGTCAATCTGGATCACGCCTTCACCACCAACCGCTGCTATGGTTTCCCATCCCGTTGCCAGGGGTTTGAATTTTATCTTGTATTTGTTGCATATCTTCGCTACCGCCTGAACTTCCTCGGTGGATCCAGGCAGAACAACTGCCTCCGGCCTGTCCATCCATGGGGGGTTGAAATTACCTAACGTATAATATGCGTACCCGTCCAGGATCGCCGGTTCCCGTGAGGCGTTCTCCGGCCCCACTGCCTCCTCCAGTTCCTGGTAAGCTTCTTCCGGTAACATATTTTCCTCCCCTCGATCCTTAAACTTTTTGAAAGCTCTATCCATTCTTAGTTCATTTCCGTTTTGAGCTTTGACTTCGCTACATCAGCTTCCCCCGGTCACCAAACTTCTGTGCACATTAACCTTGCCTTCCCGGTTACAGCAATGGAGGAATCAGCCCATCTCAACCCGTCCTTTATCCCGATGGAACAAAGAAGGTGGAATCCGACAGATCCTTATCATCCAAAGCCTTTTTGATCTTCTGCAGCCCTTGATGAATTGCAAATTATATGAATTAAAATTGACCTTGCTTTTTTAAAGAGCCTGTCGTTCTTCCTTCATCTTCTCGCTCTCCAGAGAAATGAAGGTCTTAACCAGGTCGGCGACGCACCCGGCTATCGGCCCCAATTCCCCGATCTCGATTTTATCCAGGGTATCCTCGGGTGAACTTTCGCACTCTCCGTAGCCCTACATCTGTCTCACCTCCATCAAAATAGCATGTTCATGCCGCCCTTGAAAGAACGTCGATTAAGCCCTCGGCAATTTCTGGCAGGAGCGAGGGCGATTCGGAGCCGGTAAATATCCTCTGGCGCCACAGGAGTCGCCGGAGAGCGGCAAGGGCATCGACGAATGAAGGGGTCGTCTTCTTGGTATACCAGGGTAGAGGAGTCCACGTCTTCTCGACTCCCTGGGTCTGGATGTAGAAGAGCCATATCACCGAGTAGAGAATGAACGAGAAGGCGGCGGCCCGCTCCGGTCCCTTCCCCCTCCAGGTCTGGGGATCCTGCCCTCCCAGGTATTGCTTGACGCCTCGGAAGGTGTCCTCGATGGACCATCTGCCGGCGTAGCAAGAGACCACCTCCTCCGGAGATGAGGAAAGATCGGTGCTTTATGTTGAGCTCAACATAAAGCACCGATTCGGCCATGGTGACGCCCGCCAACCTGCAAGCCATCGGGGACAACCTATTCATCACCCGCCTGCCCGCAACCTACGCGGAGACCGAGAGGGTGGTAGCGGAAGCGGTGGAGGGGGGAGCGTGGAGCGAGGTCGAGAGCGATGTGCCACAATCGGGAAAGCGCAAGGCCGCCTCCTACCGCGTCTCGGAGACGGCGATAGACCTCTATGGGCGCAGCTACCGCGCCATCGTAGTGCACTCCGACGCGGGCGACAAGCGCCGGCAGGGAAAGCTCGACCGGATGCTCGCCGAATCCAGGGAGGCGGCCCAAGGCATGCTGCGCCAAGAGGAGAAGGTGGAATACTTCTGTGCGGAAGACGCGGAGGCCGCGTCCGCGAGGCTGGCCCCCGAAGGATCCCCCTACCACTACTGCTCATGCGCGGTCAGAGATAAGCCCACCTACGCAAGGGGCAGGCCCCCCGCGAGCGGGGAGCGCAAGGTGGCGAAGATGATGTACGTGCTATAGGGAGAGGTGGCGGAGAGAAAGGACGCCGTCGAGCGGGCCAGGGCCGCTGCCGGCTGCTTCGTCCTTCTGACCAACGTCCCCGATAGCGGCGAGATGGCACACACTCCCGCAGAGGTGCTCGCCGCCTACAAGGAACAGCACGGGATATAGCGCAACTTCGGCTTTCTAAAGGACCCGCTCATCGTCAACGACATCTTCCTCAAGAGACCGGACCGCATCGAGGTGCTTGGCTTCATCCTGCTCACATCTCTCCTGGTCTGGAACCTTATGGAGCACGTGATGCGCGAATCCCTGAAGAGGACCGACTCTACCATCCCCGGCTGGGACAGGAAGCCGACAAGCAAGCCGACATCGTTCATGATGACAACGAAGTTCAAAGGGATGCTGGTGGTCGAGCTTAACGGCACGTGGCACTTCACCGCTCCGTTGACTCCAGAGCGACAACAGTATGTCCGTGCCCTGGGCCTGACCGAGGAGCTGCTGTTGGGGAGGGGGTAAGACAAATCCGATTACCCGATTTGCCCATATCTCGCGTCTCGGGGGGTCCTCACTGTTGAACGGCGCGGGGTCTCAAGTGGGAATACAGCCAAGCCCCCCATCCCAACCTTCCCCCACGACCGGGGGGAAGGGGGTCTTTCATGCATAATTGCTGATAACAGCCGGCAATAGCTTGAGGCTCTGAGAACGACGGATCAGAAATTGCTACCAGAGGACTGGTGAAGGGTGGGGAAAGTGAGTCTTTATGCAGGGCAGGTTGGCCTTCCTCAGGCGGCGGGCAAACAGCCGGTCTCTCCTCACCTCAAGCTCGTCTTCTACGAGCAGCTCCAAGAACTCGCGGTGGGTGAGGTCTCCCTGCTCCGCCTGCAGGAGCCTCGCGGGGAGGCTTTCCGCCCCCGGAGAGGGTGCCGATCCGTCACGCCCTGAGGCAAATCGAGCCCTTTTGACGATTCTCATGAACGGGCGAAAACCGTTCAGTTATCGTGAGAATGGGTGTTCAGTTATCGTGAGCGCGCACACCGGAGCTGAAGGAGTGGATTACCAACCTGTCTCAAGTTGGCCGGTTTTCAAGTGCTGATTCGTGGCCGGTTTTAAGTGCCGAGTGACATTCTTTTTCTTCTTATATAGTGTTTTCGCAATTTTTTATTTGATTGGTCATTTACACCGTCTATTGCTTATAAAAAATAACTTCCATGAGGGACAATAAGAATGCCAATCTACTCTTATATTCTAAACACAGGTGAACGCCGATATAGAGTTCAGATCTGCCACCGCGGGCACCGTCACGAGAAAAAGGGCTTCCGGTCCCGAGAAGCGGCGAAGGCATACGAGCGGCGTTATATGGACGCCCTAGATTCACGCCTGGCTGGCACCGACATGGCGGTGACGGTCGAGGAGCTCGCCGAGCATTGGCTCGATCACATGAAACCACGGCTTAAGTCGTCCACCTTGAGAGACTACGAATCGTCCCTTAGGTTGAGAATCCTTCCCGATATCGGGCACCTTAAAATCCGTGAAGTCACGCCGTTGTTGGTCCAGGCTCTTATCGATCGCCTTGCCCGGGATCGCTCGCCGCGGACCGTCAACAAGACGGTGGCGCCGCTGAGGGCTATGTTCCGCCAGGCCGTCACCTGGGGAATCCTCACCTACAATCCGACGGCCGATGTCCGGAGGGTGCCAGAGCGCCGGCTCGAGGTCGACTGCCTCTCCGAAGAGGATGCCGCCCGGCTGCTGGAGGTCGCGGGGGGGAGGGACCGGGCCCTGATCGCCGTCGCCCTGGGGGCGGGCTTGCGCCAGGGCGAGATCCTCGCGCTCAAGTGGGGAGACATCGATTGGTTCCGGGGGCTAATCAAGGTAAGGCGAAGCCTTGGGGGCGATCGTGAATTCAGCGATACTAAGACCGCCTACGGTCGAAGGTACGTCAGGATGCCTGCTTGGCTTAAGGAGGACCTCTCAGTCTACTTCGCCGATATGGGAAGGCCGGGTCCGGAGGATCTCATCTTTCCGTCGAAGGAGGGCACCCCGCTGCATCCCCAGAACTTCATGAGAAGAAACTTCGTGCCGCTCCTAGAAAAGGCGGGCCTGCGAAGGATCAACTTCCATTCGTTGCGCCACACCTACGCCTCAATTCTTCTGTCGAAAGGCGTGGATCCTCTCTACGTCAGCCGCCAGTTGGGGCACTCCACCATCCAGATCACCATGGATCTCTACGGCCACATGCTCCACCGTGAAGACGCCCATCAAGACGTTTTGGACGATATGTTTACGGCGTATTTACGGCGCGAAAATCAGGCCAACGAGGAAGGCCCTCCGAAAAGGGGCCTTGACCAGGTATTATGTTGGTGGGCCCAGCAGGACTCGAACCTGCGACACGCGGATTATGAGTCCGCTGCTC
>Ga0315282_10016841_pt1 | contig 10635 bp, 9 predicted proteins | sample YL17G07_20_MG_FD_203693 | JGI IMG/M metagenome (GOLD analysis project Ga0315282, IMG submission 203693) | Sediment microbial communities from Yellowstone Lake, YNP, Wyoming, USA - YL17G07_20 | ecosystem: Environmental > Aquatic > Freshwater > Lake > Sediment | place: USA: Wyoming | collected... | reverse complement strand
AAACGAAGCTAAGAATTTCAGGATTATAAAAAATAACGTTATTGCCGAGTCGGGAGCAATTTTGGCCAAGATTATTGCGGTCGTTGTTCAAAAAGGATTAGCGGGAATTGAACAGGGGAGCGGTATTCCGGGAACTCTGGGCGGCGCAATTTTCGGCAATGCCGGCTGGCCCAAAAGCGGCTGGGCAATCGGCGACTTGGTTGCCAGCGCCACGCTTTTAATGCCCGACGGCAAAATTAAAAAAAAGGGCAAAAAATGGTTAAATTTCAGTTATCGGGACTCACGTCTTAAAAAAATAAAAAACGAAAAACCAATAATTTTAGAAGCGGTCTTGAATTTAAAAAAAGGCAGAGCCGAAACCTTAAAAAAAGAACAGCAGGAGATTTTGATAACCCGTTTGAACAAAATACCAAAAGGTTTTTCCGCCGGCTCGGTTTTTAAAAATCCAGCAGGAAAAAGTGCCGGTGAATTGATAGAACAATGCGGCCTGAAAGGAGAAAAAATCGGACGGGCTCAGATTTCCGAGAAACACGCTAATTTTATTATTAACTTGGGCGGGGCCAAAGCCAAAGATGTTAAAAAATTAATCACCCTAGCTAAGACCAGGGTTATAGATAGGTTCGGAGTGAAATTAGAAGAGGAGATTGTTGTTTTGTAGGGGAAGAAGTTGCTTTTTTTATAAAATCTGTTAGAATGGTTAATTGACATAAAATATGCCGGAAGCTAAAAAAATCAAAGAAGGAAAAATAAAAAGAACAGTGATTAAAAAAGCGGCCAAAGTAACGCCGCCGGTTGCAATTGAGAAAAAAATCGCCCCCGAGGTTGACGGCAAATATATTGAGACCGTTGGCCGTCGGAAAACCTCCATCGCCCGGGTGCGTCTTTTTAGTAAAGGAGAAAAGGGCTTTTTGGTGAATGAAAAGCCCTATAATGTTTATTTTCCCACCAAAGAATTGCAGGATATCGCTTTGTCTCCCCTGGAAAGAATGAGGTGCGTTGAAAATTTCAAAGTGCAGGTACGGGTAAGGGGCGGCGGCATCCACTCGCAAGCCGAAGCGGTAAAACATGCCATTTCCCGAGCTTTGGTATTGTTTAATGCCGATTTCAAAAAAAGATTGAAAAGGACAGGGTTTTTAACCCGCGACCCGCGTATGAGAGAAAGAAAGAAATTCGGATTAAAACGAGCCAGAAAGGCGCCTCAATGGGCAAAGAGATAATAAATATTTGTTCGGCAACAAATTTTCAAGTCGTCGGCTGTCCAAATCCCGGCGAGATTTGGCAGCCTGCGTTCTCGCCCCGCCATCTGCTTTTCGCAGAACCTTGCTGGCGGGGCTCCGAAAGCCGCCTTGAAAATTATTACCTCACCTTAAGAAATAAAAAATAATACAGGTATGCTTAAAGAATTAATCGACAAATTTTATCTGGACCGGCAGAAAGACAAAGAACAGACGCATTTTTATATTACCGATGCCGGCAAATGTCCGCGCTCGGTTTTTTTTAAGTTCAAAAATGCGCCCCGGAAAGAAATGGAACCCAGGGTTCTGAGGATGTTTGACCACGGCGACCATATCCATCAAATGATCATGAAGCCGTTGTTGGGCACCAGAACCATTCACGTGGTGGCTTCGGAAGTGGATATCCCGCCTTTGGAGTTGATATCCGGGAGAGCCGACGCCGTGTTGAGCGACGGCAAAGAGCTTTATGTGCTGGACATTAAAAGTATGAACAGCATGATTTTTCGCAGTTTGGAGGTGCCCAAAGAAGAGAATATCTGCCAAATTCAGCTTTATCTGCATTTTTTCAACATCAAAAAAGGCATTTTGCTTTACGTGAGCAAAGACAACCAAGAGCTCAAAGAGTTTGTAGTTGAATATAACCCAAAACTGGTTAAAGGTCTTTTATCTTCTTTGGAAACGGTTAGGGCCAAAATAGAAAAGAACCGGATCCCCGATAGAATTCCCACTTGGCCTGGCGACTGGCAGTGCCAGTATTGCCAATTCAAAGATATCTGCTCTTTGGCCGGTAAGGGCGAAGTTGATTGGCAGGGATTTAAAACAAAAATCACTTCTTTAGAAAGCAATCCCAAAAAGAAAACCGCCAGCGCTTAAAAAATTAGGGCAGGAGATTTGAAGAGCTGTAAAAACTGTTATCGCTGAGAATAAATAGTTTTTTTGAAATATTGCTCCAATAGATTTTGGGGCCCGGGAAGTCGGTCAAATCAACAGTATTTATTTTATCACGGTCGTCGGTTTCGGCGATTTTTATTTTGTCGCCAGTATTAAAAACCAGATAATTATCGTTAAGCCAGAAAAGCTCGTTGATTTTTTCAGAAAAGCGCGACAGGAATATCTTTTCGCCGGCTTTTTTCAAAGGCTGCCCTGTCTGGTCCTTCAAGAAATAGACCCAGATTTCCGAATCGGAGAAATAAGCAAATTTTTTATTGTCGGGTGAAACCTTCAGGCCTTTAATTGAGTCGCTGAATTTTTCAAAACTTTTGGCAGCGGGATTGAAAAGATAGGGGGTTTTTGTTTCTTGCAGCAGCAAAAGATTGTCCGGCAGAACGTTTATTTTGTATTCTGTTTCCTGTTTGGCTTTGAAGGGAGCGTCATTTATTTTGGCCAGAGGCAGAAAGGACTGGTCGGCTTTAAAAACATAGCCCTGGTTATCGAGATAATAAATATTGCCGTTATTGTCGGCTTGATAAGTAAGGACATTGTCGGGGATTGTCATATTTTTCTTTTTTACTAAAATCGGGGGAGTTTTTTCCAGATTCAAACTGTATTCTATTGTTTCTTCGCCCACAATTACTTTCAAAGAAATTTCTTTCGAATCGGGAGAAAACTCCAAGCTTATCAAATCAACCTCAGTTTTGGCAATATCTTTGTCTTTTATCAGCTGACTTTTGATATTTTGTCCTGGCTCAAAAAGCTTCAAGGACCAATTTTTTCCATCAATTTCTTTTAAAACAATCTTTTTTTGGTCGGGCGAGACAAAAAAATCAAGCACGTTTTTGGTCAAAAAAGTAAAATTGGGGCTTTGTGTAAAGAGCACGATATTCTCCAGTCGGGTGATTTCCCGCTCTTTTATTTCCAGCGATTTTTCCCAAGGATGAAAACCGTCTTTTTGTATTTTTATCTGGTATTTTTTAGGCAGCAGGTTTTCCAAATAAGCGGAGCCAAAGAAAAAATCGGTTTTTTTGGCCAATTTTCCGTTTAAATAAATCTGACTGCTTTTAGGTAGAACCTTAAAGTAAAAAGCGCCGGTAGCGGTGATTTTTTTTGATTCCCAGTCAAATCGGTAGCCCCAAGAATAGAAGGTGATCAAAGGGGCCAAAACTAAAAAGAGAATTACCAACAAAACAAACAAAATTGTCCGCGTTTTCTTGGTCATTTGTTTTATCCTTGATTTTACCTCAAATATCAGAAATTTCCAATCAGCCGTTTCCATTCGTTTGATTCTTTTTAAAATTTAAGTTATACTGAAACATAATTTAGTAAAGAATATACCCCGTAGTGAACTTCGACCGCTGCGGGCAGCAAGATAAAAAGTAATTTTGTCGAAGTTCTACTACGGGGATGCCGGAAAAATTTATCATCCAAGGCGGGAAACCGTTGGCGGGCGAAATTGAGGTACGAGGCTATAAAAACGCGGCTGGCGCGATTTTAATCGCCGCTTTATTGACGGAAAAGGAAGTTGTGGTGGATAATATTCCTTTGGTGGAGGACGCTTTTAACACCATTGAAGTTTTGAAAAGTTTGGGCGTTAAAGCGGATTGGCAGGGAGAAAGAACCCTGAAACTGAAAGCCGATAGCGTTGACCCGACCAAAATGGATTTTAAAAGGATTTCTAAAACCCGCTTGTCCGTTCTTTTGATGGGCGGACTTTTAGGCAGATTTAGGTCTTTTAAAATTCCTCATCCGGGCGGCGACCGCATCGGATTGAGGCCGATTTCCACTCATTTGGAGGCCTTTAGAAAATTGGGCGCCGAGATTTCTGAAACCAGCGATTTTTACGAATTTAAAGCCAGAGAGTTGGTGGGACGGGAAATTATCTTAAAAGAGTTCAGCGTGACCGCTACCGAAAATGTGATGCTGGTCGCGGTCCTATCCAAAGGCAAAACCATAATAAAAGGCGCGGCGGCCGAACCACAAGTTCAGGATTTAGCAGAAATGCTGATGGAAATGGGCGCCAAAATAAAAGGGCAGGGCACACACACTCTTTCAATTTCCGGCGTAAAATACTTAAACGGTACCCGGCACGCGATTGTTTCCGACCCTTTGGAAGCCGGCACTTTTATTGTGGCGGGAGCCGCAACTCCGGGAACACTCAAAGTGACCAAAGTCCGGCTCGACCATTTGGATATTTTTTTGGACAAATTGGAAGAAATCGGAGTTGATTTTAAAAAAGAGAAGGAGGCGGTAATTGTTAATTACTCGCCAAAATTAAGGGCAGCAAAAATCCAAGCCCTGCCTTATCCCGGTTTCCCCACGGATTTATTGCCTATCGTCGTGCCGCTTCTGACTCAGGCCCAAGGCAAAAGTTTGATTCACGATCCCTTGTACGAGAACCGTTTAAACTACACCCAAGAATTAAGAAAAATGGGCGCCGATATTGAATTGGTTGATCCGCATCGGGCTTTTATTTTCGGTAAAACGCCCCTGCATGGAGTAAGGATAGAAAGTTGGGATATCAGGGCCGGCGCCTCTTTGGTGATCGCCGGCTTGTTGGCTGAAGGCCAGACAACGATTGAAAATATTTACCAGATAGACCGGGGATACGAGAAAATCGAGGAGCGGCTTCAGAAATTAGGCGCTGATATTAAAAGAGTAAATGAATAAATTATTATGTTAGTTCGAAAAATCGGTATTGACCTTGGCACGTGCAATTCCTTGGTCTTTATTCCGCAAAAAGGAGTGGTCTTACAGGAGCCGTCAGTGGTGGCGGTGACTTTGGCTGAAAATAAGATTTTAGCCGTGGGCGAGAACGCCAAAGAAATGATCGGCCGCACGCCCGACACCATCAAGGTTTACCGGCCCTTAAAAGACGGCGTAATTGCCGATTATCGCGTGACTCAGGCCATGCTTAAATATTTTATTAATAAAGTCGCCGGTTTTTTCAGTTTTTTAAAGCCCGAATTAATGATCGGGGTGCCGGCCGGCATTACTTCCACTGAAAGGCGGGCCGTGATTGAGGCAGGTATGGCAGCCGGCGCCAAACAAGTGTTTGTGGCCAAAGAACCGATTCTGGCGGCCATTGGCGCTGGTATCCCGATTAATTCCTGTTCCGGCCACATGATCGTGGACATTGGCGGCGGCACCTCGGAGGTGGCGGTGATTTCCTTGGGCGGCATTGTGACCTGCCATTCGGCCCGGGTGGGGGGTGATAAAATGAACTTAGCGATTTCCGATTATATCAGGAAAAAATACAATCTGGCCGTGGGCGAACAGACCGTCGAAGGGATTAAAATAAAAATCGGCACGGCTTTGGCGGAAAAAGAAGAAAAGAAAATCGAAATCAGGGGCCGGGACTTGATTCTGGGCTTGCCCAAAAACATCAAAATTTCCTCCAATGAGGTAGCCGAAGCCATCATTGAACCTTTGGCGGAAATTATCCAGGTGATAAAAATCGTTTTACGCGATACGCCGCCAGAACTTTCGGCCGATATTATGGACAAAGGCATAATTATTTCCGGCGGCGGCGCCCTTTTGCGCAATATCGACGAAAAGATTTCCCAAGCTACCGGTGTTCCTTGTTTTGTGGCTGAGGATCCTTTATTATGCGTGGCCAAAGGTACCGGCGTGGTGTTGGAAAACCTCGAAGTTTACAAAAAAAGCATAATGTCAAAAAAATAATGCTTATCGGGCACCACCAACAATGGCAATTTTTGAAAAAATCCGCTGAATCAGGTGAATTGGCTCATGCCTATTTGTTTTGCGGACAAGAAAAATTGGGCAAGAAAACTTTAGCCCTGGAATTGGCCAAATTGTTGAAATGCGAAAAAAATCAAAAGAACGGGCCTTGCCAACAGTGTTTTTCCTGTCGACAAGTGGAGAAAAAAATTCATCCGGATTTGATTTTTATCGAGCCCGACCCGGAAAAAAAGGAAATTGTTATCGGCCAAATCAGGAATTTATGCTGGAAATTATCTTTGACACCTAATAGCGGTCTTTTTAAAATAGCGATTATTGACCGGGCGCACCTGATGAACGAGGAGGCCCAGACGTGTCTTTTGAAAACCTTAGAAGAGCCGCCGGGTCAAAGCATCTTGATTTTAATCACCGAATACCCGGAAAGCATTCAGCCGACCATTCTGTCGCGGCTTCAAAGGATCAAATTTTATCCTGTCGGAAAGAAAGAAATGGCCAGCTGTCTTGAAAAAAACAAAATCAGCCAAAAAGAAACAGCAGAAATTATCGATTTTTCTTTCGGGTGCCCGGGTCGGGCCCTGGATTTTGCCGTCAACCCCCGTAAATTAAAAGAGCGGGAGAAAATAATCGCTGATTTAAATAAAGTTTTGGCTTCTGATATAACCGGCCGTTTCCAGTACGCCCGAAGCTTGTCTCAAAGTCCTGGTGGCGCCAAGGAGATATTGGATACCTGGCTTAATTACTTAAGAAATATGCTGATTTTTTCTTTAAATAAACCGACCTTTAAGTATCCGGCCGCTAAAATGGCAAACATGATAAACCTGGTCCAAAACACCAACTTTTTGCTTTCCAGCACCAACATCAATGTCCGATTGGCACTGGAGGTAATGATGCTGGATTTTTAAATCTAAGAATATGGAATCATACAAAGAAATTATCAATAAGATAAAACCGGAGATAGAGAAGACCTTGAACTTTCTGGAAAGAGAGCTGGCGAAAGTAAGAACCAGCCGGGCCACCCCAGCCCTGGTGGAAGACGTGGTGGTGGATTGTTTCGGCCAGAAATTCCCCTTAAAGCAGCTGGCCGCCATTTCTACGCCTGAGACCAAGCAGATTTTAATCCAGCCGTGGGACAAGTCATATATTGAAGGTATGGTGGCGGCTTTGGAAAGAACCGGCGTGGGGGCCAATCCGATTGTTGACAAAGACACCATTAGAATAAATCTGCCGCCCTTGACCGAGGATTACCGAAAAAATCTGCTGCGGCTATTGTCGGAGAAACAGGAAGAAGCGAGGCGAACTATCAGGCATTGGCGGGAAGAAGCGTGGCGGGAAATACAAGATAGTGCTCGTGAAGGCAAGGTGCGGGAGGACGATAAGTTTCGCGCCAAAGACGAGCTGCAGAAGTTGGTGGACGATTACAACGAGAAAATTGAAAAAATAGGCGAATCAAAAAAAAAGGAAATATCAGAGTAATAATTCAAAATGTAAAACGCAAAAATTAAAACAACAGTGTAAAATTTTAAATTTTGAATTGTTATTTTGCATTTTGATTTTTTAATTTTAAATTTTCTAAAAATGGTTTTAACTATTATCATCGCTTTTATCAGCTTAATCGGTTTGGTGGTTTTGCATGAACTGGGGCATTTTCTTTTGGCCAAAAAATTCGGCGTTAGGGTGGATGAATTCGGCATCGGTTACCCCCCGCGGCTGATTGGCAAAAAAATAGGGGAGACGATTTATTCTCTGAATTTACTGCCTTTTGGCGCTTTTGTCAGGATTTACGGGGAAGAGGGCGAGGGCCAAGGTCAGGGTAGTTTTAACAATAAAAAACTTTGGCAGCGGGCCTTGATTATCGGCGGGGGCGTGATTTCTTTTTGGATAATCTCGGCAGTTTTATTAACCTTAGTGATGTTTATGGGAGCGCCTTCGGTGATTTCTGACGAGGAAGTTGGCAGTTTTAGGGAAGTCAAAGTCCAGATTGCTTCTATTGCGGCCAATTCTCCAGCGGCCCAAGCCCAGTTAAAAGTCGGTGATATTGTTATGGGAGCGAAAAGCTTGACCGGCCAAGAAACTAATTTCGATCAGGTTGGGCAGCTTCAAAGCTTTACCAAAGACAACGAAGGTCGGAAGATTTTTTTAATTATCAAAAGAGGCAGTGAGGTTTTTGAGGTTTCTTTAATTCCTCGCGTTTCTCCGCCTTCAGGTGAGGGTGCTATGGGCGTGGCGCTGGTCAGAACGGCTCTAAAATCTTTTCCCTGGTGGCAAGCGCCCATAAAAGGCATAACCGGTACTTTCAATTTAACCTTAATGGTAATAGACGGCTGGACCCAAGCAATTAAAAACATTACTCAAGGCCAGCCATCGGGCGTCCAGGTTATGGGTCCGGTCGGTATTTTTTCCTTTATGAGCCAGGTAGGCGAGCTGGGCGCCAGTTATTTTCTGCAATTCATCGCCTTAATTTCAGTTTATATCGCTTTATTTAATGTTCTGCCCATTCCTTCTTTTGACGGAGGCAAACTGCTTTTTTTGGCGATTGAAGGAATAAGAAGAAAACCCGTGGCCGCCAGAATTGAGCAAAGCATTACTTTGGCGTTTTTTGGAGTTTTAATTTTACTAATGGTTTGGGTTACAATAAAAGATGTAATGAGATTACTTTGAGAAGCTTACCCCGTAGTGAACTTCGACCGCTGCGGGCAGCAAAATAAATAGTAATTTGTCGAAGTTCTACTACGGGGTATGAAACAATCGCAACTTTTTACCAAAGCCGGCAAAGAAGCGCCCAAAGAGGAAAAAAGCATCAACGCCCAGCTGCTGATGCGGGCCGGCTTTGTCGATAAACTGATGGCGGGCGTTTATACTTATTTACCCTTGGGCTTTCGCGTTCTTAAAAAAATTGAGAATATTATCAGGGAAGAAATGAACGATATTGGAGGCCAGGAAGTTTTAATGCCAGCTCTCCACCCCAAGGAAAACTGGCAGAAAACCAATAGGTGGCAGTATGAAGAAATGTTCAAACTGAAGAGCCGGGCGGGCAAGGATTTTAGTTTAGGTTGGACGCATGAGGAAATCATCACACCCCTGGTGAAGAAATTCGTTCGTTCCTACAAAGATCTGCCTTTCTCTGTTTATCAAATCCAGGATAAATTCAGGGACGAATTAAGGTCAAAATCGGGCTTGTTGCGGGGCGTTGAGTTTGCGATGAAAGATCTTTATTCTTTTCATTCTGACGAGGCGGATTTAGGCCGATATTATGAAAAAGTAAAAAAAAGCTATTTTAAAATTTTTGCCAGATGCGGTTTGAAAAAAGAAACATTTTTAACTTTGGCTTCGGGCGGCAGTTTTTCCCAGTACTCGCATGAATTCCAAACCGTAACGCCTTTTGGCGAAGACGAAATATATTTGTGCCCAAAATGCAAAATCGCCGTCAACAAAGAAATTATCGAGAAAGAAAAACACCAATGCCCGCAATGCCAGAACAAAAAGCTGGAAATAAAGAAAGCCATTGAAGTGGGCAATATCTTTAAATTGAAAGAAAAATTTTCTCAGCCCTTTAATTTGACTTTTGTTGATGCCAAAGGAAAGTCCAAACCAGTTCAAATGGGCTGCTATGGAATCGGTCTGGGCCGATTGATGGGCGCGGTGGTGGAAATTTGGCACGATAAAAAAGGGATTATTTGGCCCAAAGCGGTGGCGCCCTTTGACGTCCATTTGCTTTCTCTCGGCGAAGGAAAAGAAATTAAAAACGCGGCTAAGAAAATATATCAAGATTATAGACAGGAAGAAAAAATTGAAGTATTATATGACGATAGAGCGGGGGTGACCGCCGGCGAGAAATTCGCCGAAGCTGATTTAATCGGTATTCCTTTAAGAGCTGTCGTGAGCGCCAGGACGCTGAAAGAAGAGGCGGTGGAAATAAAAAAGAGAAACGAAGAAAAGGTGAAATTGGTAAAAATCAAAAACCTAAAGCGCGAGATTTTAAAATTATTAAATGAATAAAAAAATAAATCGCCTTATCAATAAAGCTCTGGCGCGTCTTTCCGAAGATATCGCCATTGATTTAGGTACGGCCAACTCCCTGGTTTATGTGCGGGGCCGGGGGATAGTAATCCAGGAGCCCTCGGTGGTGGCGGTCAATCAAAAAACTGGCCAGGTTTTGGCTATTGGCGAGGAAGCTAAAAAAATGGTGGGCCGAACACCCGCGCATATTGTGGCGACGAGGCCCTTGGTCTCGGGCGTGATTTCTGATTTTGAAGTAACCGAGCAGATGCTCCGGTATTTTATCGAAAAAGTTCATCACAAAAAGTTTATTTTTAACCCCCGGCCCAGAGTGATTATCGGAATTCCTTGCGGGGTGACCGAAGTGGAGAAAAAAGCGGTCTGCGACGCGGCGCGCAACGCCGGCGCCAGGGAGGTATTTTTAATAGAAGAGCCCATGGCTTCGGCGATTGGCGCCCGTTTGGCGGTGCAGGAGGCCACTGGCAATTTAGTGGTTGATATCGGCGGCGGCACCACCGAAGTAGCGGTAATTTCTTTGGGCGGCATCGTGATTGCCAAAAGCTTAAGGATCGCGGGCGACAGATTAAACGAAGACATCATGAAATTTGCCCAGGAAGAGTATAAACTGCTCATTGGCGAGCGAACGGCCGAAGAAATAAAAATTGGCATTGGTTCGGCTTTCTTCCCAGTAAAAGGAAACAAAGCTGCTGTCGCTAAAAATGGCGCAACCAGAAAAGAAATGTCTATGAGAGGGCGGAATTTGGTCACC
>Ga0315282_10016840_pt1 | contig 10635 bp, 16 predicted proteins | sample YL17G07_20_MG_FD_203693 | JGI IMG/M metagenome (GOLD analysis project Ga0315282, IMG submission 203693) | Sediment microbial communities from Yellowstone Lake, YNP, Wyoming, USA - YL17G07_20 | ecosystem: Environmental > Aquatic > Freshwater > Lake > Sediment | place: USA: Wyoming | collected... | reverse complement strand
GAGGTGAAATGAGTCAGGTGACCAAAATCGGCCCCTGGGGCGGAGCACTCTTTATGTGGATCTGCCTGGGCACGGAACGCCGAATGGATGACCGTTTGGTTGACTGGCTCTTCGAGCAGGAAATCCGGGCCTGGCTGCTTTTCCAAATATCCCCGTTGGTTTTGGGGAATTGTTGAGGTGAAATGATTTTACCCACGGCCCGCCGCCCTCTCCTTCGCGGGGCTCGCTGACTCGCGTACCAAGGGGCGATGCCGAGGCGGATTGCCATTTACGGGCCGATACCGAAGCACGGCCAATCGCCCCACCAGGCGCGGGCCCCGGAGCGAAATCCGGGGCAGTCTCTTGAAAGTAGCACAGGTTTGAAACCTGTGCCACCGAAGACCCGGGCCCGGCACGGGTAGTAATAGCGGGGGAAAAGGATGGAGCAGGGAAAGAAAGACAAAGTGCCGGTGAACGTGGCGGCCCGGATCGTGGGGAAGTCTCAGCAAACCGTGCGGCGTTGGGTCCAGTCGGGTAAACTCGACTACGAGCGGGAAAGCCCGCGCAAGACCTTGATTCCCCGGGCCGAATTGGAGGCGCTGCGGCAAGAGGATTGAGGGCCACAGGCTGGAAGCCTGCGCTATCGAAAAGCTCAGAGAGGGCGGGATTTTCCCGCCCTTTTTTGTCCGGGAAAGATTAACGCTCATTTTGAAAAGATTAACGCTCATTTTCCAGATAAACCCTTGATTTTTTGCTTAAATGGAAAACATGGATTCAAAAACGGCAACCTGAAAGGGAGAAAGACCATGAGAAGTCACAAGTTCTGGATGTTTGCGATCCTGAGGTTGCTCCTGGCACTGTTCATCCTCGTCTTGCTGGCCTTGGCGGTGGGTTGCTGTGAGAACCCCGATGCCATGAAACAGGTCCAGGCCACAATGTCCACCTTGGAAACCCTTTATCCCGCCGTGGTGGCTTCGGCTACTGCCATCGCCGGGAAGGAAGTCATGCCGGGGACGCAGGACGAACGGGTTAAAAGCACGATTGTGGCCACGGATACCGCATTGGCCCTGGGCGGCGGATTGCGCGACCAATATTGCGTTAAAAAGGGACTTGCCGATCAGTTAAAAATCCAGACTCAGCAAGTCCAACAAGACGCGATGGCCGCCGGGATACCGATCCCCACGCCAAACCCTATACCGAACGCTCCGGCTCCGGCCCAGTAAGCCAGGCCGGTTCTCTCCGGATGGAGACGGGTCAATTTTACTCACCTCCCAACCGGGGAGTCTTTGCCGATTGGAACCGGGCGGAGCAGACGAAGTTCGACTGGTTCTTCGAGATCCCGGTCGGGGCACTGTGGAATAACCTCAAGCAGTTTGAACGGGACGACGGCGAATGAAAAGAATTTGCCTGGCCCTGCTCAGATGGATTTTAGGACCGAAGCTGACCGCGGCCCTGAAAGGCGGCCAGGCGGCCTATGAGGCCGAGGACCAAAAAGATCAGGACGCCGCGGTGGAGGCCAAGGCCGCCGAGATCCAGCAGATCCACTCCCGGGTGGAAGCCAAGAAGGATAAGGCCCATGAAGAAGTGGTTAGTGCCGCTGATCCTGATGCTGTTGTTAATCAGCAGTTGCGGGACCTCGGCCTCGTTGCCGGCGATAAAAACGGCGACTCCTGAAATAGTCGCCAAAACACACCTGCCCCGGCCGACGGTAAAGATCAAACCGGCTGATTTGAGCAATCCGGTGGCCCTGAAAGAGGCGCTGCGGGATCTGAAGATCCAGTCGGACGCAGTCTATGACGATTATCTCAAGAGGTAACGCCGAAGCATGACCAAAGACGAAACCATTAAGGCAATTCGGAATGACTGCATCGACCTTGGCCTCGACCTGGTGGACCAGATCGCCTACGTCCTGGGAACGGTCGATTGGGAAACCGGCCATACCTTCCAGCCGGTGCGGGAGGCTTTTTGGAAGAATGATGCCTGGCGGAAGGCGCATCTCCGTTATTTCCCTTATTATGGCCGCGGTTACGTGCAATTGACCTGGAAAGCCAATTATCAGGTCTATGGGAAGAAACTCAATATCGACCTGGTGGGTAATCCTGACCTGGCAATGCTCCCGGAAAACGCCAGGTTCATCCTGATCGACGGTTTCAAAACCGGGGCCTTCACCGGCAAGAAACTCGCCGATTATATCAATGAGGACGGCACGAATTTTATTGCGGCCAGGAAATGTATCAACGGTCTGGATAAGTGCCATGAGATCGCGGCACTGGCGGAAAAATACCGGGATAAAATGAATCAGGAGGTTTGAGGGCGATGAAAAAATATCTGCAATCCAACACGGTGCGGTTGGGCCTGGCGGCCATTTTGGCGGGGATTACGGCCTATCTGAGCGGCCAGGTGGATGCGGGCGGGGCATTGCTCCTGGTCCTGACCGGCGTCATCCAGGTCATCCAGAGGTCGATAAAGTTGAACAAGGATGGCACTTCGGCAGTTCCCGGCGAATTCCCCGGCATCGATGCCGGTCCGGGTATGGGGCAATAGATGGACCCGGTTAGCCTGCACCAAATTATCGGCCTGGCGGGGGCACTCCAAATCGGCGGCCCCATCCTGGCGGTGCTGTTTATCTGGTGGATCGACCGCCGGGACATCGCCAAGATCCTAAGGCAGAACGTGGAACAGTTGACCACTTACCGGGAAGACACCAAGAAAATTTTAGAACGTAATGAAAAACAGTTTAACAACGTGGTGTTGATGTACCAGAACAACACCGAGTTAGTCAAAAGTTACGATAAGGTCTCCCGGGATTTCCGGGAAGTGGTGGTGGCCAACAGCACCATCTGCGCCAATCTCAATAACGCCATCATCCATAATATGTTTTGCCCTTTGGTCAGGAAGGAAATGGGGACCTAAACCATGAGCGACGAGCGCGTTAAATTTGAGGGGCGCCTGGCGGTGAACCGCCGGGAACGGGGCGAAACCCAGTTGCGGCTGCAGGGCCTGTTGCGTTCCTTGCGGGATCTGCTGGACCCGATCCTGCCGGTGGAGCGTCTGGAAACGGAGATGATCGCCGCCCAGGCCGTGGACCTGGCCAAAGTCCAGGTCAAATATCGGGAACTGCTGAAAGAGGCGAACCTGATCAAGTCGGCCCTGGGGAAATAGATGGCGCCGCAGGAATACTCCTGGGAGGTCCGGGAGCGGGCCAAAGAGTTATACGTGGTGGACGGCCGAACCTTCGAGCAGGTGGCGACCGCAACCTCCGTCTCGGTGACCCAGTTGAAGCGTTGGTCGGCGGAAGAGAAGGAATGGGCCGAAAAACAGGAGGAAAGTACAGGTTTAAAACCTGTGTCACAAGATTGGCCCGAGGCGAGAAGGGTATTCCGCCTGGCCCTGGGGGTAATCCGCCGGGACAGCACTCTGCTCCGGGCCAAGTTGATCACCAACGCCCTGGGCGGCGGCGAGTTCAAGCAGGTGCTCTCCGCCGCCATGTGGGAGAAGACCCAGGCGCATAAGGATTTGGTAGGGCAGGCGTCCCGCCTGCCGGTGGAGGAGACTCCAAAAACCACAGGCGAGACGCCTGCGTTACCGATTATCAAGACCCCCCAGGACGCGGTGGCGGCCCTGGAAGTCGTGGTGGCCCAAAGGATCAACCTGATGGCCATGAAGCCGGAACTGCTCAGTTTTAAGGCCATCACGGATTTGCAAAAGACCTTGGGGCTGATCGGGGAATTAAAGGCCAAATACCGGCCCGATGAGCAGACCGGCCAGGCGCCGGGTCTGTCGGATGAAATGGCGGCGGAAATCCGCCAGAAGATTCTGGGAATATGATTAACACCAACCACACCGAATCTCCCCGGCTGCGCACGCCCACAGTGCTCCTGTCTTATCAAAAGGAATGGGTCACTGATAAGGCGGAAGTGGCGGTGTGGGAAAAGAGCCGCCGTGTCGGCGCCTCCTGGAGTGAGGCGGCCGAAGATGCGGTGCTATCGGCCTCGCAAAACGGTATGGACGTTCTCTATATCGGCTACAACAAAGAGATGGCCCTGGAGTTTATCGGCGATTGCGCCATGTGGGCCCGGCATTACAAAAAGGCCGCCTCAACCGTGGAAGAAATTATTTTTAAAAACGAAGGCCGGGACGGCCAGGACATCATGGCTTTCCGGATCAAGTTCGCCAGCGGTTACGAAATCGTGGCCCTCTCCTCCCGGCCCGCCAACCTCCGGGGCAAGCAGGGCAAGATCATCATCGATGAAGCGGCCTTTCACCTTGATCTGGCGGGACTCTTGAAAGCGGCGATGGCCCATGTCATGTGGGGCGGCCAGGTTCGGGTGATCTCCACCCATAACGGTGATGACAACCCGTTTAACGAACTGGTAACCGATATTAGGGCCGGGAAATGGCCTTATAGTCTGCATCGCACTACGTTGGACGATGCCCTGGCCGCCGGCCTCTATAAACGGATTTGCCTGCGCTTGAAAAGAGAATGGAGCCCGGAGGCCGAGGTTGAGTGGCGGGAGAAGATCTTCAAATTTTATGGCGACAACGCCGACGAGGAACTGCTCTGCATCCCGGCCAGCAGCGCCGGGGCCTATCTCACCCGGGCACTCATTGAGTCCTGCATGGACCCGGAGATCCCGGTGTTGCGCTGGAGTTGCAAAGACGGCTTCGCCCAGTTGCCGGATTCGGTCCGGGAAGCGGCCTGCCGGGATTGGTTGGAGGAAAACCCATTACCGCTCCTGGAGGCCCTGCCCCAGGGCCGCCCCTGCTATTTCGGAGAGGATTTCGGCCGCACCGGCGATCTGACGGTGATCTGGCCGCTGCAGGAAAGTAAGACCCTGGTGTGCCGGACGCCGTTCACTGTTGAGCTCCGGAACGTGCCCTTCAAGCAGCAGGAACAGATCCTCTTTTTCATCGTGGACCGGCTGCCGGTCTTCCGGGGCGGGGCCCTGGACGCCCGGGGCAACGGCCAGTATCTCGGCGAAGTGGCCATGCAGCGCTACGGCGAGGGCCGCATCAGCCAGGTAATGCTCTCCAACCAATATTACCTGGAGAATATGCCGAAATTCAAGGCCGCCCTGGAAGACCACACCATCACCATCCCCCGGGACGGCGACGTGCTGGACGACCTGCGGGCCTTGCGGGTGGAAAAGGGCATCCCCAAGGTGCCCGACGGCAAGCGGGTCCTGGGCCGGGACGGCGGCCAGCGCCACGGCGACGCCGCGGTGGCCGGTTTCCTGGCCGTGGCCGCCAAGAACCTGACTCCCTACCAGCCGGTGGAATACGAGACGGTCCAGGCCGGCCGCTTTAGTGAGGAGCGGCGGGGCGGCCGGGGTTATGTGCGGCAGAGGGGGGCGATTTGAAAGCAGTAGCCAGTAGTCAGTTGCCAGTGGCCAGTAGCACAGGTTTCAAACCTGTGCCACCAAAAGAACCGGAACTCACCTGCGATTTGCATCGGCCAGGGGCGGTTTATGTGGGGCGCTGCATCTATTTTGAAGCGCGGCTGGGCCAGGAGGTCTGCAATAACAAAAACGGGCCGCTGTTCTGCCCCACAGGCGGCCGGGAGAACACCAGAATAAGGCCCGCAGGCGGGGACGCCTGCGCCACCGGGAACTAATATGATCCAACTCTATGATTACGCCGGGCGGCCCGTTAAGCCGCCCTCCCGTCCCGAGACCCGGGAGATCGCCGCGGTGTCGCTGCGGGACCGCTGGAGCAATTACCCCTCCCGGGGGTTGACGCCGGGGCGGTTGGCGCAGATATTTACGGCCGCCGACGCCGGCGACCTCTACTCCCAGGCGGAACTGTTCCAGGAAATGGAGGAGAAGGACCCCCATCTGATGAGCGTCATGCAGACCCGGCGCCTGGCGGTATTAGGGGTGGAATGGCAGGTGGAGGACGCTTCCGAGGACGCCCAGGATAAAAAGATCGCCACTTTTGTCCGGGAACAGTTGGAGGCGCTGAAGCTCAAAAGTCTCTTCGCCCATTTGCTGGGGGCCATCGGCCACGGCTACGCCACGGCGGAACCCAAATGGTCCACCGGCGGCTCACCCTGGACCATCGGCGGCTTCAACCTGATCTTCCCGAAAAATATCACCTTCGTCAACTCTCTGGTGCCCCTGGTGATCACCGAGGACAATTCCGCCGGGGTGGAGCCCCGGCCCTTTCAATTGATCTACCACCGGGGCGCGGCCAAATCGGGGCATGACACCAGAAACGGCGTGCTGCGGGTCTGCGCCTACATGTACCTGTTCAAGAACTACGCCCTAAAGGATTGGGCGGCGTTCAACGAGATCTTCGGCATGCCCCTGCGCCTGGGCAAATACCAACCCAGCGCCACCCCGGCGGACCGGGATGCCCTGCGCCTGGCTATCGGCTCCCTGGGGACGGACGCCGCCGGCATCATTTCCGAATCCACCGAGATCGAATTCGTGGAGGCCGCCAGCCGCCTCTCCGGGACCACCAATCCTTACGAGGTGATGGCCTATTTCTGCAACCGGGAGATCTCCAAGGCGGTGCTGGGGCAGACCCTGACCACCGACACCCAGGGGAGCACGGGCACTTATGCGGCCGGCCAGGTGCAGAACGAGGTGCGCCAGGATCTGCTGGAGGCCGACGCCGAGATGCTCTCGGAGACCATCCGGGAACAGATCATCCGGCCTCTGGTGGGGTTCAACTTCGGCTGGGACGTGGCGGAAAAGGCCACTCCCGGCTTCGACCTGCTCATCCAGGATTCGCCGGACCTGAAGGCGGACAGTGAAGTCTTGAAGAACCTGGCCGGGGTGCCGGGGGCGGCGGAGCGCATCCCGGCGAGCTACATCAATGAGCATTTCGGCATCCCGGAACCCAAGAAGGGCGAGGCCACCCTGGGCACGGCGCCGCCGGAGCCGCCGCCGGGCCAGGGAAAAGGGACGGCGGGCGGGGACGTCCGCCCCACTGGCATGCGGGCGGTATTGTCGCTCAGGGACAGCGGCGGCCTGGTGCTCATCCCCCAGGACCAGGAGGCCGTCAACCGCATCCAGGCCCTGGACGACCTGGCGGCCCAGGCCGCGGCCGCGGCCGACACCGAGATTATGCGGATGCTGGCCCCGGTGAAGGAACTGATCGCCGGCGGCCAATCCCTGGAGGAGATCAAAGGGGAACTGTTGAAACTCTATTCGCAAATCGAAGTTGAGGGTCTGGTGACCCTGATTCACGAGGCGAGAATGCGGGCCTTTATGAAGGGGAGATTGACAGAATAATGTAGGGCGGGAGCTATCCCGCCCTTCGGAATGGCGGGATGCACTACGTTTTCCCGCCCTATTAAAACTGGAGGAAGGCAAGTGAAAGAACGCGGCACGGTGAAATGGTTCAACGACGGCAAGGGTTACGGCTTTATCAGCCGGGAAGGAAAGGATGATGTTTTTGTGCACTATAGCGCCATCCAGGGCCAGGGTTTCAAGAGCCTGGCCGAGGGCGACGAGGTGGAGTTCGAGGTGGAACAGGGGCCGAAAGGGGCCCAGGCGGTCAATGTAACGAAATTGTAGGGGCGAACTTTATGTTCGCCCTGGGCGAATACAAGATTCGCCCCTACGGGGAAAAATGGCCCAGGGCAACCCAACCTTCAACTTCGAGGCGGCCCCCTTCCAGGAGGCGGTGGCTTACTTCCTGGCCAAGGGGGTCATGAGCAAAGCGGAGTTCGACAAGTTCATGGCCGCCGAAAAGGCCAAGGCCTTCACCGCGGCCCGAGTCTATGCGGCCGACGAGCTGCAGCGGGTCTATGACGCCATCCTAATGGCCCTGGAGAAAGGCACCACTTATCGGGAGTTCGCCAAGGCCACCGAGGACCTGCTCACTTCGCCCTGGCACCGGGAGACGGTGTTCCGCACCAACGTCTTGAGCGCCTACGGCGCCGGGCATTGGGAGCAGGCCAACCAGATCAAGGAATTGCGGCCCTACGCCCGCTATTCGGCGGTGATGGACGGCCGCACCCGGCCGACGCACGCCGCCCTGCACGGGTTGGTCTATCCCCTGGATCATCCGTTCTGGCGGCAATACTGGCCGCCGTGGGATTACAACTGAAGGTGTGCGGCCATGACGCTATCTCAGTTCGAGATAGAGAAAGAGGGCCTGCAGGTGCAGCACTCAATGGGCGGCCTGCCGGCCCCGGCCAAGAATTTTCAGAGTCCGGCCCAGGGGGGCAAGTGGCAGCCGGACTACGGCAAATATGAACCGCAATTGGGCCGCCAGGTTAAGCAGGCGGTGCAACGGGCCGAGAAGGCCATTTATGAGTAGCACAGGTTTCAAACCTGTGCCACCAGAGGGAAGCCATGAAAAATAGTCTGCTCATTGTGCCCCTGGATCTCCAGGGGCAGGCCCCGCCCCGGCTGCGCATTGTACCTGCCGGCAAGGTGGAACTGCGGGACAAACGTGAACCTTTCGAAGTCACGCCGGCGGCTATGACGGCCATGATTGAATCCTTCAATGGCGACGGCGTAGACCTGGTCATTGACTGGGAGCATAAGACCCTGACCGGTGAGCGAGCTCCGGCTGCAGCCTGGATCAAAGGTTTGGAGGCCGCGGCTGATGGACTCTATGCCTCGGTGGAATGGACCTCTGATGGCCGCGCCGATGTGGAAGGGGGCAAGTACCGCTATCATTCACCGGTATTTAGACTGGACCCTAAAACCCGGCAACCGCAAAGACTGATGCATGCCGGCCTTACCAACACCCCGGCTATCAAGGGGTTGGCGCCGCTCCTGGCCGCCAAATATGGTGAGAGCGAGATCCTGGAATTGCGGGATTTCACTACTGAGGAGCGCAAAAAGGCGGCGGCGGAAGGCGCGGCCATGCCGGACGGCTCCTTTCCCATCATGAACCGGCAGGACCTGGAAAACGCCGTGCATGATATCGGCCGGGCCAATGACCCGGAGGCCGCCAAGAAACACATCATCGCCCGGGCCAAGGCCCTGAACTGCATGGATTTACTACCGGCTGATTGGCCGGGGAGCACTAAAAAAATGGACGGAGGAAAACCCATGAAGAAAGAAATGCTGAAATTGTTGGGGTTCCCCGAGGCTGAGGACAAGCCGGATCAGGAAGTCCTCGCCCTGGTGAGCGACCGTTTCAAACTGGTCGCCGCCCTCCCGGAAATCGCCACGGCCCTGGGCCTGGAGAAACCGGCAGAGGCCACCCCGGCCCAGATCAAGGGCGCCATCCTGGCCCTGAAACAGGGGCAGGAGCAGCTCACTACCCTGCACACCGAAGTGGCGGCCCTGAAGGCGGAGAACGCCCAGGGCAAGGCCCAGAAAGAGGTGGACGAAACCCTGGCGGCCAAGAAGATCACCCCGGCGCAAACCGCCTGGGCCCTGGAATACGCCACCCGGGACCTGGAAGGCTTTAAAGCCTACGCCAAGATCGCCGCGCCGGTACTGGCCACCGAAACCCTGAAGATCAAGACCAAGGACGGCAAGGGCGAAGTGGAACTGACCCCGGACGAATTGGCGGTCTGCAAACAACTGAACCTGACCCCTGAGGCATTTAAGGCCCAGCGGCAGACCCAAGAGGAGGGCTAATCAATGGCTCTAAGTGCTGATCGGGAAATTGTCTTTCGGGAAGGGTTGGACGTGGAATTTCCGATGGCCGCGGTAAAAATCTACGCCGGGTCACTGGTGTGCATCAACGCCACCGGCTATGCCGCGCCCGCGGCGGATACCGTCAGTTTCAAGTTTGTGGGCGTGGCCCTGGAGCAGAAGGACAACTCCGGCGGTTCCCCCGGCGACAAGAAGATCAAGGTGCGCACCGAGGGGGTGTTCGAGTTCGCCGCCTCCTCCATCGCCCAGGCCAGCGTCCTGGCGGATATGTACGTGGTGAATGACGAAACCTTTGACGAATCCGACCCCGGCCAGGGCATCAAGTGCGGCAAACTGGTCAAGGTGGAATCCTCCAGCCGGGGCTGGATTTGGATCTCCAAGGCCTTCGCCTCGGCTTTTGCCGGCGCCGCCGATGCCTTGACGGTGAGCGACGCGGGCGACTTCTTCGCCGCCGCGGTGGCGACGGTGGCCGCCCAGATCCAGGACCTGGCCAAGGGGCCGTTTTTCCTCACCGTGCCGCGCTTCACCGGCTGGACCAAGGACGGCGAGGCCCATGCCATCGTCACCTTGCCGGCCATCGAAAGTGCGGTGCCCTTGAAAATCAAGCGGGCCTACACTTCGGTGTTGACGGCCCCGGGCACTGGCAAAACCCTGGCCCTGACGGTAAATGGCTCGGCCCTGGCCTCCATCGTCGAGACCGCGGTGGTGGGCGAGGCCGAGGCCCTGGATATCGCCCTGGCCAAGGATACCGACATCGTCATCAGCGCCAATGAAACCGCGGCGGGCGCCGGGGCCAACTGCGACATCGTGCTGGCGCTCTACAAAGACGACGGCGAGTAATTAAGTCCGCAGGCGGGGACGCCTGCGCCACTAATAACGGAGGAAAACCGCAATGATCATCAATCAAGACGTTTTGGCGAATATTTACGTGGGGCTGTCCACGGTATTCAACGCCGCCTATCAGGACGGGCCGCCGCCGTGGTATCAGCAACTGGCCATGACGGTGCCGTCCACCGGGGCCTCGATGGACTATAAGTTTCTCCTGGATTTCCCGGGCATGCGGGAATGGATCGGCGACCGGGTCATC
>Ga0315282_10016839_pt1 | contig 10636 bp, 7 predicted proteins | sample YL17G07_20_MG_FD_203693 | JGI IMG/M metagenome (GOLD analysis project Ga0315282, IMG submission 203693) | Sediment microbial communities from Yellowstone Lake, YNP, Wyoming, USA - YL17G07_20 | ecosystem: Environmental > Aquatic > Freshwater > Lake > Sediment | place: USA: Wyoming | collected... | reverse complement strand
ACCATTTTAGGTTTTCCATCGTCACCCCCTTGGGTGACAAATATATCAAACCTTCCTCCCCAAAGTCAAGCCTTAAGTTAGCGCTTATGCCCCCAAGGGGAGAGGGGAGATAACTTTTGACAAAACGAAACGAAGGCGGGGAGGGATTTATGAAGGTTATTTCAAAAAGCAAAATTGATACTGAGACCCAAAATCTAAGACGTAAAAATTAGGATTTGCCCATACAGGCACTTTCAGGGAAGGTCGCGTTTGAGGATTCCAAGTCTTCACTGGCACCATGCAATAAGGGGTGAGCATTACGGGTAGAAACAAATGAGTCGCCCCACCGGAAGATGAGACGGCGCGGCGGGTAGGTATCTGACAACTGAAATCCCTTTGGCTCTAAAGGGATCCGGTCAAATTGAAAGCTGCCCAATAAAAAGGATTGCCGTACTCCTTGGAATGGATCATCTTCACCTGTGCCTGCCTGAGGGCTTCAGCCTTATCCAACTTCTTCAAGTTGGTATAAAACTCCCTCATAAAAACAGCTGTAGCTTCATCACTGATGCTCCAGAGACTGCCCAACACTGAACTTGCTCCGGCGTAAAGAAAGGCTCTCGTCAATCCGACGACCTCGTCCCCCCTGCCAATTTGCCCGATGGCCGTCTGACAGGCGCTGGTCACGACCAGATCCGCCTTCATATCCATGTCGAAGATGTCATTGGCCTCCAAACGCCCATTATCCCCATTCTCCGGCGCCAGGCGGAGGCAGGAAGCGAGAGGTGCTTCCGGAACATATTCTCCATGGCAGGCAAAGTGGATGATGTCGAATCGGTTGGCTGCATTTCGGACCAACGCCTTCGTGACTTTCTGCCGCTTGTAAACCTGGGCCTCAGGAAAGACCCGCGCCAGCTCTTCCACTTCCTTCTCAGCCGCGGGCAAATCATAATCCGGGTTCTTCAAATCCGGATTCCCCAGAGCGAGAATCTTGTAAGCGGTTTTCCTCTCCCCCCTACCCAGAAATTCCAGAACGGAAAGGCAGGGAAGATAGCTGATGGCATAACGCTCCACCAGGTACTTTTCCCCATCACGGAGCGCCTGAAAGGGGAGATAATTCAGAATCCCGTAGGGAACGATGCAGATCCTGGCCGTCGCAATGTATTTTTGCACGGGAGAAATCAGCCGGGCATATAATTTCTCGCCAGTGTCGCCGGCTTCTTTAGAAACTTTCCTGGCTATCGTTAAATCCCTTTTCAGGGCGTCGGTTCCCGTTAAACTCCGGAAGGCGGAGACGAGGTCCCTCACTTCCTTTTCGGAAATATCTTGCCGGACCAGATTAATATTCTTCTGATCAAGGACCCAAATGAACAGGCCGTTCTCCGTGAGGTAATATTCCAGAACGGTCACATCCGGGGGCAATTTTTTCTGGATTTCTCTCGGTGAGGGGGGATTAATGTTGTGGGCGATTCCAAACTGCCGATCACTTTTGGCAATGTCCTTGAGTTTGCTGCGGTAACTCTCCAGTCGCTGGGTATACCTGGTCCCTTCCTGATAAACCGCGCGAACTTTGATGCCGGAAGCCTGGGCAGCATTCACCATGTCATTTTCAATATCGCTCAGAGTCTGGAGAGTGGCATCGGCCTGCTGGAACGCCATAGAAGCGCTCTTGTTTTTCACCCCAAGCTGCTTGTTTCCCAGGATATCCAGGAAGCGGCGCGATCTCGCCTTTTCAGCGATGGCCAGGGCTTCTTCAAAATCAGCTTTCTGGTATAAGAGGCCAATAACTCGATCATATGTGGCCAATGCTCTTTCCCAATATTCTAGATCCCGCTCTCCATAGGCGGTGGGTCTGATTTGTTCCAAATACTGAATCGATTTTAACAAGGCATTGCTGGGGTCTTCGCCCATTTTTTCCGCAACACCTGCTTTATAATTATTTATGCTCAGGTTGAATAGAGCGGATTCTCTTATGTCCTCTATGCGGGCCTCCAATTTTTTAATGATATTAGCGCATTCATTTAACCGGTTCGTCTCTAAATAACATTGCCCCAGTCCCAACAATAGCCGAAATTGTTGCATTTCAGGTGGCCGACCAAGATAAGGTTGCGCCGCTTCGAATCTTTTAGTAGATAATAAATCTTCATAAATTTGTATCGCGTTATCATATTCCTTGTTCTTACGATGAATTTCGGCAACATCCTCATCGATATTATAGATTAAATCTAAAAGGTTCCCTTTAATAAAATTATGAAGGCCAATATATTTTCTGAATTCTTTGACTGTTTTTATTTTGCCCATTTGATAGAGACATATCGCCAAGCGATATTTCATGTAATAATCAGACTTTTCATTTGGAGAATACTTTCTGGCGCTTGAATAAGATTGGAAGGCGAGGTCGTAAAAACCGAATACAGAGTGCCTCTGCCCCAACCGATAATACGCCTGATAAAAGTCCATTCTATTCCACTTCTTGGCCTCCGAAATTGCTTTTTCGGCATAGGCCAGGCTTTGCCCCATATTCCCCTGATCCCGATAGTACATGGATAAGAAGGACAAAGCCGTAGACAAGGTACCACCTATATCAGGTCTCTGGAAAAATTTAGTCGCCGTAAGGAGTAAATATCTTTCCTCAGGGGTCAAATGTTGTAAGAAGGAATAAGAGGGTTGACTCAGCAGATTGTAATATTGAGAGGCCACCATCAAGGCTTCAAAAGATTGACTGATGTTCTCCTGAAACTGATCCTGTTTTTGTAACAAGTTATAAATTCCCGCCCTCAGTTTATAGAGCCTGGAAATGGAAGTTGCGTAAATCCTGGGATCTGTACTCCGGAAACATTTTATGGCTCGATCCATTTCCCGCAAAGCTTCCTCGGTTCGGTTCTCTAAGGCCAGTTCTTCCCCCCTTTTCTTCAAGAGAATCGCGAGGGTTAGGTTGACGGTTTTGGCCTCGGGGTTTTTGGATTGGATGTAAGTGAGATCGGCCAGGATGGAATCCAGATCCGCATTCTTAAAGATAAAGACTCCAGTCTGGATCGGCTTTTCAACCTTCTCCTCCAGCCCGATTCTCAGGATCCCGCCCGTTTTCACTTTAAATAATTGTTCGCTGTCCACATCCAGGGCATTAAAGGTTTCCTCCGATCCTTTGAAATTCCCCTTCACCGGGTAAAGGAACCCTTTGGGGTATAAAGGGGTCAAGAGGATTGCCTCTCCTTCTGCAACCTGGATTCCGGTCTCCCGCCATTGGGTGACCTCGATCTCATGGTAACTTTTCAAAGCCCGGATTTTAGGATCCTTGACGGGGTTCATCCCCAAATTCGCGCCGAGACAGCCAGTCAGCACGATAGCGATGATCAGGAAGAGTAAAAATTTGCTTTTCCTCATGTCTCCCTCCAGCCCTTCACCGTAGTCTCTTTCTTCAAAAGGCATTCTGGCCAAAATAAAAACCCGACCCACCCCGAGAAGTATGCCTGCAGGGTGTGGACAGTCACTTCCCCATCTGCGCCCATAAGGCAGCTGTAACCCTTGACATCTGCACTCAGGATGGCCGTGAGCTTCCGTTTAAATTTCTCGGCGGTCATAGGATCATCTCCTTAAGGTTTTAAGGGGGAACGGAGAGGCAATTGTTTCACGACATCTTGTCTTTGGATTGGTTTAAGAACCTCCAAGGGCATAAGAAAATCCCCTGGAGCTTTCGTAGGCACCTTCCGGAAACTCTTTCTCATACTTCCCTCCAGAAGGTTAGAGGTTAAATTGGTGGGTTTATTGGGCTACGAAACGGTACTACAGCTGTCCCAAAAATACTCTTATCCTCATGGGAGGTCAAGGGGAAAATTTCCTTTGGAAACAGCCTCGGTTTACAAGCCCAAATTGATGACTTGCGTTTGAAATGTTGAATTCTTGGGGATGACCCTAAAAACAAGAGTTCAGGAAGAACTTATTGCCTGAGCGAACGGGGGACTGTAGGATCAGATCCTGGCTTTCAGATCCAAGACTGCGAACGTGGGGCGTTGTGGGATGTCGATACAAAAGCATGTTAGGGATTTTTCTTGATAATCTAATAAGAGATGTGTAAAAATCTCGGGGAATTTGAATAAATACCGATAAAATTACACACATGCCTAAATCTTCACCCGCAGATGTGATTCTCCAAATTGCTAAAAGAACCGGAGTCCTGCGGGTCTGCGATCTCTGCGGTGAAATTGCAAAAGGAGGAATTCATGGATCAAGGGAGATTACAAAATAGGGTGGCCCTGATTACTGGAGGGGCCAGGGGAATCGGGAAAGCGACGGCTTTCAAGATGGTCCGGGAAGGGGCTTCCGTTGCCCTGCTGGATATTTTCTCCGATGAAGCGGCTCGGGTGGCGCAGGACCTGGAGGCCCTTGGCGGGAAAGCCCTGGGGCTGAAAGCGGATGTCAGCCGGAAAGAGGAAGTAGACCGGGCGGTGGAGCGGGCGTTGCAGCATTTTGGGAGAGTGGATATTCTGGTCAACAATGCTGGGATTGTCAGACCCGCACCCCTGGAGAAAGTGCGGGAAGAGGATTGGGACGCGGCGGTGAGTGTGAATCTCAAGGGGACTTTTTTTTGTACCCAGGCGGTTGTCCCGGCGATGAAGAAGAATGGATACGGAAAGATCATCAACATGGGCTCCCGTGCCAGCCTGGGCAAGGAAGAACGGACAGTTTATGGGGCCACCAAGGCGGGGTTGATCGGAGTTACCCGGACTTGGGCGTTGGAACTTGCCCAGTACAATATCAACGTAAATTACATCGGGCCAGGGCCGATCGCCACGGAATTATTCATGGCCGCGAACCCTGAGAACAGCCCGAAAACCAAGGCGATTATAGACGGTGTCCCGTTAAAAAGGATGGGCCAACCGGAAGACGTGGCCAACCTGGCCGCCTTCCTGGCATCGGACGAAGCTTCCTTTATTACGGGCCAAACGATCTTTATATGCGGGGGAATTACCGTCGGGCTCGTACATTATTGATGGTTTCGCAAAAAGTCCATCTGCTGCGTTGCGCTTCAACTTCGTCGTTGCAGCGTACGTGTAAGTACGCTTCACTCCTCAGTTTTTGCGCGCCTTGCATCTGGAGCTTTTTACGAAACCATGGTTCTGCTGACTTTTTACGACTTCATCATTATTGAATCGCCGTTTACCGATCCTTCTGTGCCGTAACCAATAGCCATCGGTGCTTAAAGAGTACCGTCTTCCCGTCGAACCGCAGGTCGACGCCAGCGTGGAGTCCCGCCTTGGCCAGCGTGAGCATGACTGTATAAAGAGGCTTTGCCCGTTCCGGGGCGTTGGTGATGCGAATCCACTCTTCGAAATCCCGCTGCATTTCCCAAGTTGATGTCGCGGTGGCCCGCAACCCAGCCGCGGCGATCAGCCCCAGGAGCCCGCTGGGGGAAAGCATCTGCAAGTGGGAGGAATCTCTCAGGATTTCGAGCGCGTTGTGCAGCGCGGCTTCTTCGGCATTTTCAGAAGACACGACATCTGCCACAATGACCTTACCACCAGACCGCGTAACCCGCACCATTTCCCCCATAACCAGTCGGGGGTCTGGGAAATGATGAAGGGTCAGGCGGGTAACGACCGCATCAAAACTTCGGTCGGCAAAGGGGAGTTGTTCGGCCCCGCCGAGCTCGAAGCGGACATTGGGCAGGCGCGCTTTCTTGCACCGCTGCCGGGCTTTCTCCAGCATCTCCGGGGTCAGGTCGAAGGCCACCACTTCTTTGGCATGGGGAGCCAGGGCTGCGGAGACGATCCCGGGACCGCAGCCCAGGTCCAAAATCCGCATCGTCTTAGTCGGACCCGTGGCGGCCCGAATTTTTTTGAGAACTTCGGCGTCCGTGAACGCCGGGGAGACGGAAAGCGACTCGGCCTGCCTGGCAAACTCCTCCCTGATCCGCGATTGAGAATCCATACTTTTTCTCCTGGTTCCTTGGCGGCCCATGGCCCTCGTGGGCTTCCAAAAAAAGATATCTTCAAACCTTGGGAGATTATACTAGAATACCATAAGAAATCATCAAAATTAAGGTCAACAGCAAGAGACCCTGGGAAAAGGTGGAGGGTTAGGTTCGTAGTGAGCCAGACCGGGGTGGTATTTTGGATATGATTATGGCCAAATAGACATTTGCCTATTTGGCCATTTAGGGAGCTTATTTTTTGTAGATGCCGCAGGCGACCAGGATATCTTCCCTCTTTTCGACATACATGGATTTGGGTTCAATCTTCTTGGTCAATGGGTTGGTGAATCTATAGTCCTGCCAGAACTTATCTTTTGTCTGGGCCAGCTCCACTTTCTCTTTTACAAACGCTTTGCCATCGGGATCTTTCAAACCGATTGGGTCTTTGCCGAATTAGGATTTTTCCCGGATCAATCCCAAGCGGGAAGCGCAAAACAGGTAAAAGACCACCCACCTTTTGTAATTCCCCCAGGGTTTCAAGATTTTCTGGCAATCCTCAGCCGTGACTCGCCGGCCCGGCCCCAAATATTTCCCTACGAGGGTCTGGATGCCCAGGTCGTCGGCGGCGAAGACCTCGGACCTGCCCAAGCCGCGTGACAGAAAATACTCCGCACTCCATCGCCCCAATCCCCTGAGAGAGGTGAGGGCAGCAATGACCTCTTCATTGGGCCGGTCTCGCAGGCCTTCCAAATCGAAGCTTTTGGAGGCCACCTTCTGGGAGAGGGCCATCAGATACTCGGCCTTTCGCGTCGAGAAGGACAGGGCCCTCAGATCGCTGACTTTACATTTGGCCACCGCCTCCGCTGTGGGAAAGGCCCTGTATTTTTTTCCTTCGAAAGTTATCTTCTTTCCCAATGCTTCGACCAGCCGGGAACGCATTTTTACCGCTACCGGCAGGGCCAGTTGTTGTTCGGTGATGGCGATGACGGCCATCTCATAAAGGCTGGGAGGGCGGAGGGGTTTGACGCCGTAAAGATTCTTGATGATCGGGCGGAAGAAAGGGTGCTTTTCCGCCCGGCGGTAGAACTCCCCCAAGGGGGCGTCGAGGTGGAACTGCCAGCTCACTCGGGCTTGCAGTGTGGAAAGGTACTTGGGGCGCGGTGGATGGGTGCGCACCGTCAGCCGGGAATGATCATTCTGTTCGGTGATCGCCAGGACGGCTTCATCTTCCACCACGTGAAGCCGGCAATGCTGGGCTGGCAGTATCTCTCTGGGCGGAACCCAGACGTCGGTTCCGTCGGAAGGGAACTGGCCAAAAACCAGCGCGCAGCGGGCCAAATTATGGGGCGATTCCAGCAGGAGTTCGAACTTCATTGTTCTTTCTAATGGGGACGCAGATTTTCGCGGATATTCGAAGATAAACCCTACCGTTTCAAAAAAACCGTTCGCCAACTCGTTCGAGAGCTTCGAAGCGTCAGGGAATAATTTTCCATTCAAATATAGGGCACTTTAATGGTCCGTTCAAGAAATTTCGCCCTTGCGGAATTCCTGCGGGTTTCGTTTATCGTTTGCGGCGGTGAGCAGAATATAATAAAATGGCAACGGAAAGAGTTTCAAAACTCCGCAATCCGTGATCCGAACTTAAATTTACGCCCGGCATCATCCGGGCGCAAGCCCAAATTTTTGGAGTAGGAGGGTTGGACAATGGGAAAAATTTTAACGACGACAGGAGTTATTCTTTGCCTTTTGTTCTTGGCCACTTTTTCCATGGCGGCCGAGACGATTAAGATTGGAGCTTACCTGCCCATGACCGGCGCTGTGGCGGCCTATGGCCAGGATGCCTGGAACGGCATCCAGATCGCCCGGGAGATGAAACCCACGGTGCTGGGCCGGAATGTAGAGCTGGTCCTGGCGGATACGAAGAGCGATAAGATCGAGTCCGCCAATGCGGTCAGCCGGTTGATTGAAAAAGATAAGGTGATCGCCATCATCGGGGAGATGATCAGCGGAGATACGATGGCCGGGGGACCCATTGCCGAGAAAGCGAAGATCCCGATGATTTCCCCGACGGCCACCAATCCCTTGGTGACCCAGGGGAAGAAATACGTATTCCGGGTCTGCTTCATTGACCCCGTTCAGGGGGAGATTGCGGCTAAGTATGCTTACAACACGGTTAAGGCCAGAAGAGCAGCGGTGATCATCGACAGATCCCAGGATTATTGTGTCGGCCTGGGGAAATTCTTTAAAGATTCCTTCACCAAGCTGGGCGGGCAGATCGTGGCCGAAACCTTTTGCGTCACCGAAGACAAGGACTTCTCGGCCCAGCTCTCCACCATCAAGGCTAAAAATCCGGACGTGATCTATGCGCCGAACTATTATTCTCCGGTCGCCCTTTTCACCAAGCAGGCCCGGGAACTGGGAGTGAAAGCCCCTGTCCTTGCCGGGGATGGAGCCCAGGCGGATGAATTGATCCAGATCGGGGGGAAAGAGATTGAGGGCGTAGCCTTCACCGGCCATTTTCATCCCCAGGCAGCCAGCACAAAGCTGGCCAAGGATTTCATGGCCCGCTACGAAAAGAAGTATAAAGCCGAACCCAACGCTTTTCATGCCCTGGGCGCCGACGCCTATTTCGTCCTCTTGGATGCCCTATCCCGGGCGAAATCGACCCAGGGAGAAGCCATCCGGGCGGCTCTGGCCGGGACGAAAGATTTTGCGGCCGTCTCCGGGAAGCTTTCCATCGGGGAAGATGGCAATGCGGTGAAGCCCATGGTGATCAATGCGGTGAAGGATGGGAAGTTTGTTTACCTGACAACGGTGAATCCATAAAAGCGTCAGGCGTACGGCGCGCGGCGTACGGAGGGGGGGCAAAGGTTGGGAGCAATATGAGCTTGTCCAATTTACTCCAGCAGCTCATCAATGGGGTTTCCCTGGGAAGCCTGTACGGATTGATTGCCATCGGGTACACCATGGTCTACGGAATCCTCCGGCTTATCAATTTCGCCCATGGCGACGTCCTGATGATGGGCTGCTATTTTGCTTTCTACGCGATTCTCATTTTTTCTCTGCCCTGGTGGGCTTCTTTCCCCATCGCGATTTTATTGACGGCCCTGCTGGGAATTGCGATCGACCGCGGAGCTTACCTTCCCGTACGCCGGGCGCCCCGGATCTCCGCTTTGATCACGGCCATCGGTTTATCTTTTTTATTGGAGAATCTGGCGCTGGTGATCTTCGGAGGAAGGCCTAAAGCCTTTCAACGGCCGGCCCTGTTCGGAGAGGTACTGGCCTGGGGCGATGTTCGCTTCCTCACGCTCTCCTTGTGGATTCCCGCCATTACTTTTTTCCTCATCGTCTTCCTGCTTTTTGTGGTGTACCAGACCCGCACCGGAATGGCCATGAGGGCTATCTCCCGGGATATGGAGACCGTCCGCTTGATGGGAGTGGACGTCAACCGCATTACCTCGATCACCTTTGCCCTCGGATCGGCACTGGCGGCTGCGGGTGGAATATTGTGGGCCTTGAAATATCCGCAGATTGATCCCTACATGGGGATTATCCCCGGGCTAAAAGCCTTCGTGGCTGCGGTCCTGGGAGGAATCGGCAATGTCGTAGGTGCAGCCCTCGGGGGACTTCTTTTGGGAATCCTGGAAATCTTGCTCGTGGCCATGATGCCCAGCCTGGCGGGCTACAAGGATGCTTTTGCTTTCCTCATCCTGATCGGGATCCTCCTCTTTCGGCCCACAGGGATTATGGGAGAGAAACTGCCGGAGTAAATTTTTCATTCACCGCAGAGAACGCCGAGAAAAAATGGAATTTTCAGATCCCCAATCCGAAATCCCAAATAATTCCCAAATCCCAATTTCCAAATATTTGAGTTTGGGAAATTGGATTCTTGAATATTGGGGATTGTTGGGATTTGGTGCTTGGAATTTGGAATTTCTTGTCACCTCTGCGTTCTCCGCGTGCTCTGCGGTGAATATTTAATCTTTTGAATGACTAAGACTCGCGATGGCATACTCACCGGAATCAGCCTCCTCGGCCTTTTGGCCTTTCTCTATTGGGCAGAGACGAACGCCAGCGAATATCAAGTACGCCTCTTGATTAATTGTGCCATTTTCATCACATTGGCTGTGAGCTATAACCTGGTCAACGGGATCTGCGGACAATTCTCCCTGGCCCCCAACGCTTTCCTGGCCATCGGTGCGTATACCTCAGCGCTGCTGACGATGACGCCGGCGGAAAAGCAGCTTTCTTTCATCATCGAGCCTCTAATCTGGCCGCTCTCGGTCATCTCCTTTCCCTACTGGCTGTCGCTCATCGCCGCGGGATCTTTAACCGCTTTCCTGGCGTTCCTGATGGGTTTCCCCGTGTTCCGCGTACGCGGAGATTATCTGGCCATTGTTACCCTGGGATTTGGAGAAACGGTTCGCGTGGTGGCCAATAACCTGCAGAGCGTGACCAATGGCCCCCTGGGTTTGAAGGGACTGGTCCCCTACACCAACCTCTGGTGGAGCTTTGGGATAATGGTTCTCTCCGTGTCCTTCATCTGGCGACTGTCCAAGAGCTCCTTTGGCCGGGCGATGAAATCCATCCGAGAGGACGAGGTGGGGGCGGAGGCCATGGGGGTGCGCGCCTTCCGGTATAAAATGATGGCCTTCACCATCAGCGGCTTTTTCGGGGGTGTAGCCGGAGGGCTGCTGGCACACTTGATTACCACCATTTCACCGGGGCTTTTCACCTTTTTTTTAACCT
>Ga0315282_10016838_pt1 | contig 10636 bp, 9 predicted proteins | sample YL17G07_20_MG_FD_203693 | JGI IMG/M metagenome (GOLD analysis project Ga0315282, IMG submission 203693) | Sediment microbial communities from Yellowstone Lake, YNP, Wyoming, USA - YL17G07_20 | ecosystem: Environmental > Aquatic > Freshwater > Lake > Sediment | place: USA: Wyoming | collected... | reverse complement strand
AATTGGGGATCTGCGATTTCGGGATCAGGTCCTGAATCGCGAGCGCGACCTTGTCCATGCGGGCCTTGGGGATGATGTTGCCCGGGAAGGGATCGCGCACCGGGTTGTTGTTGACGGTGCGGTCGGTTGCGATGTCGTAGATGACGCCTTCGAGCACCGGGCGACTGAGATTGTCGGTGGCCAGGCTGCGGCCGCTCAGCATGGCGGAAAAATCGCCGCTGCGGAAGCCCTCGGTGGGGTTGCCGAGCAGTCCGCTGTAGCGTTGCTCGATCTTGCGGAACATCTCATAGTTGACGAAGAAGAACGTCTTGTTCTTGCCGTTGTAGAGCTTGGGGAACCAGACGGGGCCGCCGAGCGAAAACCCGAAGTCCTGCTGCCGGTCGCGGCCGCGGACCAGGTGTCCGGCGCCATCGTTCGTGTAGGGCAACCCGGCGCCGAGCGCTTCGTTGCGGATGTGGTCGTAGGTGCTGCCGTGCCACCGGTTGGTGCCGCTCTTGGTGGTGAAGTTGACAACGCCGCCGCCGGCGCGTCCGAACTCGGCCGCGTAGTTGCTGCTTTGCAGCGTGAATCCCTGAACGGCTTCGTTCGAGGGTTGGCTCTCTTCGCCCAACTGCGCGCGATACGGATTGGTCGCGTCCTGCCCGTCCACGAGTGTTTTGAACGAGTTGTTCGGCATCCCGTTGACCTTGATGTCGATGCCCCAGCCGCCCGATTGCTGCACGTCCACCGTCGAGTTCGAAGCGCCGGGCATCAGCTCGATGAAGCCGTACGGGCTGCGGATGGCGCCGGGTCCGACGGCAAAGTTCAGCGGCAGGTCATTCATGCGGTCGCCGCTCATGGACATGCTGTAGTCCGAGGAATCCTGCTGCAGCATGGAGGCATCGGCCGAAACCGTAATCGACTCGGACACGTTGCCGAGTTGCAGGGTCACGTCCACGCGCGCGGTCTGAGCCACGTCGATGCGGATCGGCGATTGAGTGAACTTCTTGAAGCCGGGGTGCTCCACCGTCAGCGAGTAATCGCCATACGGGAGCGAAGGCAGCGTGAACGCGCCGGTATCGGTCGCGGTGCCGCGGAACTGGACTCCGGTGGCCAGGTTCTGGGCAACGACGCTCGCGCCCGAAACACCCGCGCTGCTGGCGTCAACCACCGTTCCGGTAAGCGTTCCGCGGTCGGTCTGAGCGACGGCGGCAATTGAGGACAGCAATAAGGCAGCGACTACGCCAACATGGCGCAACGTGAGCATGACAACACTCCCTTCCCACGTTTCAGATGCGTTGAGCAGAATATAACAGGCTGATGCGCCCAAATACAGCGGTGCCTTACGGATGAAGTGTTAAGTGACTATCCTGAGAAATCCGCAATCCGAATTCCGCAATCCGAAATTGCCATTGTTGTAAAGGTATCTACAAGACACTGCGCTGGGAATCGGCCGACAGCGCGCCGCGTGCGTAAACGGCATCAGGGCAGTTTCATGCGGCGGATAAGCGACTGGTAGCGGGGATCGTTGCGCAGCGGATCGAATCGCGGATCCGGTCTCAGCATGATCAGGCCCATGTCGCGGCGCTCGTACGCTTTTTCCAGCCACTCCATGGCCCGCTCTCTCTCGCCGAGTCCGGTATAAATCAAAGCGAAGCGGGTGCCATCCACGTAGTGGCTGCGAGAAGACCGCCGCAACTCGTCGAGCACCTTCCGGGCCTCGGCTTGCATGCCCGCGACGGCGTACCCGTGGCCCAAATCGGCCTGGGCGATGGGAGTTTCTCCGGAAAGCCGGACGCCCTCCCGAAGCTCGGCGATGGCTTCCTTGTGTTTTCCAGTAAGAACATAGACCGCCCCCAGCCTCCTGCGGGCGGTGCCGCTGAGCGGATCCAGTTCAATGCCCAGGCGCAATTCATGCGCCGCCTGCGCGTACTGGCGGGCGGCGGCGTAGACCCGCCATCCCGCCGCCGTCCGCATGAGCGAGGAAAGGCTATCCAGTTTCACCGCGCGCTCGATTTCAACGCGCGCCTCATCGAGGCGTCCGGTGGTGGCCATCAGTAGCGCGTACCAGTGATGGGCGGTCACGTAGTTGGGGTTCAGCGTGATGGCCCGCTGGAAGTCTTTCTCCGCGCCGGCCCAATCCCAGTCCTGACAAAACTTGATCATCGCCACCGAGGTGTGCGCTTCGGCCAGCTCGCTGTCAATCTCCAGGGCCTTCAGCGCGGCGGCTCTTGCCTTCGGCAAGTCTTGTTCGGGCGGAGTGTCCGCATGCTCAAGAAGCAGAAGGTGGGAGTCGGCCAAGCCGGTGTAAGGGGCGGCATAGCCGGCGTCGATTTCGATGGCCCGCTCAAAGTGCTCGATCGCTTTGCGAAGCCCTTCCGGGGTTCTCTTGTTCCAGAAAAAGCGCCCCTTCAGGTAGGTTTCGTGCGCCTCGGGAACCACCGGTCGGGTGCTGGCCAGCCGCGTCTGCTCGTGCTCACTCAATGTGATTCGGATCTCGCGCGCCACGGCTTGCGCGACCTCGCTCTGAACGGTGAGAATGCCGCTCAATTCGCGGTCGTAACTATCGGCCCAAACGTGCGCCTGGTCGCTGGCACGGATGAGCTGCGCACTGATGCGCACCCGTTGGCCCTCGCGGCGCACCGATCCCTCCAGAACATAGTCCACGCCCAACTCGCGGCCGATCTGGTCGATGGTCTGGTTTGTGCCTTTGTAATGCATGGACGAGGTCCGGGCAATCACGGCAAGGCGTTCCGGCTGCAGGCGCGCAAGCTGGGTGATCATCTCCTCGGTCAATCCGTCGCTGAAGTACTCCTGCTCGGCGTCGGCGCTGAGGTTCTGAAAAGGAAGTACCAGCAGGGCGGACTTCTCCTGCCCGGAACCGGGCCGGGCCGCCCACCGGTGCCAGGAGAAATAGGCGACAGCCAAAAGCGCCAGAGCGAGCGAAGTCGCGAAGCCGATCAACAACACGCGCCTCCCGGGCCGCGAATCTCCGGGCGCCACCTGCCCGCCCGCCGATGGCTCCACCCCAGGGGCCACTTCTGCCGAGCGATCCATCCATTCCACCGGGGCCATCAGCCGGTATCCCTTTTTGGCGATGGTCTGGATGAAGCGCGGTTCACGCGGGTCGTCACTGAGGGCCTTGCGCAGTTCGGAAATGCAGCGCAGCAGCACGTCGTCGGTCACAAAGGTGTCCGGCCACGCGGCGCCCATCAACTGTTCCTTGGAGACAACCTGCCCGGCGTGCGCGGCCAGATGGACGAGCACCTGCATCATCTTCGGCTCAACGCGCTTGCTGCTTTCGTGGTCGGAAATGCTATTGAGGGTGGGTTGAACCAACCATTGGCCGATCCGGAAATCGCCTTCCACTTGCCTCCTTCGACACGGGAGCCCTTGTCGAAGGCATTGTACCGCCAGTCGCGCCCGCCTGGCACGGCGCTGCCGGGTCCGGCGGTGTTCTTCGGTTTTTTATACGTCCTTGGGTGACTCCTCAACGAGTTCGAGGAGCACGCCGCCGGCGCTCTGGGGATGGACAAAAACGTAGAAGCGGCCGCCGGCGCCGATCTGCGGTTCGGGATTGATCAGGCGGACGCCCGCCGCCTTGAGGCCCTCAACGGTTGCCGTCAGGTCATCGACGCGCAATGCGATGTGGTGCAGGCCCTCGCCGCGGCGGGCGATAAAGCGGGCAATGGGGGAATCCTCGGCCGTGGCCTCCAGCAACTCGATGCGGCTCTCGCCCGCCGCCAGCATGGCCACGCGGACCTTCTCGCCGGCGACCTCTTCGATGCCGGCCATCTCAATCTTCAGATGATCGCGGTAGAGGGGCAGGGAAGCGTCCAGGGAGCGAACAGCGATTCCAACGTGATCAATGCTGTAGTTCTCGTTCATCAGGATGACCGAGAGCTGAGACTTGTGCGGACTTGCTCAGGTCTCAGGTCCCAGGTCTCAGGTCTATTTTGCCGATGATTTCTTCCACTACCGAGTAAGGGTCCGCCTGGCGGGCCGCAATGCGGGTGGCGTAGTCATCCAGGATGCCGTTGCCCAGGAAATCGGTCACTACGCGCTCCAGCAGGCGCTCGCGGAGCACCGCCAGCAGGCGGTCGCGCCAGTGCTTTACCCGCCGGCGCTCGGCCAACCCACCGGCCTGCTGGAACTCCATGTACTGATCGATGGCCGCCAGCAGCTCATCGCTGCCGGCGCCCTGGCTGGCCACGGTGTGCACGATGGGCGGCGTCCAGTTGTCGGCGCGCGGCGAGATGGAGAGCATGGAGCGGATTTCCTGGTTCAGTCGGTCGGCGCCGGGGTGGTCGGCCTTGTTGATCACGAAGATGTCGGCGATCTCCATGATCCCGGCCTTAATGGTTTGCACGTCGTCGCCCATACCGGGCACCAGCAGGACCAGGGTGACGTCGGCCAGCCGGGCGATGTCCACCTCGTCCTGGCCCACGCCCACGGTTTCAATCAGGACGATGTCGCGGCCGGCGGCGTCTAGCACGCTGGCCACGTCGGACGTGGCGCGCGCCAGGCCGCCCAGCGACCCGCGGGTGGCCATGCTGCGGATGAAGATGCCGCTGTCGCCGGTATGCCCCTGCATGCGGATGCGGTCGCCCAGGATGGCTCCGCCGGAGAAGGGACTGGTAGGATCCACGGCGATGATGCCCACCGACTTGCCGCGCTGCCGCCAGGCCGCCGCCAGGCGGTCCACCAGTGTGCTCTTGCCGGCGCCGGGCGCTCCGGTGACGCCCACCAGCGTCGCCTTCCCGGAGAGCGGGAAAAGGCGCTTGAGCAGTTCGCCGCGCTCGTCGCCGGCGTTCTCGACAGCGGTAATGGCGCGTGCCAGTGAGCGGGTGTCGCCGCCCAGGATGCGCTCGACGGTGGAATCTATCGTTGCGGACAAGTTTCAGGTTCCAGGTTCCATGTTCCAGGTTCCAAGTTCCCAAACGCGTCAGTCGGATGGCTCCAACTTGGAACTTGAAACCTGGAACTTGGAACTATTCCTTCAGTAGTTGCCGGGCGATGACCAGCCGCTGGATCTCACTGGTCCCTTCCCCGATGGTGCACAGTCTCACGTCCCTGTAATATTTCTCGGCCGGGTAGTCTTTGATGAAGCCATAGCCGCCGTGGACCTGCAGGGCCTCGTTGGCCGCCCGCACCGCCACCTCGCTGGCGTACAGCTTGGCCATGGACGATTCCTTGGTTATGCGCATTCCGCGGTCGGCCATCCAGGCGGCGCGGAAGTTGAGCAGGCGGGCGGCCTCGATTTCCGTGGCCATGTCCGCCAGCTTCCACTGGATGGCCTAGAACTCGCTGATCGGCCTGCGAAACTGCCGCCGCTGCTTGGAGTACTTCAGGGCCGCCTGGTACGCGCCCTGCGCCATGCCGATGGCCAGGGCGGCAATGGAAATGCGGCCGCCGTCGAGAATCTTCAGCGCATCGATGAAGCCTTCGCCCTCCTTGCCCAGGCGGCTGGCGGCGGGCACCCGGCAATCCTGGAAAACCACCTCGGAGGTGTCGCTGGCCCGCAGGCCCAGCTTGTCTTCCTTCTTACCGGGCCGGAAGCCCGGCGTCCCTTTCTCCACGATGAAGGCTGAGATTCCGTGGTGTCCCTGGGCGCGATCGGTGACGGCCATCGCCACGCAGACGTCAGCGTAGCGCCCGTTGGTAGTAAAGGTCTTGGCGCCGTTCAGCAGGTAGCACTCGCCCTGGCGGGCGGCGGTGGTGCGGGTGCCGGCGGCATCGGAGCCCGCTTCCGGCTCGGTCAGGCTCCAGGCACCCAGCGTGCGTCCCGAGGCCAGGTCGGGCAGGTGCCTGCGCCGCTGTTCTTCGGTGCCCATCTTATAAATGTGGTTGGCGCAGAGCGAGGTGTGCGCGGCGACGATGATGCCCACCGAGCCGTCCACGCGCGACAGCTCCTCGATGACCAGGGCATATTCGATATAGCCCAGTCCCGCGCCCCCGTACTCCTCGGGGAAAATGACGCCCATCAGGCCCAGCTCGCCCAGCTCGGGCAGCAATTCGGCCGGGAACGTCGAATGCTCGTCCCACTCGCGGACGTGGGGCGCGATTTCGGCCTCCGCGAATTCCCGCACGGTTTTGCGAAGCTGGATTTGCTCAGCGGTGAGCTCGAAGTCCATCGTTTTAGGGTCCAAGGTCCAAGGGTCCAGAGGTCCCCAAGTCGAGACCTTCCATGACTTTGGATTCTCTGGCTCGGGCCGGAGGTTCAATGACTTTGGACTTTGGACCTTGGACTTTGGACTCGCGGTTTCTGAAGCTCTTTGACGTTCGGGACCCTTGAACCTACCTTGCGCGGCAGCCCACGGTTTTCGGTCGCACCACCCGCGCCACGACTTCCAACGCCTGCTCGATCATTTCGGCATTGACGTCCAGATGCGTGACCATACGCATGGTGTCGGGCGTTACGCCGTTGGCCAGAACCCGGTGTTCCTTGAGGTGGGCGGAAAGCTCGTTGGAGGTCATGCCGGTGCCGGCGATGTCCAGGATGACGATGTTGGTCTGGACCTTGGCGACATTCACCTTGATGCCGGGGATCTGCGCCAGGCCCTCGGCCAGCCGCCGGGCGTTGCGGTGGTCCTCGATAAGGCGCTGGGGACCCTTTTCTAGCGCGATCATGCCGGCGGCGGCCAGCACCCCTACCTGGCGCATCCCGCCTCCAAACATCTTGCGGTAGACGCGCGCTTTTTCCACGAACTCGCGGCTGCCGGTCACGAGCGAGCCGACGGGCGCGCCCAGGCCCTTGGACAGGCAGAACTGCACCGTATCGCACTTGGCTGTGAGCGTGCGCACGTCGCTGTTCAGGTAGGCCGCGGCATTGAAAATGCGCGCGCCGTCCATGTGGACCGGAATGCCCAGGGCATGGGCGTTGTCGCAAATCTCCTCGATGACTTGCGGGGGATAAACGGTGCCCCCGGCCATGTTGTGCGTGCTTTCCAGCGAGATCAGGCCGGTTTGCGCGCGATAGTAAATCTTGGGCCGGATCTGTTTCTTGACCATCTCCCAGGTGAGGATGCCGTCCTCGGCGCAAATCGGCCGGGGCACGGTGCCGGCGATGGCCGACATGGAGCCCATCTCGTAATTGAAGATGTGGCCGCGCTCCTCGCAGATCACCTCGTTGCCGTGGTGGGTCAGCGACTTGAGGCACACCAGGTTGCCCATGGAGCCGGAGGGCACGAACAGCGCCGCCTCGCGGCCAAAGATTTCGGCCGCGCGCTCCTGCAGGCGGTTGACGGTAGGATCTTCCATATACACGTCGTCGCCCACCTCGGCCTCGGCCATGGCCCGCCGCATCTCCGGCGACGGCTTGGTTACGGTATCACTGCGCAGGTCGATGATAGCTTGTTCTTCCACGCATGCCTCCCGGGGCATTTACCCAATGAACTCGGCCAAAACTTCGTTCGACAGGACTATCCGGCAATGATCTTTATCCTGAGCTTTCGTTCCCGCGGGCCGTCGAATTCGCAGAAAAAAACGCCCTGCCAGGTGCCCAGCGCCAGGCGGCCATTCTCGATGGGCACGCTCTGAGAGGCGCCGACCATGACGGCCTTGATGTGGGCGTCGGCGTTGCCTTCGGCGTGCTGGTAGCCGGCATTGTGGGGGACCAGGCGTCGCAGCGCCCCCTCCACGTCCGCCATCACGTCCGGATCGGCGTGTTCGTTGATGGCCACGCCCGCCGTGGTGTGCGGCACGTACAGGTAGCAGATGCCGCTGGTCACACCCGAAGCCCGAACCACCTGTTCGACCTCGGCCGTCACATCGCGGCTCTCGTTGCGGGACCGCGTCCTGATCGAAAGCGTCTGTAACACAAGTCGATTATACAGGCTGTGGGCGACAGCCTCCAGCCTCCGGTCTGAATTAGACCATCGACTTTTCGGCCAGCTCGCCCAATATGGGCAGGCGGTAGGCTCGGTTGTGGCGTGTCTTGACGATGCCCATGATCTGGGCGATCAGAACCAGCACCTTGATGATCTGGCGAATGCCCCAGAGGGGGATGAGGGGAAAGAGGGCGATGTTGTGGTCACCCCCAAACGGGAAGTTGGGGAAATGATGCTGGCGCATGTCCAGCGGGAAGAACACGATCTGCGCCACGAACCAGAGCACCGCGAGATACAGGCCCTGGAAGGCGTGGAAGCGAACGTAGCGCTGGGTGCGGTAAGGGTCGAGCGTCAGGAATATGAGCGCGGCAATCCACCCCACAAACGGGATGTAGCAGAGCGCGGCGGTGGTGTTGGCGCTGATAGTGGCCGCTGGCGGGGCCTGCGGCCGGGCCGCGGAAGGGGCGCTAGCGCGTGGTGGTGGCGGTGGAGGCGGAGGCGGGGGTGGGGGAGGCGGTGACGCAGCGGGCGACAGCGGCGGCCCCGCCGGCTCTTCCGGCGCGGCGGCTTCCGGGGCCGCGCCCGGTTGTTGCGTCCGGCCACAACGCGGGCAGAACTTGTCCGCCTCCAGCACGTACGTTCCACATTTGCTGCAATACGGCATCTTCCTGCCTCAGCTTACACCAACTGGTACGACAACCGAAGGCGCGAAGTTCCCTGTTTCCCCGACCTTGGACCTGGGACCTGGAAGCGCCGGTGCTATAACGGCCGCCGCGGGGTGCGGTATATTGAGCAGGATGAACCGCCGCCAATTCGCTCGCACCTCCGCTGGGATGCTTGCTGCCGCCATCGCGCCGGGCGTCTGGTCCTGCCTGACCGCGGCTGAGGACCGAAAGAAAAAGTACGATTTCATTCCGTACCAGGGGCCGGGGCTGGCCCCCGTCGTGCGCGTGACGCCGGACGACGGCTTCTACGTGCATACCTACTATGATGTCTGCCCCTGGAGCCCCTCGGGCCGCTACCTGGCCGCCAGCCGCTTGCCCTACCAGGACCACAATGCGGTTCTGGGCGACACGGCCGATGTTTGCCTGATCGACACCAGGGAACAAACCATCGAGACGCTGCACCGCACGAAAGTCTGGGCTTTTCAGACCGGCACCAATGCCAACTGGGGCGGCTCGGACCGTTACCTCTATACCAACGACCTGGTGGACGGGGTGGCGGCCTGCGCCCGCATCGACCTTCAGACCCGAGAGGTCCGCCTGTTTGCCGGGCCCATGTACAACGCAGCGCCGGACGATTCCTACGTGATTGCCTTCCCGCTGGAGCTGCTGGATGCCACGCAGTTGGGCTATGGCACGCCGTCGCGGGACCCGCAGCACCCGCCGACGCTTCCCCCCGGGGCCCCTAAGACGCAGGGCCTGTGGCGGACGGATCTGCAGACCAACCGGAAGCGCCTGCTGGTGAGCCTGGCGCAACTTGCCGCCCGCGTCCCGGAGCCGCCGCCCCGGGCCGACGGCACCTGGTATCTGTGGCACTCCAAGCACAACCGCCAAGGCACGCGAATCCTGCAAATTTCCCGCACGCTGTTTCCCGATGGTTCGGGCGGGCGGAACACGATTGTCTTCACCTTCAAGCCCGATGGCAGCGACATCTGCGCGCTTCCCACCAGGCCCATGTGGGGCACCGACGGCGGCCATCCCAACTGGCACGGGGACGGGGAGCACGTCATCCGCAACCTTCCGGTCGAAGGGACGGCCCGCATCTGCCAGTGGCGTTACGACGGTTCCGGGTTTCGGCTGCTGAGCGTGAAGCTGAAAGGCGGCGGCCATCCCCGCATCGAGCCTGCGGGCCGGCACGTCGTCACCGACGCCTTTTCCGGCGACCAGTTGACGCTCCGGCTGCTGGATGTCAAGGCGGACAGGGAAGAGAAGCTGTGCACCATCCGCACCTTCAGCAAGAAGGCGCTGGAGGATTCCACGCTGCGGCTGGACGGGCACCCCACTTTCAGCCGCGACTTTCGGAAGGTCTGTTTTCAGGCTGCACCGGAGGGCCGCCGGCAGTTGTTTGTCGCCGACCTCTCGCGGATTCTGACCTGACAAAGGGAAATGGGACGCAGATGAACGCAGATCAAAGTTCTTCTGATCCGCCTGGACCTGAGACTCGAGACCCCAGGGGCTTGAGCTGACGGCGGCCCCAAGTTGCGGCGGCGCAGTCTCAAGTCTGAGGTCTCAGGTCAGTTATTTCGGGGTGGCCAGGTAACCCTTGATGCGGTCCTTGTCGATCTTGTTGACCACCAGCTCGTAGAGGTTGCGGGTTCGGCCCATGTAGAACTGCACCGGCTCGTAGATGGCCTTGTCCTTCTTCTCGGTCCGGCTGTCTTCGGCGATCAGCTCGATGGTGTACTTCTGCTTCTTGGGGTCGGTCTTCTTCAACAGCAAGGAGACATCGCCGACGCGGCGGGGCTGCTTTTCCTTGCCCAGGTCAAACTCGGTGTAATTGCGCTCTCCGCGGCGCCTGAGTTCCGTCAGCTCGTCGTGGTTGCGGGCGATCAGGGTGTTGGCCTTGGTGATATCGCCGATGGCGCTCATCAACTGCACCTTGGTTTGCTCCAGGTCCTTGCGGGTGGAGGCGATGTCGGTCTTGGCGGTGGAGACTTCGCCGGCCACGGCGCCGATCTTGGCCGTCGATTCCTCGCGCAGGCTGCTCACCTGCTGGCCGACCTGCCCGATCTGCGCGGACGCGCGTTTCTGTTCCTCGCTCAGTTGCTGGGCCAGGGAGCGGGCGCGGGTCAAGTCTTTTTCGGTCATGCCCAGCTTCTCGCGGGT
>Ga0315282_10016837_pt1 | contig 10637 bp, 9 predicted proteins | sample YL17G07_20_MG_FD_203693 | JGI IMG/M metagenome (GOLD analysis project Ga0315282, IMG submission 203693) | Sediment microbial communities from Yellowstone Lake, YNP, Wyoming, USA - YL17G07_20 | ecosystem: Environmental > Aquatic > Freshwater > Lake > Sediment | place: USA: Wyoming | collected... | reverse complement strand
CGTCGGCGGCGGGTGCGTGCTGGCCGGCGCGCACCGCGAACTGCGCGCGGCCGTGGAACGGGCCAACATCCCCGTGACGACCACGCTGATGGCCATGGGCGTCTTCCCCGGCAACCACCCGTTGTCGCTGGGCATGCCAGGCATGCACGGCACCTACTGTGCCAACTACGCCATGGACAAGTGCGACGTGATGGTCAGCCTCGGCGCGCGCTTCGACGACCGCATCACCGGGCGCGTGGACACCTTCTCGGTGAACTCGCGCAAGGTCCACTTCGACATTGACCCGACCTGCATCGGCAAGGTGGTGAAGACCCACTTCCCAGTGGTGGGAGACGTGCGCGAAAGCCTGAAGCGCATCTTCAAGCACCTCAAGACCAAGGAACGCAAACCGTGGCTGACCGAACTGAAGGAACAGCATGAGAAGCATCCGCTGTGGTATCCGCCGGACGGCCTACGGGCGCAGTATGTCATTGAGCGCATCTGCAGTTTCACGCAGGGGAAGGCGATCGTTACCACCGACGTTGGCCAGCATCAGATGTGGACCGCGCAGTTCTACACGTTCCTTGAGCCGCGCCATTTCCTGACCTCCGGCGGCCTCGGCACCATGGGCTACGGCCTGCCTGCCGCCATCGGCGCGGCCGTGGGCCGGCCGGGCGAGGAAGTGTGGTGCATCACCGGCGATGGCTCGATCATGATGAAGATACAGGAGTTGGTCACGGCGCGGCGGCTCAAGCTCCCCATCAAGATTGCCCTGATGAACAACGGCCACCTGGGCATGGTGCGGCAGTGGCAGGAGATCTTCTGGCACGAGCACTACTCCCAGACCAACCTGAGCGACAGCCCGGACTTTGTCGAAGTCGCCAAGGCGTTTGGCTGCCACGGCCTGCGCTGCACCAGGCGCGAGGATGTGGATGCGGTGATCCAGGAGGGCTACACCTTCAAGGACGCGCCGGTGCTGCTGGATTTCCGCGTTGTGCCCGAGGAGAACGTGTACCCGATGGTGCCCGCCGGCGGCAGCCTGGAAGACACCATGCACTACCCGCAGGGGGTCGAGGCGCTGTGACGATTGGGGATTGAGGATTTGGGATTGGGGATTGGCGGCAAATCTGGATTTGATAGATGAGCCGTGCTGGCTGATTATGATGGGTTCGCGAGGGCGGGAGCGCTGCCATGAGCACACGGACGAGGGTACGGCGGGTCGTCCCGGGCGCCACCAAGAAGGCGAGGGCGAAAGCCATGGGCGAAGTGCGAGCTAAGATTTCGTTGACGAACGCCACGGACGAGGAGTTGGCCCGGCAAGGCAAGCTCCGGGGGCGAAAGCCCCGCGGGTGTGTCGTGGATGCGATGGTGGATAGTGGGGCTGTGCGGCTTGTGCTGCCGGTGCTGGTTGTTCAGCGTTTGGGCCTGAGCACGGCGCGACAGGAAGTTGTCGAATATGCAGACGGGCGTAAGGACGTTGTTAACGTGACGAGTGCTGTCACGGTGGAGTGGCAGGGCCGCGTTGCGACGGAGGATGCGCTGGTTCTTGGCGACGAAGTGCTCATCGGCCAGACTGTGCTGGAGAAACTTGACCTCCACGTGGATTGCGCCAACCAGCGGCTTATTCCGAACCCGGCTCACCCGGACCAGCCGGTGACCAAGGTGAAATAAGAGGAACAGGGACTCAAGGCCAAGACAAGGGAGGAGCGGATGAAAACGTTCGAGATCGGCGGGGTGCAGGAAACGGTGTACGAGCGCAAGGACGTTCCGCGCTTCAAGGAGATACTGAAAAGCGAGACCGTCTGCGTCCTGGGCTACGGCCCGCAGGGCCGCGGGCAATCGCTGAACCTGCGCGACAACGGCGTCAAGGTCTTCGTCTGCAGCCGCCAGTACATTGACAAGGCCAGGGGCATCAAGGACCCGGGGTACGAGAACGCCGTCAAGGACGGCTGGGTTCCCGGCGAGACGCTGCTGGAGGACATGCCCACGGCGGTGCGGAATGCGACCGTTGTGCAGTACCTCCTCTCCGACGCCGGCCAGAAGGCCTGCTGGCTGGTCATCAAGGACCACCTGCGCGAGGGCGCGGCGCTCTACTTCTCGCACGGCTTCTCCATCGTCTACAGGGACCAGACGGGCGTCATCCCGCCCAAGTACGTGGATGTGATCTTGGTCGCGCCGAAAGGGTCCGGCACGACGCTGCGCCGGTTGTACGTGGCCGGCAGCGGCATCAACTGTTCCTTCGCCGTGGAACAGGACTACACGGGCCGGGCGCGCGAGCGCTGCATGGCGCTGGGCGTCGGCATTGGCTGCGGCTACATGTTCGAGACCACGTTCAAGCAGGAGGTCTTCAGCGACCTGACCGGCGAGCGCGGCGTGTTGATGGGCGCCATCTACGGTCTCTTCCGCGCGCAGTACGAACTGTTCCGCCAGAAGGGCCACAGCCCGGCCGAGGCGTTCAACGAGACGGTCGAAGAAGCCACGCAGTCCCTGTACCCGCTCATCGGCGAGAACGGCATGGACTGGATGTACTCGAACTGCTCCGCCACCGCCCAGCGCGGCGCGCTCGACTGGTACAAGAAGTTCGAGGACGCCACGCGGCCGGTCTTCGAAGAGCTGTACGCGAAGGTCGCCGGCGGCGAAGAGACAAAGCGCGTGCTCGAAGTGAACAGCAAGTCCGACTACCTCGAATCGCTCAAGAAGGAATTGGCTGGGATCGCCAACGACGAGATGTGGCGCGTGGGCAAGATCGTGCGCGACCTGCGCCCCGAGCGCACGGGCCAGGGCGTGACGTTCAGCCAGGGACTCACTGCCGGCCAGAAGGCCGCCAAGACACGAAAAGCGAAAGCCGCGGGGAAGAAGGCGGCCAAGACGCGGAAGGCCCGGGCCGCGGGACGCAAGGCGGCGGCAACGCGCAAGGCGCGCGGCAGGTAATCGGTTCCCCCTCCCTCAAGGGGAGGGGGAAACCGAAGCGCCGTGCTGCGGTACGTGCGTAGTCAATGTGGAAGAAGGAGAGATGTTCATGAACAAGCCTGCCGATGCAGCAACCTCCGCAACCGCGGTGGCTGAGGCGCCGCCAGCGCCAGCGCCCAAACGGGCCAAACGGCACGTGATCTCCATGCTCGTCAAGAACGTGCCGGGGTTGCTGGCGCAGGTCGCGAACCTGTTCGCCGCGCGCGGTTACAATATCGAGTCGCTGACGGTCGGCGAAACGGAGGACGTGCGCTTCTCCCGCATGACGATCACCGTGCGCGGGGAAGCGGAGATCATCGAGGCGCTCAAACAGGGCTTGCGCCGCTTCGTCAACGTCATCAAGGTGCTTGACTTCACCACCGTGGACCACGTCGAGCGCGACCTGGCGCTGATCAAGATCAACACGCCCGCCGGCGCGCGCCAGGAGATCCTCGAATTGGTGCAGATCTTTCAGGGCATCGTCGTGGACATCGGCTTGAAGGACCTGACAGTCTCGCTCGTCGGGCCGGAGTTCAAGATAGACACTTTCCTCAATATCGTTCGCCCCTACGGCATCAAAGAGATGGCCCGCACGGGCTGCCTGGCCATGGCGCGCGGCTCGGCGATGGAAGGGCACGAGGCGGAGTAGTGTCGGGTTGACACGGCTGCAATCGTATCATAGCATTGCGGTAAGGGGTTAGGAGAGGGAACTATGGGCCTTGCCATCGGGACCGAGTACCCAGCCTTTCAGGCTGCCGCGAGGCAACTGGTATTGTCACACCTTCGGTTACCGGACGAAACGCTGCTCTTCGCAGCGTATTATGCCCCGGTAGAGCGCGATCACAACGATGTCTTTGTCTTCGAGATCGTCCAGGATTTTGGGGGCAATGTGATAGACGAGGAACGGTGCTTTCTCGAAGTCACCTATGGCTCGAGCGACGCGTTGCCGTTAGACCCCGACCAGCGCCTGCACTTGGTCGTCACAAGCCCGAGTGAGTTTGACACGGCTGTCAGAGAAGGCTGGCGGCACGTTCGCGAATTGCAGGAAGCGGTGAGACGCGGGAAGTTCCAGAAGCTCTACCCGCGCAAGAAGAGCCCTTGGGAGGCCAAGTTGCGTGGCTGACGCCCCCTCTCGGCTGTGGATATCGCAGGCGCATTCCGACCTGTACTGCGCCAAACGCGTGTACGATCAGAAGGACCATCGCTCCTATTGCCAAACTCTGGCGAAATACCAGCAGACAGTTGAGAAGTCGGTCAAAGCGGTTTTCGCCGCTGCAAGGGACAAGGGTCTCATTGGCGCCCCCATCGGATATAGCCACAATGTCGAGAAGCTTATCTCGGTTCTTGGGCGGCTGCCGAGGGTCAGGGACAACAGAAGCGTCCAGGCGCGGATCAACGCGCTGCTGCATGATCACAACAGGAATGAGATCATGTTGCTGTGCGCGCTCGCGCCGAGGAAGCCGGTCCCAGGCGGAATCCATGTTCGCAACACGGAGTATCCGTATGAGACAACGCCGGGCAATTGGATCGCCCCCGTGGACCAGGAGGCGTTCGGACTTGGGGACGTTCAGCGTTTCGGGCAGCTTGCTGAGCGCATTTACGAAGGATCGAAGACTCTATCAAGGCTGATAGAGAAAGGACCTTAGCGGCCGTCGCACAGCCCGGTAGCACCGAGTTGACAGTGCGGCAGCGCGACCGTCACACGCCCTTGAACTCGGCCGGCTTGGGCAGGTCCTGCAGGCTCTTCAGCCCGAAGTGTTCCAGGAAGTAATCGGTTGTGCCGTATAGCAGCGGCTGGCCGAGGCCGGCGCCGCGGCCGGCGATCTTGGCGAGTTTCTTGTCCAGAAGCTGGCGCAGGACGGGACCGGGGTCCACACCGCGCACCGACGCAATGTCGGCTCGGCCGATCGGCTGCCGGTACGCGATGAGCGCCAGCGTCTCCAGCGCGGCTGGCGTGAGCTTGCGCTGCGCGGTCTGCGTCTTCAGGCGCTGGATGGCCGGGTAGAACTCCGGGCGCGTCACCAGCCTGTACCCGCCGGCGACCTCGACGAGTTCCCAGGCCTTGAGCTGTGCATCGTACGCGGCCTTCAGTCTTGGCAGAACCTTGCGGACGGTGTTGCTGTCCGAACCGGCGGCACGGGCCATTTCGCGCACGGCAAGCGGTTCTTCGGCCGCGAACAGGAGCGCCTCGAGCGTGCGCGCGAGTTCCTCCAGGTTCACGGGCGCAGTGTCAGCCTGCGGCCGATCAGGCTGAGCCGCGGGCGTGGGAGGGGCCGGATCAGGCGTTCGTGGTGTCGGTGTGTCGTCAGTCACGTAGTGCTCATCACCCTAGACGTGCGGCTATTCAGGTTTCACAGTTGCCAAGCTGGGCTGCCGTTCTTCCCGGTGCGCGTGCGTGTGCCCGCGCTTTGCAGTGGTTTCGCCCTTCTGGACGTAGGAACGGAGGAACTCGCCGGTCCGCGCGCAGGCTTCACGGATGCGCTCTTCCGACGCGACCAGCGCAATCCTGACGGAGCCTTCCCCTTCCGGGCCAAAGCCGGCGCCGGGGAAGAAGCTCACCCCCACATCCTCAGCGAGCATCATGCAGAATTCGACCGACCCCATGTTCCGGAACTGCTCCGGCGTGCGCTGCCAGGAGAACATTGTCGCGTGCTGCTTGATCGTCTTGCCCCAGCCGTGTGCTTCCAGCCCGGCCAGCAGCGCATCGCGGCGCCGCTGGTAGATGCGGCACTGCTCGCGGATGTACTCGTCGCCCGTGTCCAGGGCCACCGCGGCCGCCCACTCCAGCGCCGCAAAGTGGCCGTAATCATAGTACGGTTTGATCCGCACCAGGGCCTCGATCAGCTCCGCGTTCCCCGACAGGAAGCCGACGCGCCAGCCGGCCATGCTGTAGGGCTTGGACATCGTGAACATCTCGACCGCGACGTCCTTGGCGCCCTTGGCCTGCAGCACGCTTGGCGCCCTGTATTCCTCGAACACCGTATGTCCGTACGCCAGGTCATTCAGCACCCAGAACTTGAAGTGGCGCGCCATCGAGATCACTTCCTCGAAGAACGCGAGGTCCACCGTGCGCGCCGTCGGGTTGTGCGGGAAGTTCAGCACCATGAGCTTGGGGCGCGGGCGCACCGTCTCGAAGGACTGCTTGATGTCGGCCAGCAGGCGCGGTCCGGGGTTATCTTCGTGCATGAAGATCCCGACCACGTGCGCGTCGGCAATCTGTGGGGCGTAGAGGTGCGGCGTGTAGGCCGGGGTGGGCATGACGCAGGCGTCGTGCGGCCCCAGGATGGACAGACACAGGTGGCTGTAGGTCTCCTTGGAACCGATGCCGCAGATGGTTTCGCGGACCGGGTCAAGCGCCACGTTGAAGTGCCGGGCGTAATGGCGCGCGATGGCCTCCTTGACCACCTTCGTGCCGGTCGCGGGCGCATAACGGTGCATCGCGGGATCATCAATCGCCTGTTTCAGAGCATCGCGCACGTTCTGCGCCACCGCGTCCACCGGGTTGCCCATGCCCAAGTCAATCACGTCCACGCCGCGCGCGCGCAGAGCGTCATTGTGAGCATTGATGCGGCTGGCCAGGTACACCGGCATGAGACGCAAACGTTCGCTTTCGAGAGACGGCATGCCCTGCAAAGACGACATTCTGCTAGACCCCTTCAAAATCTGCCAACAGGCAGTCTACGCGGGCTGCCCATTCCCCCTGCCTGAAGACCTTAGTATCGGCAAGAACCTGCGCGAACCCCAGTTGACGCTTCCCGGCATGTCCAGTATGCCGTTGCCATGGCGACACGTATTCTGTCAGGAGTCCAGCCGTCTGGCAACTTACATCTGGGCAATTATTTCGGCGCGATCAGGCAGCACATCGCGCTGCAGGAAGTGCCGGACAGCGAGCGGTTCTACTTCATCGCCGACTACCACGCCTTGACCACCGTCCAGGACGCCGACGAGATGCGCCGCAACACGCGCAACGTGGCCGTGGACTACCTGGCACTCGGCCTGGACCCGCGGAGGTCCACGTTCTTCAGGCAAAGCGATGTGCCGGAAGTGACGGAACTGACGTGGCTCCTGGGCGTTGCGACGGGCATGGGGTTCCTGGAGCGCGCGCACAGCTACAAGGACAAGATCGCCAAGGGCATCAAGCCCAGCGTCGGCCTCTTCACCTATCCCGTGCTGATGGCCGCCGATATCCTTATCTACAAGTCCAACGTCGTGCCCGTCGGCCAGGACCAGGTGCAGCACATCGAGATGACCCAGGACATGGCCGGCTATTTCAACCAGACGTTCAAGAAGGCCGTCTTCGTGCGGCCCGAACCGCGGTTGAGCGCCACGCCGAAAGTCCCCGGCACCGATGGCGAAAAGATGAGCAAGTCCTACGGCAACACGATTGACCTGCAGATGGACGAGAAGGAACTCAAGAAGGCCATTATGAGCATCAAGACAGACAGCACGCCTGTCGAGCAGCCCAAGAACCCTGATGCGTGCAACGTCTTCGCGCTCTATTCACTCTTCGCCACGGACGAAGAACGGGACGCTCTCTCCGCGCGCTACAGAGCCGGCGGCATGGGCTATGGCGTTGCCAAGCAGATGCTGCTCGAGAAAGTGGTCGCCTATTTCGCGCCCTATCGCGCCAGACGCGCTGAACTGCTCGCGCACCCCGAACAGGTAGACGAGGTGCTCCGCCAAGGCGCGGCCAAAGCCCGCGCCGTCGCCCGCCAGACGCTGGACGAAGCCAAGCGCGCGTGCGGGCTGCTGTAGCGAAAAACGAAAAACGCAGAAAAAGGAAAAAGGGGACATTCATCTTTTCCTGCGTCGCCTAGTCGCCATTCCGTCAGGCTCGCGGGCGGAAAAGATGAATGTCCCCTTTTTCGCCCCTGTATCCCCCTCTTGGCGAGAGGGGGAAAGCAAGGCGCGGCTACACCACGCCCACCTGGAAACGCACGAAGCGCTTCACGGTATCGCCTTCTCCCTCCCGGCCCTGGTCGGTCTTGTCCCGAAACCCGAGACCCGGGATCCGAGACCCGGCTGTTATTCCGTGACCTTGCCCGTCGCGGCCCATTCGCAGCCGCGGATGATGAGCTTCTGCATGGGCGGGTTCTCGAGCGCCTTGGCGTCATGGCCGAAGCAGTGGTGGAAGACGCGGCCCTTGCCGCATTCCAGTGTGAAGGCCAGCGGCTCGGTCTTCTTGCTCCAGTCGGAATCGGCCGTGGCAAGCACGTTGATCTTGGCTTCGCCGAGCAGCTTGGCGTAGAGCTCGTCGTCGGCCTTGAAACCTTCGACGCCCTTTGTGATGGGGTCTTCCTTGTTGACGATCTTCACGTCGAACGGCACGCGCGCACCGTGGCCGGACTTGCCCCACGCCCAATAGCGCCCGCACAGGTCGCCCCATTCCTTCCAGTCGGGGAACGACGCGCTGGCGAGGTGCGTGACCACGAAGCCCTTGCCGTCCTTGACAACGGCGAGAAGGTTTTCCTTGGCTGCGTCGGAAAGCTTCACCTTCTTGTTGTTGTAGAGCATGAAGTAGATGAGCACGTACTTCTGCAACTCCTCCTTGTTGTCCAGCACGGCAAGGCCTTCGACGACCTTGACGTCAAACTTGCCGGATTTCGTGAGGAAGTCCTGCGTGACGGGCGTGGTCTTCGCCCAGGGATGCGCGCCGACGTCGTCGCCGGTGATAATGAGGACTGAACTCTTCGCCGCGTCGCCCGCGAAGGCGGCCACAGCCAGCCCCAACGCCAGGAGGACGGCCAGGGCCGTTCGTGCCGGAAATGTGTGTCGCATGACATGATCCTTTCAAAAAGAGGTTGTCTGTGTACCAGAACAGCCACGATTATAGAGACGGCCTCCCCAAACTCAAATTCGATACGCGGATTTCGGGACGACGGTTCTTCCTTCCGCGCGCGTTCCTTGCCTGGCGAGGTCGCAAGGTGTATAGTGGGTATGTCGGCTCCAGTGTGGGGGCGAACAGGTTTCGACCGGATCGCGGAGGATAGAGGCTGCGCGTCGAGGTTGCATGGAGGCCTCGTAAAACACCGTGCACTGATCAACTGCCAATCACGAATTGGCTCTCGCTGCCTAACGGAAGTTAGCTCCAGCGACGTGGTTGCGGAGGCCCCGCCTGTGGCGTCCGCAACTGCGTCACCAAAACAGGCTGGCTTGACGCCCTCCGGTCCGAAGGGCCGAAAAGCGAGATCAAACGGGCTGGTTCCAGTGGAGCGTGCCAAGGCCGCGCTGCTGGGGCGAGGAGAGCAGTAGCGTAGCCTGGCTACACGCGTAGAAGCCCTATCGGATGCATCTTGGGACGCGGGTTCGATTCCCGCCGCCTCCACTTTATTATTATAACGTATTTACTTTATAATCTAAGAGTTGTATAATCATAGATGGCATTGAGAAATGCCAATTTGTTACGGAACGTGTTACTGGGAGTCCGAAAATGGGCTTAAGAGGGGATTCGGTCAAGACCACGGCAACGCTGAAGCGCGGTATCGTCCAGTGTAGGCATCCTTGGGTTGACGACAAGGTCTTGCGCTTCGGTGTCGGCCGGTTGCCACAGGCACGCCGTGCTGAATTCTGTGCAGAGTTGCAGAAACTCCTCGACGCAGCGCCGCGATATCCCCACGACTGCCCTGACGGTGTGCGCGCGGAGATCGCCAAAAAGTACTTCGCCGCCATAGACGGCGCCTGCGGACTCGACCTCACCATCACCACCCGTGAACCAATGCTGATCGAGGCGGTGCAGGTTGCCCTGATGGCCCCGGAGTTGGAGGAACTACGCTCCGCGAATCGAGCGCTGCGCGACCAGGTCTCCTCATTGACACGCGCTGCCGGCCTGCGGGCCGAAGCGGAAAGGAAGACCTCGTTGCAGCAGTGCTGGGAACGTTTTGAAGAGCGCTTTCAGTGTCGCGGTGGCACGCAGAGCCAGGAGCGCCGCAACGTGTTGCGCCGGGTTCGCTGCGTGCTTGAGAAGTTGGGCCTGACCCGTTCGTACGCCAGCGTCGAGCAGGCCGACATCGAGAAGGCGATAAAGGCCTCGGTACCGAAGTCGGAGGCTGAGGAGTCCAAACGCGCGGCCGACATGAAGCGATTCTTCAAGTTCCTGTGCCGGCCGCGCGAGCAGGACGGGCTTGGATTCACAACAAACCCGGCCGGCACTCTTGTATATCTTACGCCAAGGCAACTACAGCGTCGCAGGCGGGCGCGCGGCGCGTTCGTGACCGCGGAGGACCCGACGGGCATCCTGCCCAAGCTGCCGCTGTACTGGCGAGCGTTCTATGCAACCCTCTGCTACGCCGGGCTGCGCATGGGCGAGGCGTGCGGCTTGGAGTGGGTGAAGGTGGACTCCGACCGGCGCGTTCTGTCCATCCAACCCTCCGCTGAGCATCCGGGGCTGAAGTCCGTGGCGAGCGAGCGGCCCATCAAGCCGTTCCGCGAACTCTGGCCGATTCTTGAGGAGTGGCGGGCGAACAGACTGAACGAAAGGCTCGTCTTTCCGCGGCCGACGTCCCCCGGTGAGTCCTGGTTCCTCCACGTCCTCGGCTCCGCTAAACCGAACCACGTCAGCCGCGAACTGTCGCAGGTTCTTGTGTCGGCGGGCATGACGGAAACGCAGGCGCGCGAACCGCAGCGGCGCGCTCGGCGCTACTGGGAGACGCGCCTGCGCTCCATCGGCAGGTCCGACCTCGTCGCGCTCATGAGCGGTCACAGCCCTCAAG
>Ga0315282_10016836_pt1 | contig 10637 bp, 6 predicted proteins | sample YL17G07_20_MG_FD_203693 | JGI IMG/M metagenome (GOLD analysis project Ga0315282, IMG submission 203693) | Sediment microbial communities from Yellowstone Lake, YNP, Wyoming, USA - YL17G07_20 | ecosystem: Environmental > Aquatic > Freshwater > Lake > Sediment | place: USA: Wyoming | collected... | reverse complement strand
GCCTGCATGGAGGCCCCGGCGAACCAGAAGATCACCGCGCCGCCGCAGATCAGGCCGAGAATGATCGGCGCGTCGGTCAGCTGCACATGGAGCATGTTCTTGCTCTGGAGCAGCAGGATGATCGAGAAGATCATCGTCGTGGCACCGCACACCGCAGTGCCGATAAGGACGGGTTTGGCCGTCGCCTTGAAGGTGTTTCCGGCCCCGTCGTTGGATTCGAGGTAGAATTTACCCATTTCGAAATCGGGGGTGAACCCGAAGTTCTTCTTGACATCTTCCTTGATGCCGGGGATGTTTTCGGTCTGCGCCAGCTCGAAGATAGACTGAGCGTTGTCGGTGACCGGGCCGTAAGAGTCGACGGCAATGTTGACGGGGCCCATGCAGAGGAATCCGTAGGCGACCAGGCCGAAGGCGAAAATCGATGGATAGTTGATGACCTCAGGCGGTATAAAAAGGCTGACGGAATAGGCGATGCCCAGGAGACCGGCAATCAGCAGGCCCATGTAGTAGGCGCTGAAGTTACCGGAAACGATACCGGACAGGATGGTCAGGGATGCCCCGCCCTCGCGCGACGCCGTCACAATCTCTTGGACGTGTCCCGACTTGGAGCTGGTAAATATCTTGGTGAACTCGGGGATGAGAACTGCCGCCAGCGTGCCGCAGCTGATGATCATGGCAAGTTGCCACCAGACATGGGGCATGGGGGTAAGCACGCCGTCTTTTAGAACCTGGAGGTCGCTGATCAGCAGGTAACTCATCACAAACGAGGTGCTGATGCACAAGGTAGCGGCGATCCAGATCAGTCTCATGAGGGGCTCTTCGAAATCGATCTCTTTCTTCCCTCTATATTTCACTGAAGAAATGCCCTGATTGACAAAATAGGAAAGCCCGGAGCAGAAGTCCATAAGGAAACGCATTGCGAAAATCCAGACGATCAGTTTGCCCTGGATGGCTTCTTTGACCTCCAGATTGGGACTCACCACGGCAAGCGTGATGAAGGCGATGAGCGCAACGCCGGTAACGCCATACGTTTCGAAACCGTCTGCCGTGGGGCCAACACTGTCGCCCGCGTTGTCACCGGTACAGTCAGCAATCACACCGGGGTTACGGGGGTCGTCTTCCTTCACCTTGAAGACGATCTTCATGAGGTCGGAACCGATGTCGGCGATCTTGGTGAAGATACCGCCGGCAATACGGAGTGCCGATGCGCCCAGTGACTCGCCAATGGCGAATCCCAGGAAGCAGTACCCGACGATGTCGCGGGGCACGAAGAGCAGAATGATCACCATCATGACAAGTTCAAGGGAAATGAGGAAGAGCCCCACGCTCATACCGGATCGCAGGGGAATATTCACCACGTCCCAGGGCTTCCCCGCCAGCGAGGCAAAAGCGGTACGGGCGTTGGCATAGGTGTTTATCCGGATGCCGTACCAGGCGACGCTGTAAGAACCGCCCATACCGACTACCGAGAAGAGCAGCACCAGCAACAGTGTGGGAACGCCCTGTCCCTTTAGACCCAGGAAATAGAAGGACATGGCGGCGGCAATGAACAGGAATAACAAGACAAGGAATTTGCCCTGCTGAATCAGATACGTGCGGCAGGTCTGATAGATGATGTCAGCCACCTTGAGCATCGAGTCATGGGCTCTCAACCTCTTGACCTGGTGGCGAAGAAACAAGCTGATACCGAGCGTGCCGGCGATGATGCACGCGCCATAGAACAGAAGATCCCATGGTCTTATGCCGCCCAGCAGGGTATAGGGAGCGCCCTTATGCAAGTCAGGTATCGCAAGATCTGCTTCGCTGGCGAACACCGCCAGCGGGATGAACAGTTGTGCAACCACCATCGACCCCATCAACTTCAGTGCATTCTTCAGTCTCATCATCCCTTCTCCTGAAAAAAATTTGTATGCTGAATATAGGGGAATCTTTCAAAAAAGTCAAGAGAATTTTTTCACAAAATTAGACTTGTTTAATGATGTCACTCAGTTGATTTCCAAATAGGTTTCTAAAGCGCAAAAGAATCCTAACCGGTGGATTTATCGGGATTGACCCCTCAATTGCGGCCAAGCCCTCCTTTTCAGGGCAACCCCGTAGGGGCCTGAACATCTTCACCCCCTGCAATTTCTGGGCCACGGGAGAACCGGAGATTTGACTTTCTTCAAAAATTTTATTATAGTGCAATTAAGTAGATCGCTAGGGGAGCTCACCGGGCTGAGAGTTCCCACTTCATGGAGAGGTGGGGAGACCCTATGAACCTGTTTGGATAATTCCAGCGAAGGGAAGCGGAACAAAGTTGGATAGGAAGCCGTAATACCTCCAGATGGAATTACGGCTTTTTGTTTTTAGCAGACTGATGAAGAATACCAGGACCTTAGCCGGGAATCGAGGAGATAATGATGAAACGAGTACTGACTATTGCTGGATCGGATTCGGGAGGGGGAGCCGGGATTCAGGCAGATCTCAAGGCGATCACTGTCTTGGGTGGGTATGGGATGAGCGTTCTCACCGCTCTAACCGCACAGAACACCGTCGGTGTCCAGGGGATACACGAAGTCCCCGCGCCATTTGTTGAAAAACAAATCGATTCTGTCCTCTCGGATATCGGGGCGGATGCTGTCAAAACCGGGATGCTGGCAAATGCGGAGATTGTGGAGATTGTTTCAAAAAAAATCAGGTCCTATGGTGTGAAGAAAGTGGTCGTCGACCCGGTGATGGTTGCAAAGGCCGGAGATTCTCTTCTTCAAAAAGATGCCCAGGATGCCCTTGCCCGAAGGCTCATTCCTCTCGCAACGGTTGTCACTCCGAACCTTCCGGAAGCCTCGGCCCTTACCGGATTCAGGCTGAGGTCTCTCGAGGACATGAAGAAGGCCGCACTGGAAATCTATCGGTTAGGTGCCCGGAACGTGGTCGTCAAGGGAGGCCATTTAAAGGGGCTGGCCGTGGACCTCCTTTATGATGGAAAGACATATTACGAGGTGAAAGGGCCGAGAATCGAAACAAAGAACACCCATGGGACAGGATGTGCCTTTGCTTCAGCCATTGCGACGCTTCTGGCCCGCGGGGAGACTGTTCCAGAGGCGGTGAGAAAAGCAAAGACCTTCATCACCCTGGCCATCGAGTCAAGCCTCGACCTTGGAAAGGGTGTGGGGCCTACGAATCCCTTCGCTTATGCCCTCAGGGAGATGGAGCGGTATCGGGTGATACAGGATTTAAAGGCGGCTATCGAGGTCTTGAAAGAGAAAAGAATCGGCCACCTCATCCCTGAAGTCGCTTCCAACCTGGGTTTTGCACTGCCCCGTGCGGAGGGGTTCGGAGATGTGGCCGCCTTTCCGGGAAGGATCGTTCGATTTAGAGATACGGTAGTTACCCTGGCCGATCCGGAGTTCGGCGCCTCCCATCATATTGCCCGTATCATCCTGACGGTGATGAAATCCGCTCCTGATTATTGTTCGGCCATGAACGTCCGGTATTCAAAGGAAAACGTCGTCCTGCTGAAAAAGAGAGGCTATCGCGTTGACTCCTTCGATCGAAGGCTTGAGCCCAAGCGTGTGAAGCAGAGGGAAGGGTCTTCGCTCGAATGGGGAGTTGGCGAGGTTTTGAAAAAGGGGAAGGGCGTTCCTGATTTCATCTGCGATGAGGGTGATGTCGGCAAGGAACCTATGATCCGGGTCCTGGGAAGGGAACCGATGGAAGTTGTTCAGAAGGTATTGAAGGCCGCCGCTACGAGTTCCTCAAGAAAAGGAGATGATGAGATATGACACAAAAGATCGAAGCTCAGAAGGGAATCATTACGAAAGAGATGGAGAGGGTCGCCAGGGAAGAGGAGGTCTCTTCAGAATGGCTCCGGGATAAAATGGCCCGGGGTCGAATCATCATCCCGGCCAATCGGAATCACAAGGGGGTTAAACCTACGGGAATTGGAGAGGGGCTCCGGATCAAGGTGAATACGAATCTTGGAACCTCCTCGGACCATATCGACCTGGATGAGGAATTGAGGAAACTCGAGGCTGCCACCGGGGCCGGGACGGATACGGTGATGGATCTCAGTACAGGAGGGGACATCGCGGCGATCCGGCGAGAAATCCTGAAACATTCGCCGATTCCCCTCGGAACGGTTCCGATCTATCAGGCCGCCGTCGAAGCGGTCAAAAAGAGAAAGGCCCTATCAGCAATGAGATGGGAGGATCTTTTCGAAGTCATTGAGCTCCAGGCTGAAGAGGGCGTGGACTTCATCACCGTCCATTGCGGGGTGACCCGGATCTCTGTGGAGCGGCTGAGGCGAGACCCTCGCCAGATGGGGATTGTGAGCCGTGGCGGGTCTTTTCTTGTGGAGTGGATGGTCTGCAACGAACAAGAAAACCCTCTCTATGAACATTTCGACCGACTCCTGGAGATTGCCAGGAAGCACGATGTGACGTTGAGTTTGGGCGATGGGTTGAGACCGGGCAGCATCGTGGATGCCACAGATAGACCTCAGGTGGAGGAGACGATCATCCTCGGGGAATTGACCGAAAGGGCATGGGCCGAAGGCGTTCAGGTGATGATTGAAGGACCCGGACATGTCCCCCTCGATCAGATCGAGGCAAATGTGCTTCTCGAAAAGCGATTGTGCAAGGGAGCGCCCTTCTATGTGCTGGGACCGCTGGTGACCGACATCACCCCGGGGTACGATCACATTACCTGTGCGATTGGAGGTGCCATAGCAGGAAAGGCAGGAGCCGATTTTCTGTGTTATGTGACCCCTTCGGAACATCTCAAGCTTCCTTCTGTTGAGGATGTCCGGGAGGGCGTGATCGCTACCCGGATTGCAGGCCATGCAGCAGACATCGCCCGGGGCAATCGGAAAGCGCTCGAATCAGACCTGGAGATGTCAAAAGCCAGAAAGGCGTTCGACTGGAAGCGGCAGATAGAGCTTTCCATCGATCCGGAGAAGGCAAGACGCTACCATGAAGAAGGAAAATCCGCCGAGCAAGATGTTTGCACGATGTGTGGAGAGTTCTGCGCCATGAAGAGGGTGAAGGACTTCCTTTATCGGACCTGACTCGCGAGCAATTCGAAGGGCCAGGACTCAACGTTTGACAACATCAAGAAATGAAAGCGCTGACGAAATGCTTTTGCGGATCAAGGGTGCCCCAGGGTCAGCTTGGGAGGTTAGTGAAAAATGAGGTGAGCCGTTAGCCGTTCGCACTGAGCCTGTCCTTCGATTTCGCTCAGGACATTCGGAAAAAAACGATCGTGGTGAGCCTGTCGAACCACAAGCTCGCCACGAAGGGCTAGTCCAAAATGTCATCGTTCAAGTTATTTTTGCCAAGTGCTTAGCGCATCCATATCGACAAAAGGATGTCAGCGCTTATCCCCTTTTTAGGCCTGCGTGTTTTATACGGCCGCCCGATCAAAGAAGGTCTTCTATCTGTCGATCCAAATCACTTCTCATTCCTTCTGGAGCGCCGTGATCTTGGCAGTGGCACCGATTCAACATCATTACTGAACTGATGTCATGTGGAGGGAGGAGCCCCTGGAGGACTTGTTGATTGACATCGGTGAAGTCCTCTATAACCCATTCCATTCTGACAAAACCCGCATGACAAGACCTGGAAAGTGTTCCCGCCGGGTCTGCCTAACGTAACGACGAGGTGGACATTGGGCCGGAAATGTTGTAAAGTTCTAATGACAATATGGATTGGGTGCCTGTCGCGCCTTGAAGGGACTTCTAAAAAACCCATTGGCAGAAACACGATTTTGCTTTGAAGAAGGAGAGGGGTATGCGGTTTCCTCAATACAGAGCGAGAAGGCTCAGAAAAGACAATTTATTTCGAGAGATGATCCGGGAGACCCATCTCAGGCCGGATGACTTCATCCTTCCCCTATTCGTTTGCCCCGGGAAAGGGGTGAAACAGCCTATTTCTTCCATGCCCGGGAATTTTCAACTCTCGATCGATCTCTTAATCGAAGAAGTTAAGGAGGCCAGATCCCTTGGAATCCTGGGCGTTATCCTCTTCGGCATCCCTGAGAAAAAGGATGAAACGGGATCAGAAGGGTATTCCGAGGATGGAATCATTCAGAGAGCGGTGAGAGAGATTAAAGACAAGGTCGATGGTATCCTCGTCGTCACCGATGTCTGCCTCTGTGAATATACCAGCCATGGCCATTGCGGCATCGTCAAAGATGGAAGGGTTCTGAATGATGAGACCCTTGAGCTTCTTTCCCGTCAGGCCCTTTCCCACGCCAAGGCAGGAGCCGATATCGTTGCGCCATCGGATATGATGGATGGAAGGGTGGGAGCCATTCGAAAGGCCCTCGACGAAAATCAACGGGAGGATGTCCCCATCATGGCTTACGCGGCCAAATATGCTTCAAGTTTCTACGGGCCTTTCCGGGAGGCCGCAGAATCGAAGCCCCAGTTTGGAGACCGTAAGTCCTATCAGATGGATCCCGCAAACGCAGAGGAAGCGCTGAGGGAGGTTGAGCTCGATATCGATGAAGGTGCAGACATCGTTATGGTGAAGCCTGCGCTCCCCTACCTCGATATCCTCTACCGGGTGAAGCAGATGTTCAACAGGCCGCTGGCAGCTTATAATGTGAGCGGAGAATTTGCCATGGTGAAGGCTGCGTCCCGGCTCGGTTGGATCGACGGAGAAGGGGTGATGATGGAATCGCTCACCGCCATCAAGAGGGCAGGGGCCGATATCATCCTGACCTATTTTGCCAAAGAAGCCTCGAGAAAACTGGCAGATGGAAAGTGGAAAGTGGAGGGTAGAGGGTAGAAAGTGGAACATAGATCGGGCACTCTATGAATAAAGGGATTGAGAATTCAGGTATTTCCCCCACCGACCACGTTCCACACTCCACTGCTCCTCTCAGGATGATTGCGTGGGAGTTGACGAGGGGATGCAACCTTGCCTGTGTCCATTGCCGCGCCTCTTCGGAGCGAGGCCCTTACGTTGGCGAGCTTTCAACCCGGGAATGTTTCAGGGTGATGGATGAGATCGCGACCATCGCGAAACCCGTGATCATCCTGACCGGCGGGGAGCCGCTTCTTCGGGCGGATATCTTCGACCTGGCACGGTACGGCACAGGAAAAGGTTTCCGGACGGTGATGGCGACCAACGGCACGCTGATCACCGAGGACCTCGTGAAGCAGATGAAGGCCTCGGGAATCCAGCGGATCAGTGTCAGCCTGGATGGCCCGGATCCCGAGACCCACGATGCCTTTCGAAAGGTGAAGGGTTCTTTTGAAGGCTCCCTGAAAGGAATCGAAATCGCCAAGAAGCACGGGCTCGAATTTCAGATCAACACCACCATTACGAAGATGAATCTCCATCTCATCGAGGACATTCTCCGCCTGGCTGTCGATCTCGGTGCCGCGGCCCTCCACATCTTTCTCCTCGTCCCCACGGGAAGGGGAAAGGAACTCCAGGATCAGGAGATATCCCCTCTCGATTACGAGAAAACGCTCGGCTGGTTCTATGATCAGAGGGATAAGGTTTCGCTCCAGCTCAAGGCCACCTGTGCTCCCCACTACTATCGCATCCTCCGGCAGAGGGCAAAGAAAGAGGGAAAGAAGATCACTCCAAAGGAGCATGGCCTCGATGCCATGACCCGCGGATGCCTGGGGGGCATCTCCTTCTGTTTCATCTCCCATATCGGCCAGGTTCAACCCTGCGGCTATCTGGAATTGAATTGCGGAAATGTGAGAGAAAAATCGTTTCAGGAAATCTGGGCAGCCTCCGAAGTCTTCCGAAATCTCCGGGACACCGATGCCTATCAGGGGAAATGCGGAAGGTGCGAGTTCAGAAAAGTCTGCGGGGGCTGCCGCGCCAGGGCCTACGAAACCTGCGGAGACTACATGGCAGAGGAACCTTACTGCGTCTATGAGCCGGCTTAAGTCCTTCTTCCGCTTCCGAGTCAGCCTCACCTTCAAATTCCTGACGGCCATGTTTATCCTGGTCGTGATGACCTCCGCGGCCTTCGGGTGGTTCTTCATCGGGAGGGAGATGGCCTTCCTGAGAAGCCAGCTCGAGAGTCGTGGAGGATCCATGGCCAATTCTGTCGGCCTTCTCATCCAGCAGGTGATCGGTCTCTCAGACAAGCCGGCCCTGCAACGGATAGCAGAGAGGATGGTCAAAGACGAAGATATTGTCTCCTGTTCCATCTTGAACGACAAGGGAGAGAGGCTGGCCCACGCGATGAAGCAAGTCCATTCCTCCGATCCGCAGGTCACTTATCACTTCAGTCAGGCCCTCAAAACGGAGGAAGGGCAGACGATGGGAACCCTACGGATCGGCCTCTCCCTGGATAAACTCGGAAAGAGGATGGACGATCTGACAAAAGACATTCTCTACACCGCTTTGGGGGTGATCGGGGCCGGCATTCTCTTCACGCTCATCTTCACCCGCCTTTTCCTTCTCCCCATCGAAAAGCTGCTCCTGGCGACGGAAAAAGTCGCAGGGGGAGAGCTGGCCATGACGGTCAATATTCGATCGCGGGATGAGATTGGAGATCTGGCGAAGGCCTTCAACCAGATGACGCTCCAGCTCCGGGAATCGCGGGACGACCTTGAACGGAAAGTGGGGGAACGAACCCGACAGCTCGGTGAGAATATCCGGGAGTTGAGCCAGGCGAGAACGTCCACCCTGAAGATGCTCGAGGATCTTGAGGCCGCCAAGAAAGAACTTGAGAAGGCCAACCGCGAATTAAAGGAGATGGATGAGACCAAGTTAAAATTTATCGGCGCAGCCTCCCACGAGCTCAAGACCCCTCTTACGGCCATCAAGGCCAACATCGATTTTATTCTTTCAGAGAAGGAGGGAAAGGTCCCTGACCATCTGAAGCCTTACCTTGTCACGATCCAGAGGAATACCAATCGAATCCAGAGGACGATGGATCACATGATGGACCTCACCCGAATCAAGCTGGGTCGTCTCCTTCTCTATCGGGAACCCATCCTTCTGTCGGAAGTCATCAACGGGTTTATCAACGAGATCAAGCCCCTCGATAAACATCTCACCATTCTCTCCCATATTCCGGAAAACCTCTACGTCCACGCGGATCGGGATGGGTTTCATGACATCTTTGTTAACCTCCTTTCGAATGCCTTCAAGTTTACGACCGACGGAGGTCAGGTATTGATCCGTGCGAGCCGGATGGGCGGGTCCGTTCTCCACGAAATTCAGGATACAGGAATTGGAATCCCCCCTGAGAAGATGAATCGGATCTTCGAGGAATTCTATCAGGTCGAAACGGGCAAACACGGGGGCACGGGCCTGGGCCTTGCCATCACCAAACAGATTGTGGAGGGACACGGCGGAAAGATCTGGGTGGAATCTGAACTGGGCAGGGGATCCACATTCTTTTTTACGCTTCCCTATTATGGCGAGATTGAAAATGGAAAATCACTCCATGCCTGAAGAATCGAAGGGAAAGGTTCTGATCGTCGACGATGCTCCCGACACCCTAGAGATTATCGGGAAGCTTCTCCAGTTCGAGGGCTATGAGGTCACAACGGCCCTGACAGGTGAAGAAGGGGTGAACAAGGCCGAGGAGGAAAGGCCTGAAGTGGTCCTCCTGGATATCAACCTTCCAGGCATCAATGGAACCGAGGCCTTGAGACAAATCCGCGGGCTAAACCCCCTCGCCTGCGTGGTCATGCTCACCGCCTTTGCAACCGTCGAGAACGCCATCCACGCCCTTAAAGAAGGCGCCGCGGACTTCATCAAGAAGCCCTTTGAGAATGATCATCTGGTTCACATCGTCAACCAGTGTATGGAGAAGTATCGCACCGTGAAGGAAAAAGAGAGGCTCGAGGAAGAGGTGAGGAGACTCTCCATTACGGATGATCTTACGGGCCTCTACAATCACCGCCACTTCTTCAAGACGCTCGAATCGGAGCTGGCCCGCCTGAGACGTCAGAAGACGTCCCTCTCCCTGATCATGTTTGATGTCGACAACTTTAAGAAATATAATGACACCTATGGTCATCTCGAAGGGGATCGGGTGCTGAGCAAAATCGGGGAGGTTGTGAAACAATCGATCCGGAGCAATGTCGATTCCGGCTACCGCTATGGAGGAGACGAGTTCGCAACCCTCCTCATCGGCGCGGCCCTCGAACAGGCGATGGCGATTGCGGAACGGATTCGGTTCTCGATCGAAGAGGCAGGATTCAGCGATATTACGGTGAGCCTCGGTCTGGCGGAATACCAGCCTTATCTCAATCTTGAGGAATTCATCAAATGTGCTGATGATGCCATGTACCTGGCCAAGCATTCGGGCGGAAATCGGACCTACAAGAGCCATCTGTTACCGCTCATCCTTTCCGAGAAGGGGTGAAGAGGTAAAGATCATTGCAAATTGCAAATTGGAAAATGCAAAATGCTTAAAGGTTCAGCCTGATGAAATCATGAAAACCATGCATTTCGTCATCGTGAGGAGGCCCACAGGGCGGGACGACGATTATCAATCTAACCATTTCGATCAGTTACTAATCGTCTCATATTAATACAAACGCATTAAATGAGATGCTGAAACGAGTTCAGCATGACAAAACTAAGGGTGTCATTCCGAACTTGTTTCGGAATCTCAAAGGATACCAATGACAATAAATCAATTGCGTTTGTATTAGTCTGGACAATCAGACA
>Ga0315282_10016834_pt1 | contig 10638 bp, 7 predicted proteins | sample YL17G07_20_MG_FD_203693 | JGI IMG/M metagenome (GOLD analysis project Ga0315282, IMG submission 203693) | Sediment microbial communities from Yellowstone Lake, YNP, Wyoming, USA - YL17G07_20 | ecosystem: Environmental > Aquatic > Freshwater > Lake > Sediment | place: USA: Wyoming | collected... | reverse complement strand
AAGTACTGGAGCCCGAAGCCGTCGATGTGGGGTGCCGGCCCGTAGTAGTTGGGGTTCCTCTCGAACAGGGTCACGGCATCCGGTTGGTACTGCGTGACGTAGAAGGGCCCGCCGCAGACGAGCGGCTCGTCCTTGGAGGGCGTGTTGGGGTAGGTCTTGAGCGCCTTGCCATCCCCGGTGGCGTACTGCGCCCACACGTGCTCGGGGAGGATGGCGGTCTGTCCGAGGTTGGAGAGGACCATCGGGACCGGCCGCGAGTAGCGGAACACCGCCGTGTTCGCATCGGGCGTCTCCACCTTGATGAGGTTGGCGACCGAGGCCCCAGCCATCGCCGTCGGCCCTTTCTGGAACTTGACGACCGTGTTGAAGGTCCAGGCCACGTCCTCGGCGGTGAGTGGTTCTCCGTCGGACCACTTGGCGTTGGGCACGGTGTGGAAGGTCCAGGTCAGTCCATCCTTCGAGGTGTCCCAGCTCGTGGCGAAGTCCGGGCCATAGTCGAGGGCTTGCGTCTCGAACTGGATCAGGTACGGGTAGATGTACTGCCACGTGCTGTAGGCGTCGCCGTTGATGCCGACGAACGGGTTCATCGAGTCGACGCCGTCGGCGCCGGCGAGGCGAAGGAACCCTCCTTCCTTCACCTGCCCCGACGGGCCGATGGTGCCGCCCCCTCCTCCGCCGCCCCCGCAAGCGGTCGCTACCACGGCAAGGACGACGGCCATCGACGCCAGCTTCTTCATCTCGAGCCTCCCGTACCCAGATCAGAGCCGAGTCTCCCGCTGGGGCGCCCTCGGTCTCCGGGTCTGCCAATCCTCTCCTGTAGGACTACCTCCGTGCAAGGCAGGGGCGCACGAGCGGGCCCACGATGCGGCAGGGTGGGGCCGTCCCCGTCAGCCGGGCCGATAGGAAGGGCTCTTCAAGACGCGGCCGGCCACGGCACCGGTGGGCGTCCCCTCCTGCACCGCCACCTCGCCGTTGATCAGCACCCAGTCGATCCCCTCGGGGAAATCGTGCGGGTAGTGCTCGGTGATCGGGTCGTGGGGGAACAGGTTGGTAGCACGGTCACGCACCCGCTCGGGCTCGAAGATGACGAGGTCGGCCGCCATCCCCGGCGCGACGGCGCCCCGGTCGGCCAGTCCGAGACGGGAGGCCGGCATAGAGGTCATCTTCCGCACCGCCTCCTCCAGGCTGAGCACGGGCTCGCGCACCACGAAACGCTCGATCACCCCGGGGAACTCGCCGTAGGCACACGGGATGTACGGAGGGGGCTCGGCGCAGTTGGCCCCGCGCGGCAGCACCGACCCGTCTGAGCAGAGCATCACCATCGGGTGTCGCGCCACCGCCTTGATCACGTCGATGTCGATGTAGTCGAAGAGCCCCGCCGCCGCTCCGCGTGTCGCCACGACGCGGTCGAGATAGGCCGTCCAGCCGTCGGTTCCCACCCGCGCCGCGACCTCAGCGATCGTGCGACCGGCATCTTCCCCGATGCCCGGGCCCGGCAACAGCCACACGCGGTCCCACACGCCGTGCTTGAGGAGGCCCACCGGACCGTAGGCCGGCCGGCGGTCCTCTACGGTCTCCGCGATCAGCTCGCGCCGGCGCTCGGGTGAAGCCAGGAGGGCGAGCAGGTCGTCGGGCTCGAACTCGTGCGTCCACTGCGGCAGACCCGCGCGCAACGGCCAGCCGAGGTCCGTGTGCGTGTCGTTATCGACGGCGAGGTCGACGCCGCGCTCCCGCGCCCTTTCCCAGAGCGTCATCACCTCGGGCAGCAGGTGCGACCCGCCGTACTTCGGGGCGTTGTGGCTGATCTGCGTGCGGCACCCTGAGCGTTCCCCGATCTCGATGCACTCCCGAACCGCGCCCACGACGCTCTCCCGCTCCCCACGGATGTGGCTCGCGTACATCCCGCCGTGACGCGCGGAGACCTCCGCCAGGGCGACGATCTCGTCTGTCTCGGCGAAGCATCCCGTCGGGTAGACGAGCCCCGTGCTGAGACCGAACGCGCCGGCACTCATGGCTTCCCCAACGTGTGCGCGCATCCGATCCAGCTCTTCGTTCGACGGCGGGCGCTGCTCGTACCCCAGCACGGCCATCCGTACGCTCCCGTGTCCGACGAGCGGCGCGACGTTCACGCCCGCTCCGGACCGTTCGACCTCGCCGAGGTACTCGCGGAAGGTCGACCACGTGTAGGCGACGGGGTGGCCGTAGTGGGGGAACTCCTGCTCGGCGAGGTGCCGCGCCGCGTCGGCCACCGGGGCCGGCGAGACCCCACAGTTGCCCGTCACGTGCAAGGTCATGCCCTGGCGAACGGCGTTCTCCGCGCTGGGATCCTGCAGGATGCCGACATCGCTGTGGGTGTGGATGTCGATGAACCCCGGCGTCACGCACCTCCCGTTCGCCTCGATCACCCGGTGGGTCGCAGCGTGGCCGAGCTCACCCATGGCCACGATCCGGTCCCCGACGATGCCGACGTCGGCATCGCGTGACGGAGCCCCGGTACCGTCGACGATCTTCCCCCCGCGGATCAGGATGTCCAGGGTCTGCACGTGTCGCAGCCTACCCGCTCGTTCCTTGGCTTCGACACACGGTGCATCGAACCGTGTGTCACTTCGACTCGCGGACGCACCAACCAGATATCGGGTCTCGGCGGTGGGCTCGGTCACCGTCGGTCGCGCGCTGCACAGGGGTGCCCATGAGAGGACCGGGAAGTGTTGAGTGAGCGCGGTGGGGGAAGGTGGTCGGCTGAGATGATGCGTGCATCTCACCGGGCCAGGGGGGAGTAGCTTCCCCCTCGGCGGTTCCCACCGAGACCCTGAAACCTCGGTCCGTTCACAAGTCCTGCGAGCTAGCGGGCGACCTGTGGCACATGATCAGATAGCCGTCACTTACCCCGGCGGCTGACACAGTGACGACGTTCCCGTCCTGGTCTGTTAGCCGGACCTGCTCACGAGAGTCACTAGCTGTCGAAGCAGCCTTCTCGAGCTCATCGACCGTCACCCCGCGACCAGCAGCGGCCTCCTCAACCGAGCCCGACGTGACCTCCCCGGTGGAGCCTACGGAGTAGTGATGCTCCTCGTTATCCGGACCACCACCAGGGCCACCGGAAGCAGGACCACTGCCACCTAGAGTCCCGCACGTGGGCTTCGCCGCGACCGTGCCGCTTGGGCCTAAGGTTGGCTGGCCCCTGCCGTCACTTCAGTTCGCACCGCCGGTCACGGCGCCGTCGCGCGGTTTCGATGGGCCGGATGGTGGGTTCCTGCAGCGTACGTCCACGAGACAGCCACCCCGGGCGCACCGCCCTGCCCAGCCCGGCAAGCGGGTGACACACGGACTCGCCGACCGCGTGTCGCAGGCGCGGCTCAGTACTCGACGATCTCAGCACTCGACGATGTGGAGCGACCAGACGACGGCCATGCGGATCGTGGTGAAGGGTCTCGCCCAGGTCGTTCGTGCTGGCTTCCGGTCGGGGCCGCGCAACGACGATTGACCGTCTACGATTCGGGGCTGGTGTCGGTCCGCCAGGGGGAGTAAGGAGGTCGAGGTGAGACGTCGTCCGCTTCTGCTGTTGGCCGGCTTGCTCGCGTTCTCGCTCGCCGCGGTCGCCTGCGGCGGTGGCGGAGGGACTTCCGGGTCGCCTTCCGTTTCGGGTGGCACGAGCATGCGGCCCGAGGACATAACCGGGACGATCCGGCTCCTGTCGTATGCGGACGGGTTCGACCCCGACTACATGGCTTCGTTCCGCGAGCAGTACCCCAACATCAAGCTGGAAACGTCGGCCATGAGCAGCAACGAGGAGGCTGTCGCCAAGATTCAGGCCGGGTTCGAGGTCGACGTCGTGAACGCCTGCGTCGATGAAGCGGCGCTCGAGATGGTCCAGAAGGGCATGTACATGCCCCTTGACACATCCCGTCTGACCTACTGGAACGACCTCTTCCCCTCCGTGAAGGCGCTCCCCGGCGTGCAGGTGGGCGGCAACGTCTACATGCTCCCGGTCGACATGGGAACCACCGGCATCCTTTACAACGCTGATGTGGTCACGACACCGCCGGACTCCTGGACCGATCTGTTCGACCCGCAGTGGGCCGGTCGCGCAGCGGTCGAGGACATCACGATCACGGCGATCATGATCGGCGCGCTCGCGAACGGGATCACCGATCCGCTGCACATGTCCGACGCACAGCTCCAGCAGGTCGAGCAGTACTGGATCGAGCACAAGGACCATTTCCGGACCTTCTGGAAGGGCGAGTCAAGCGTCAAGGCGCTCTTCAAGTCCGCCGAGATCGTCATCTCCTCCGGGTACCCGGCCGATGCGAAGGCGCTCCAGAAGAACGGCGTCAACGTCAAGTTCACGATCGCCAAGGAGGGGCAGTTCCTGTGGGCTTGCGGGTACGGCATCAGCCCGGACATCGACCAGGCGAACCTAGGTGCCGCGTACGCGCTCCTGAACTGGTACACGAGCCCCGAGGCCGAGCTGTTCGAGGCCGAGACCTGGACCTACCAGGTGGCGAACCAGAAGACCCTCGATATCGCCCCGCCTGAGGTCATCGAGGCCGCGTCGCTCGATGCGCCTTTCCAGCTGGAGAACGCGATCCCCGCGGCTCCTCCGGAGAACCGGGCCGCTTGGGTGGCCGCCTGGACCGAGGTGAAAGCCTCCTAGGCTGGGGCAGACAGTTGCGCTGGAGCGTGCCGACCCTCGGCCCGGTGACCCGCCCACGCTGAGACCTATCCCATCCTGATCCGAGGGTCGAGGTACGCGTAGCAGACGTCCACGATGACGTTGGCCAGGGTGATGGCGAAGGACGACACCAGCGTAACGGCGAGGATCACCGGCAGGTCACCGTTGAAGACGGACACGATCACCCATTGGCCGATCCCCTGCAGGTTGAACACGGTCTCGGTGATGATCGCGCCGCTGAACAGGAGGCCGAGGTCCATCCCGAACATCGTGACGACCGGCATCAGGCTGGCCCGGACGCCGTGCCTGAAGATCACCTTGGCCTCGGACAGGCCCTTCGCGCGTGCTGTCCGGATGTAGTCCTCTCCCAACGTCTCAAGGAGGCTGGCGCGCATCATCCGCGCGTACCACGCCGCTTCGAGCAGAGCGAGCACCAACCACGGCATGATCATGTGGTTCAACCACGTGAACAGCCCGTACTTGGTGGGCCCGTAGTAGCCGGTTCCGGCGGCGATCCCGAGCTTGAACCAGAACACCCACAGGAACATCAGGCCGAGCCAGAACACGGGGGCCGACACGAAGAACAGCGCGAAACCCATCGCCAGTCGGTCCAGGATGCTCCGGTACTTCACCGCCGAGATTACTCCGATGGGGAGCCCGACCGCGAGCCACACGAACGCGGCGCCGATCGCCAGGGTGGTGGTGACGACGAGCCTCCCGCCGAGCTGGGACCTCACCGACGCGCGGGTCACGAACGAGAACCCGAGGCCCGGCCATCCGTAGCGGTCGCCGATGAACACGTGCTTCACGAACAGCAGGTACTGCTCCCACACAGGCTTGTCGAGACCGAACGCGCGCTTGATCTCTGCGATCACCGAGGGCGTCGGCTGCTTCCCGCCGAACAGGATGGCCGGGTCCACCGGCGACATGACGAAGAAGATCACGTAGGTGATCGCGGTGATGAACAGCAGCACCGGGATGAGCCACAGGAGCCGGCGAACGATGTAGCGCCACATCTCCGCCGATCACCGTCCCCGCGGGTCCAGCGCGTCCCGGAGCCCGTCGCCGACCAGGTTGAATGCCAGGGTGGTGAGGAGCAGGAACAGCCCCGGCAGAACCATCATCCACCAGGCGTACGTGAACAGGTTCCCGTTGGTGGCGTCCGAAAGCATCCGTCCCCACGACGGTGTCGACTGGGGGACGCCGACCCCCAGGTAGGAGAGCGCCGCTTCGAACAGGATGTTGGCGGGAAGCGTGAGCGTGGCATAGACGACGATCGGGGCCACCAGGTTCGGCAGCAGCTCCGAGAGCATGATCCGCGCGTCGCTCGCGCCCATGGCTCGCGCGGCTTGCACGAATTCTCGCTGCTTGAGCGAGATGACCTGGCCTCGCACGATCCGCGCGATGTACGGCCACGTGAACAGCGCGATGATGCCCGTGACGAGCGGCAAGCCGGGCTGGAGCAGGCCCGCGGCGCATCCCGTGGCCGACGCGGCGCACACGGTCGACAAACCGATCGCGAACAGGAGTAGGGGGAGCGAGAGGAAGACGTCGATCGCGCGCGACAGCAGGGTGTCCAGCCAGCCGCCGTAGTATCCCGCGACGGTGCCGACGGCCACACCGATCCCGGTGGCCGCGGCCGTGCCGATGCCCGAAACCGTCAACGACGTTCTCGCTCCATATACGGCGCGAACGAACACGTCCCGGCCCACCTGATCGGCTCCGAACCAGAAATGGGCGTTCGGCCCCCTCGGCAGTCCGAGTTGGGTGAGCATGCCCTGGAACAACTGGTTCGGCCCGTGTCCGACGACCTTGGCGATGAGCGGCGCGAAGATCGCCATCGCAACGAACATCGCTACGAGGACCAGGCCTCCGACCGCGGCCCTGTCTTTGCGGAACCTCGTTCGGAACAGCTGCCAGTGCGACCGGCCCTGGATCGCTCCCTCCGGCCGGGCGAGGCCGGGGGCGGGTCTGCCCGGACCGAGGGTCGGAGCCGATTGGACCATCTCGGGTCGTCCACCTCCGGCGCCGCCGGATCGGCGGGTGTTCGGGACGATACCCGCCCGCCGGGCTCACGGCACGTGATCGACCACGCGGAGGTAGAGTCACCACAGGCAGCGATTCCTCATGGAGCTGAACGCGAGGGGAGGCTGGTGGAAGATGGCGAGCGGTCGATCCCCAAGGACTCGGGTGCTGGTGGCAGGTGTGGTCGCGGCGGTCGTCGCCGCTGGGTGCACCGGGAGATCCTCGCCCTCGGGACCGAGTTCGAGCGCGGTTCCCGTCGAGCGGGGCGGCGTCTATCGGGTGGGCGTCTCCTCGTTCGGAAACACCGATAGTCTGGATCCGACCGGGGAGTACGGCATACCCGGATGGGGGCTCCTGGACGCCATCCAGCGAACGCTCGTCACATTCAAGTTCGCTCCGGGTGCCGCCGGGACCCAACTCGTGCCGGATCTCGCGACGTCGGTGCCGGAACCGTCCGCGGACGGGCTTACCTACGAGTTCCATCTGAAGCCTAGGGTGGAGTTCGGACCGCCGCTGAGCCGCCCGATCACGTCATCCGACGTGGCGTACGCGTTCGAGCGGCTCGACGCCAGGCCGCTCGTCGCCCAGTACGGGTTCTACTTCTACGGCGTGATCCAGGGGATGACCGGCAAGGCGCCGAAAGCCGAACCGATCTCCGGGATCGAGACGCCGGACCCGAGCACGATCATCTTCCATCTCACACAACCGACGGGAGACTTCCTCTACCGGCTCACGCTGCCGGCTACCGCTCCGATGCCACCGGAGGTCGCGGGATGCTTCCCGGAGGCGGGTGGATACGGCCGTGATCTCGTTGCGTCCGGGCCGTACATGGTCCAGGGCTCGCAGGATGTCGACGTGTCCTCGTGCGACACGATCAAGCCCATGAGCGGGTTCGATCCCGCCCGGTTCCTGACCCTCGTGCGGAACCCGAGCTACGACGCGAGCACCGACGCGGAGTCGGGTCGCAAAGCCTACGTCGACGGGATCGAGATCACGATCGACACATCGATCGCGGACATCTTCGAGAAGGTGCAGGCGGGATCTCTCGATGCGTCGTGGTACGATCTTCCTCCCGCTACGGTTCTGAACCAGTACCTCAACGACCCCGCTCTCAAGGCGAGCGTCCACGCATTCCAGAACGGGAACGTCCAGTTCATCGAGATGAACCTCACGCATCCGCCGTTCGACGACATCCACGTGCGGAAGGCTGTCAGCTTCATCATGGACAAGACCGCGCTGCAACGGGCTTGGAGCGGACCGATCAGCGGCGACATCGCCACGCACATCGTGCCGCCGTTCGTGCTCCACGACCAGCTGACGGGCTCCTACGACCCGTACGCCACTCCCGGCGGCGCGGGGAGCCTGGACAAGGCGGCGGCCGAGATGAAGCTGTCGAAGTACGACACGAACCAGGATGGCAAGTGCGACGCGTCAGTCTGCAAGAACCTCGTCCTCGTGAACCAGAACATCCCGCCGTGGACGACGATGGAGCCTTACGTCGTACAGGATCTCGCGAAGATCGGCATCGAGGCCACGCCTCGGGAGCTGGAGCCGGGTGCGGCGTACAACACCGTGCAGCGCGTCGAGAACGACATCCCGATCAGCATGAACGCGAACTGGGCGTACGACTACGTCGACGGCTACACGTACCTGTTCCCCATGTTCGACAGCCAGTCGATCTCGGCGCAGGGCAACCCCAACACCTCGCTCACCGGGCTCACTCCGGAGCTGGCGAAGGAACTCAACGTCTCCTATCCGGCCGGCGGCGTTCCAAGCGTGGACGACAAGATCGCGGCCTGTGAGGCGCTGACGGGCGATCAACGGGTCCCCTGCTGGGTGGAGCTCGACAAGTACCTGATGGAGGACGTGGTCGGGTTGGTGCCGTACCTGTGGTCGAACGTGATCGTGATCACGGGCAGCGACGTCACGCACTTCGAGGCCGACCCGATCAGCCAGGGGACGACGTTCGCCAACGTGGCGGTGAGCAACCACCTGTCGGTGACGGGCTGACGGCGCTGCTCGGATCGGGCGCGTGCTGGCGACGGGCTCGCCAAGTCGCGGCCGAGCTTCGCGCGAGCGAGCGGCCCGTCAGGCTGAAAGCAACACCTACCAGATACACAGATCTGGACAACGTTCCATCTCGCCGAAGGCTGGAACGAAGAGTGGTTCCGAGGGACTTCCGGCTCGACCCTTGCGGGCCTCGCTTTCCGCTCCTCGGAACCAACAGCACTCTACTCGCTCTCCCGGCGGAACGCAAATCCTGGTACTGGAGCAGGGAGGGCCCAGGCTGGGTGACGCACGAACGGGAACCCCATGATCGCGTTCGACGCCCGGGCATACTGAGCTGATGATCGGTTCGCTCCGCGTGACTCGCTCGGTCCTCGTGCCCGAGCGGGAGCTCAAGTGGCGGTTCAGCCGTTCGTCGGGGCCGGGCGGTCGATCGGTCAACACCACCGACTCGCGGGTGGAACTCAGCCTCGACCTTGAGACGACGACGGCACTCGGTCCGGTGCAACGAGCCCGCGTGCTGGAGCGGCTGGGGGATCGACTCACTGGCGGAGTGCTCACGGTCACCGCCTCGGAGCACCGCTCGCAGCTCCGCAATCGGGAAGCCGCCCTCGGCCGGCTCGCCGATGTCCTCGCCACCGCTCTCGCGCCCCCGCCTCCCCGCCGGCGACCCACCCGAGCGCGCCGACGGGCCGTCGAACGCCGGCTAGCGGACAAGCGAAGGCGTGGGGAGACGAAGAAGCTACGTCGCGTCGACGAGGACTGAGGAAACCGGGCGGGTTCGGCTCGACCGTCCGCCTGTGTCTTGGACCCCGGGCAACGCCACCAGGTCGACAACCCCCGCGTCGGCGAGCCTGAGCTCGGACCAATCCTTCTTGATCTCCACAAGTGGTTCGGCGGGGATCCGCTCCTCCCCGGCCGGCACCACTTGGACATCGCCGATCGCATCGCGCCCGACCGCGAGCAGCAGCGACAGCTCGTCGTCGGCCGAGGTCTTGACGGCGCGGCGCAAGCTGGTGAGCCGCCTTCCTTCTGGGAGGAGACCAGCGAAGAACGGCGGCACGGCCCCGGCATACGTCCTCACCGGCTGATCGGTTGGCGGCAGCGTCGTGGCGACCGCAGGTCCGCCGCTGCCCAGGTAGTCGGCCTGGTAGGCGAACTCGATGCCGTCGGGCCGGCGGCTGAGCGTGGCTGCCCGCCGTCCGGCTTTGTAGACGTCTGCGATCCCGACCGCGGTGAGCCCTTCGAGGCCGGCCGCCCTAATGACGTCCGCCGCGGAGTGACATCGAGCTCGAGGCCGAGCACGTCGAGGACGTCACGCAGCTTGTCGAGACGCACGCTCGGCTTCCCTGCCTCGAGACCGGGAACGAACCGAGGCGGGCATCGGGCGAGGTCTGCTAGGTCGTCCTGCGTCAGCCCCAGCGACTTCCGTCGGTCCCGAACCTTCCGGCCGACGTCGGCGAGCTCCGTCATCCGGTGTCTCCTCGTTGTAGGCGCGTTCGTGCCTATCTCGGCTGATCGTCGTGCGTCAGAAGGGTCAATTGCCAGCATCCGGCACGATAGTTCCGTTTCGGGGTGGGTCTAGAGCCCACAAGGGTCCCATCGCTAGGGAATCCGGCACGCCTGTGCCTGAGCTTGCCCCGAACTTGCCAACCGCGAACCCGCCGACCGTGTCATCGGCCGATGAGCCACGGTGTGTGTCTAGCCGTGTGTTATGTCGGCGGTCTGTGTGTCGTCCACCGGGTCCTGTGGGGACCGACCGGACATGAGTTCCTGCCAGCTCAGACGCGGAACTTGCGTCTGAAAGCTGTCAACGCCGGTCGAAAACTGGACGGTTTGCGCCGGTTGAAAACTGGACACCTCACGAAGCCCCTTCAGGCTGCAGCACCTCCTTGCCCTTGCCTTTGAGCCGGTAGCTGTCGCCCCGAAGCACG
>Ga0315282_10016833_pt1 | contig 10639 bp, 2 predicted proteins | sample YL17G07_20_MG_FD_203693 | JGI IMG/M metagenome (GOLD analysis project Ga0315282, IMG submission 203693) | Sediment microbial communities from Yellowstone Lake, YNP, Wyoming, USA - YL17G07_20 | ecosystem: Environmental > Aquatic > Freshwater > Lake > Sediment | place: USA: Wyoming | collected... | reverse complement strand
TACGCGTCTATGAGCCCGCATTCGGCCAAGCGCAGGTATCTTTTCTGGACGGGTATGTAGGAGATCCTCGTATGGTTGTATAGGTCTTCCTTGGTGCCGAAGGTGTCCCTGAGCCACTTGTTCTCTGTATGCAGGTAATCTAGGTTGAACCCCTCGCTGTCCGCCGGGTTCCCCTTCAGGACACCCTGTTTGAACTTCCACCGCTTTGTGAGAAGGTTGACGGTCTGGCCCAGCTCGATGATGCCTTCTTTATCGTCGTCAACGAACCTGTGGATCAGGAACGGCCTCAAGGGGTCATCGGGGTTCATGAGCTGGATGCGGTAGACGGCGCTGATGTCCCTCTGCACACAATCGGGTTCGAATATCCTCCATTCGTCCGCAAGCCTCGGCGGCCTGTAGGAAGGGGCCTTGGGGGTTGAGGGTAGTTTGCTCATGACCGGACATCATCCCTTTTCTTGATGTGTGATATGAATGCTTACGGCTGTACTTCTGTTCATTATGATATATCTTGATACCGTCATATGTACAAATAGGACAAGGCTATGCCTTTTTCTTCCTGGATATTCTCATTGTCTCGACAATAACGATCACTATAATTATTATTATAATGAGAACAAGAAGGAAAAGACCCACTAAATTAATACTGGTCGCGTACGGCTTTGCGGAGATCGCTGTTGTATTTCCAGAGACACCATATGAATTCTGGGCATTTATCTTGTACCAATATTTGTGTCCATTCGTCAATCCTGTATCCTTATATTCTTTTGTTGTCGGTGATGCGATCTTGATGTAGGTCCCATTCTGCGAGTCGGAACGATATACATTATAATGAGTTGGTGTCCCGCCATTTGCAGGCGCAGACCATTTCAATAAAATCTGTGCGTTACCTCCAGATGCAGTCAGTCCTGTTGGCACACCAGGTGGGGCGCCTGCGGTCATATATTGTTCGTTCGATTTCAGCCCCTCACCAGCGGCATTGACCGCGCTGACCATATAATAATACTTGATGCCCATCGTGATGTTTGTATCGACCCAGGATATCCCGCCTGTGTATCCCTTGAAGAGTAGAGTTTCTCCGCCTGTAGTCGTCCCACGGTATATACTGTAGTTCATGATTGGCGCACCGCCGTTGATTGCAGGCGCGAGCCATATCAATACTATTTTGCTATTTCCAGGAGTGGCAAGTAGGTTTCTTGGGGCGCTTGGAACTGTCCGAGGGGTTGCATCGACTCCTATCGACTTGGGGCCTTCGCCTATAATGTTCGATGCGCTGATATTATAGGAATATGCCACACCATTGACCAATCCTGAATCGGTGTAGGTAAGCGCGTTCCCAAGTTCCATGAGACGAGTCCCATTTCGATATATCGTGTAGTTTGTGATTGAAAACCCACCATTATTTGCAGGTGCTTTCCAGCTCAGTACAATCTGCGAATCGCCCGGAACAACTGTTAGATTCTGTGGTGCTGACGGTGTAGTTGCAGGAGTTGCATTCGCTTCATTTGATTTGGGGCTCTCACCAACGGCATTATTCGCCGTCACTTTATAGAAATATTTCTGACCGTTGGTCACACCGGTATCCCAAAATGTGGTCACATTTCCGACCTTTACGAGTAAAGTTTCACAGCCAGAAGTTGTTCCCCTATAGATTGTATAATTTGTGATTGTCGACCCACCATCAGAACTTGGTTTTATCCAAGTGAGGTCAACCTTAGCATTGCCTCCTATCGCCGTAAGATTTCGTGGCGCAGTGGACTTTGAAGTACCTAACGCATACAATTTGCCATCCCAAGAGCCGACATAGATAGTTCCGTCCGAACCTATCGAAGGTGACGACCATACCATCCCCCCCGTACTGAAATCCCATTTTTTCGTACCATTAGAATAAAATGCATACAGTTTGTTATCGCTGGAGCCGACATAGATGGTGCCGTCCGAACCTATCGCTGGCGATGAATAGATCTCAAATCCCGTGGTGAAGTCCCATTTCTTTGTACCATTGGGATATAATGCATACAATTTCCTGTCGCTAGAACCGAAATAAATGGTACCGTCCGCGCCTATTGCTGGTGATGACCTCACTATGTTCCCAGTAGAGAAATCCCATTTCTTTGTACCATTGGGAAATAGTGCATATAGATAGCAATCGTTGGAGCCGAAATAGATAGTACCGTCTGAGCCTATCGCAGGCGATGACCACACATTCCCCCCTGTTGCGAAATCCCATTTCTTTGTACCATTGGGATATAGTGCATATAGATTGTTATCGTCGGAGCCGACATAGATGATGCCGTCCGGACCTATCGCTGGCGATTCCTCTACATAGTCCCCAGTAAGGAATTTCCATTTCTGCATACCATTGGGAAATAGCGCATATACTTTATGATCGCATGAGCCGAAATAGATGGTACCGTCTGAACCTATTGCTGGCGATGAATACAAACAGTATTCAGTAGTGAAGTACCAGTTCTTCGTACCGTCGGGATTTATCGCATATAAATTGCCATCCGAGGCGCCGACATAGATTGTGCCATCCAAACCTATCGTTGGCGATGAAGATACACTGTGCCCCCCCGTAGCAAAGGCCCATTTTTTCGTACCATCGGGATTTATCGCATATAAATTACCATCCCAAGAGCCGAAATAAATTGTTCCGTCCGAGCCTATCGCTTGCGAATCAGTCACATTGCTTTTAGTTGTAAAGTTCCATTTTTCATATCCATTATTCTTTGAGGTATCGTATTGACTTCTTCCGGTGTGGTTCAGGTCATGATGGAACATGGGCCATGGAGAGTTTGCAGGTCCACCATTGAATGGGGTGACATCCGCTTCATTTGATTTTAGACTTTCACCGATTGCATTGGTCGCAGTCACTTCATAAAAATAATCCTGTCCATTTATCACATTTTTATCTCGATAGGTAAGCACATTTCCGACTTTTTCAAGGAAAGTTTCAGTACTTGATGATGTTCCCTTATAGATTGTATAATTTGTGATTGCTGACCCACCATCATCACTTGGTGCTGTCCATGTGAGGTCGACACGGACATTGCCTCCTAGTGCCTGAAGATTCTTGGGCATTTTCGGATTGAAAGTCCCAATAGCGTAAAAATTCTTACCGGAGCCAAAATAGATTGTCCCATCTGTTCCTATCGCTGGTGATGTCCAAACTTGGCCTTTTGTTGGGAAGTCCCATTTCTTCGTACCATTGGCAAATACCGCATATAATTTGCCATCCCAGGCGCCGATATGAATGGTATTGTCAGAACCTATCGCTGGCGATGATGCTTGAATAATATTCCCAGTAGCAAAGTCCCATTTTTTCGTACCATTTGGAAATATCGCATATAGTTTGCCATCGTAGGAGCCGACGTAGATAGTGCCATCCGAACCTATTGCCGGCGATGAACCAATGCTATCCCCAGTAGTGAAGTTCCAGTTCTGAGTTCCATTAGGAAATAGCGCATAGAGTTTATCATCGCCAGAGCCGACATAGATGGTGCCATCCGAACCTATTGCCGGCGATGAAGACACAATATTCCCTGTAACAAAGTCCCATTTCTTTGTACCATTAGGAAATAGCGCATACAATTCGCCATCATCGGAGCCGACATAGATGATGTTGTCAGAACCTATCGCTGGTGATGACCAAACCTGATCTCCAGTTGTAAAGTTCCATTTCATTGTGCCATTAGGATAAAGGGCATCAATTGTATGATTAAGAGAGCCAACATAGATAGTACCATCCAAACCTATTGCGGGCGATGACTCGACATACATTCCACGAAGAGCCCATTTTTGTGTCCCATCGGGAAATAATGCATAAAGCGTACCTTTATCCTTGCCAGAACCGAAATATATTGTGCCATCCGCACCTATTGCAGGCGATGAACGCTCAATACCAGCCCCAGAATTAAACGCCCATCTTTTAGTGCCATTGGGATATAGCGCGTATAAATAACCATCGAAGGAGCCGATATAGATGGTGCCGTCTGAACCTATCGCAGATGAAGATATTACCTCGTTCTTAGTAGTAAAATTCCATTTCTTCTGCCCATTATTCCTTGAGGTATCGAATTGGCTCTGACCAGTATGATTCGGGTCATGACGAAACATGGGCCAAGGTGAGGGAACCGAGGTTCCTATCGCATATAATTTATTATCGTAGGAGCCGACATATACGGTGCCATCCAGACCTATAGCTGGCGATGTCCCAATATTATCCCCGGTGGTGAAGTCCCATTTCTTCATGCCATTGGGATAGAGCGCATATAGTTTGTTATCATTGGAGCCGAAAAAAATGGTGCCATCCGAACCAATAACCGGTGATCTACTCCCATCATACCCGGTGGTGAAGTCCCATTTCTTCGTACCATTGGGATATACCGCATATAGTTTATTATCATCGGAGCCGAAATATATAGTACCGTCTGAGCTTATCGCAGGTGATGAAAATACAGAACGCCCTGTGGCCATACCACCAGGATCGAATTCCCATTTTTTCGTACCATTGGAAAAAAGCGCATATATATTACCTTCAGTAGATGTAACATAAATTGTTCCATCTGAACCTATTGCAGGCGCTGAAGCTACACCATACCGAATAGTTAAGTTCCATTTCTGCGTACCATTAGGATTTAGTGCATACATTTTCCAATTTACAGTGCCAATATAGATAGTGCCGTCTGAACCTATCGCAGGGGATGATTGCACCCAACCCCCTGTATCGAAGTCCCATTTCTTAGTCCCGTTGGGATTCCACGCATATAATTTATTATTGTCGGAACCGACATAGATGGTACCGTCAGGACCTATTGCAGGCGAGGATTCAACTTCACCCCCTAAATAGTATTTCCACTTCACCATACCACTTGGATTTAACGCATGTAAATGGCCATTGTTAGAGCCGAAATAGATTGTGCCATCTGAGGCTATCGCCGGTGAGGAAGCCACGTAGCCCCCCCCAGCGACAAAGTTCCATTTCTCTTTACCATTGGGATAGAGGGCATATAATTTACCATCGCAAGAGCCGAAATAAATTGTCCCGTCTGAAGCTATCGCTGGCGATGAACCTACCCAGGCACCCGTTGTAAAGCTCCATTTTTTTTGTCCATTGTTCAGCGAGGTGACATATTGGCTTCTCCCAGTGTGGGTCATGTCATGACCGAGCATAGGCCATGGAGAGTCAGCAAGCCCATTATTGGATCTTGAAGAATTCTGAATAATATCTCTTGAAAGAACATCTTTGTTATTCTTCTCGATATCGTTTTTCAGTGATGACCCAGTAATATTTCCATATAGATTTGGAAATAGCAATATAAAAAGGATCGCCATCACAAATATCCTTTTTATAAAACGCCATTCCATGTTATCCAGCACCTGTACTGTTTCTTGGGATTTTAGACAATCTTACTATTTGGTAAATGTTTAACCATCTCTATTTTCATTAGATTATCGTTTATATATTATTTATGGTTCATTGATAATGATATAATCAATCTTTCAACCTTTTTCTTTGATTTCTCTGAAAAGTAATGCAATTACCTAATCATTGTACTTCCAAATGTAGAATCTGTTCACGGTCGTAGGGATTTGAACCCGAGTTCTAAGGCTATTACGGATTGGAGCCCGCATTCGAGTTGTTCAACCCTCTCACCCATCCCTATCGGCACACAGGATCAGATTCACAGAGCGCTCTGGGCGACCGGAGCCTCTGTTTCTCACATTCAAACTCATCAGATTGCGCTGCATCAATAAATAAAAGCGGACTTGCCGAAACTATCTTTGAACTATGAACTAGATTAGATCATCTGCCCCCCTCTGCCCAACAGGATCGATATTGTGAGATGGACCCATGATGGATACCCCCTCATCCCTTGAGCTTCTTTTTCAATTCCTCCGTTGGCCCCGGGTAATGGCCCTTCCCGCGCAGCTTCTTCGTGTAGATGGCCTGGACCGGGCACCTGTTGTAACAGGCCCAGCAGCCGTAACAGAGGCTCTCGTCGAAGTTCGGGAAGGGGTCGAGCCTGATGGCCTTGTAGGGGCAGCCTTTCTGGCATTTGCCGCACCTGGTGCAGACAGATGCGTCCACGAACTTGGGCCCCTGTGCCTTCTTGGACCTGTCACGCCCGAAGTGGCCTGCGATGGCCCCCAGGATAGTTGCAGGCACGGGGACCTCCTTCACGGCCTTCCCGTTCCCGATGTCCTTGAGCTTGCCACCTAGGCCCGAGATGAAATCATGGAATTCCTTCAGCTCATGCATGTCGGGCATGCCGGTGTTCTTGTGGCCGCCCGCAAGGACCGGCGGATAGTTGTCAGGGACCCTGAGGCCGTGGGCCGCTATGACCCTGAAGCCCTTCTTAGAGACAGCCTCCTTGAGGTTCGCCAGGGTCCGTCCCGGGAGCCCGCCGAAGGTCGACAGGAGGAACGCGGGGATGCCGTCGACCTCGGGAAGCTCCGCCAGGAACTTCCTCATGAGGTACGGCTCCGCGAGCCAGTCCACGGGGGATGCGAAGCCGACGATATTGTATTGTGAGAAGTCCGGCATGGGATCCCTGGCTATGTCGCACAGGTCGAACTCGATGCCCAGGCCCTGGATCACGCGTTCCAGGACGAGCTTGGTGTTCCCGGTTGCCGAGTAGTAGCAGGCGATGCCTTTCATTGGATGGTCCTCTCTTGGATAAGGCACAAATGGACTAGGGATTTATAGAAATGTTGGTGGAGGGGAGTTGAAATAAAAAGAAAGTGGGAGCACTGGGATTTGAACCCAGATCGGCGGGTATCTTCTACAGCAGGCATTTACCTGCAGTCCAGAGCACCGGTTCACATGACAGATGGGTCGACGCTCCAGTCAGACATCATCCTCCCGCCGCCGAAGCGGCGGGGTCAGCATACCCGTTAGTTCTCGACCCGCATCCAATACCGGCGCAGGTTAAAGTGATAGTAACTGGAGCCCGCAAGGATACCTGACTACCCCATGCTCCCACCAGATGAATGGGATTAGGCCTACTGCCTCCGCTGCCTGTGCGCTCTCTTCCGTCGGCGCATCTTCTTCTTGCGCCACTTCCAGCGCTGTTTGCCTCTCTTCTTCCATGCCCTTGAACCGCGCTTCATCCGTCAACCCCTTTGTTCGGTCCCTTATATGCTTGAAGTGCTCTGCGGTGCAAGACCCAATATCAAATATCCATATAAATAGGTTCCGTTCGAGCATCGAGAATATCGTGACTTTCTCCGTCGAGGAACAAGGATAATCATGTGCATCGTGTAGGCATTACCCTTCTCCATTAACAGATATGATGGTTACCAGGGTAATGCCTACGATGATTCTATACCTCCTATCAGTGATATCTCATCAATATATCGTTAAATGACGATATATGCATTGGACAACAAAAAAAAGGCCCTTCGATGTCCCACCCATTTTCGTTATATTGTATAACGAAATTCGGTCTTCGCCACATTCCAGAAAACAAAAAAGGAAAAGGCCAAGGGGACGCCCGCCCCCCTGGCCGCATGTCTCATCTTGAGTGTGCCCGCATCGTGTACGACCCCGCGAACATGCATGCGGGATAGTCCAGGAACGGCGTTTCTGACGACAACGGCTGCGCAAGGTCCTTGGAACCGAAGATGTCCGCATATTGCGCTATCCCCGACCTGCTGCTAGTCGTGTACTCGCTGGGGTCGCTGACGCTCCTGCCAGGGTACGAGTTCGGGTCGAGCGGGTTCGTGGGCCACGGCTTGGCCCTGTACTCCGCCGTGTTGTTGAACCCGTCGCCGTCCGGGTCGGCGGCGCTGCCGTTCTTGCCTGTCGGGTCGTTCGGGTTAAGGTGGTAGACGATCTCGAACCAGTTCGGCAGCCCGTCCTTGTCGTTGTCAGAGAACGCCACCATGAACCCGTCGGGTATGGCCCATTCCGGGTGCGCTTTATCGCAGAAGGTGCAGTTGTTGTTCGGGTCCGTGGTCATCTCGAGGTAGCCGTCCGCGTCGATATCGACCCCCGTCAGGTACTCCTCTATGTTCGGGAAGGTCTCGTTCTCCCACAGCGGGTCTATGACACCGTTGCCATCGAAGTCGTGCTGCTGGAGGTCCCAAGGCTCGTTCGGGTCCTTCTTCTTGTTGCCGTTCAGGTCGAACCACTTCCTGCTGTAGTTCACGCCGTCGTTGTCGGGGTCCGAGTAGGCGTCGTTGGGGTTGAGCGGGTCCGGGTTCGTCTTCTGTGTCACATTGTCGTACTTGCCGTAGCCCCACTCCCAGCCGTCCGGCATCTGGTCGACATCCGTGTCCGGGTCCGTGGGGTCCGTCTGGCCAAGTGGCCGTTTGTACTCCTCTAAGTTGTTCATGCCGTCGCCGTCGCTATCCCCCAGCGAGTCCCCCGGGAATATCGGGTTGAGGCTCGCACCCGTCGCCACGAAGTTCATGGGATGAGACGCCGGACCGAGCGGGAAGTCCATGGGCACCTTGTCCACGTCATCGTTGATCTTGTCCCCGTCCGTGTCGTTCCCTAGGTAGTATATGCCCCACGGGTCCGTGAAATCGAAAACCGGCACGGTCCTGTACAAGTTCTGGGGATCGACGCTCACGTGCTGCCATTCCTCGAGGTTGGTCCAGTTGTCGCCGTAGGGGTACTGCGGCGGGCCGTCGTCGTTGGCATTCGGGTCCACTTTGCCCTTCCAATCAGCACCCCAGTAGTAGGCCTCCCACCAATCGGCGATGCCGTCCTGGTTCTGGTCCACGGCATAGGGCGAGTAGGTGATGGCGTGGTCCCACCAGTCATGGGGGCTTGCAATCTCCGGCAGCGTATTGTAGATGTATTCGTCGATGTTGGCGAAGCCGTCGCTGTCCAAATCCTGCCATGAATCATTGACATCGGGCCTCAGGCCGTGCAGGTTCTCCCACCAGTCGGGCATGCGGTCACCGTCAGAATCGCTGTACACCGGCTGCCTCAGTATTATCGGTCTGCCATAGGCGTCCGTGTATGGCTCCTTGCTGTCTATGATGCCGTTGTAGTTCGAGTCCGGGTTGGTCGGGTCCGTCCTGTGCATGAACTCCTGCAAGTTCGTGAACCCGTCCATGTCGAAGTCCTCCTTGCTGTCTATGATCCCGTTGTTGTCGCTGTCAAGCTTTGTCGGGTCGAGCTTGCCGAGCCCGTACTGCTCCTCCCAGTAGGTCGGCAGGCCGTCGTGGTCAAGGTCCGAATAGTCGTACTCGTACCCGTCCGGCAGCCCGTCCCCGTCCGTGTCCTCGTTCAGCGGGTCCGAGCTGTTGACTATGCCGTTCCCGGTGTACTTCGTCTCGAACGCGATGATCTGGTTCGTAAGTGAGTCCCTTATGGGCGCAAGCACGGCCGTTCCTTTCTCGCCGGGCTGCCGGTCGAAGTCCGTCAGGACCTCCTTCCCGTCCGGAAGGCCGTCCCCGTCCGAGTCCGGGTTCAACGGGTTGGTCTTGACCAGTACCTTGACCGCCCTGCCGGGCAGCCAGACGTAAACGCCGAGGACCTCCTGCAGATCCGTCAGGCCGTCGCCGTCCGTGTCCGACAGCGTCGGGTCCGTGCTTTGTATGCCCGGCTGCGTCGGGTCCCGGTCCGTGAATATCTCTACCCAGTCCGGCAGGCCGTCGCCGTCCGTGTCAGGGGAGCTCGCGTTGGTGACGTATCCGCGGCAGCCGCCGTAGACCTCGTTGAAGTCGTTGAGGTCGTACTCCAGGACGTTCCCGTCGCTGTCACCATCGATGGCCTCGGAGGCCCCCTTGTGGAAGTCCTCGTCGGCCCCGAAGTAGTTGTCCCCGTCCTCGTCGTCCGGGTGGTCGTCCCTGTCGGTGTCGACGCTTGTCGCGCATGTGAAATAATGCTCCCAATGATGGTTGACCTTCACATCGAAGCCCTGGACGATCTCCTCGAAGTCGTTCAGGTGGTCCCCGTCCGTGTCACCGTTCGTCGGGTCCGTATTGTTGTAGTACTCGAACAGGTTTATCAGACCGTCCGGCCTCGGCCTCCCGGTCTTGTCCACATCGCTGTCCATCTGGGCGTCCGCAGGGTTCAATGGATTGAGGCCGTACTTGGCCTCCCAGCCGTCGGGCATGCCATCGCTGTCCGTGTCCCACTTCCTCGGGTTCGTGCCCAGCAAGAACTCGTCCAGGTTGACCAGCTGGTCATGGTCCGGGTCCCCGAACCTGTCATCGGGGTTCGTTGCGTTCAGGCCGTACCAGATCTCCCAGCCGTCGCTCATGCCGTCCCCGTCAGTGTCCCAGTTGTTCGGGTCCGTGTGGTAGATCAAGACCTCGGCCGTGTCTATGGCGTTCCTGTCGGTCGTGTCGTAGCCGTTGTGGTTCACATCGAAGCTGTCCTGGTCCGTGTCCGCCTTGGTCGGGTCCGTGCCCCACTGGAACTCGTCCAGGTTGTCGCCCCTGAGTTCGCCGTTGTACATCATGCCGTCCCCGTCGGGGTCCTGGTGGGCATCGCCGGCCCAGGTCGGGTCGATGTGGTACACCCACTCCCATTCCGCCGGGTCCCTGCTCGTATTTATGAAGCCCTTGCCGTAGGCCACCTCCCAGCCGTCGCACATCCCGTCCCCGTCCGTGTCGGGGTTGACAGGGCTGGTCTCGTTCACGACCGTCTGTCCATCAACAATGGTGACGCGTCTTG
>Ga0315282_10016832_pt1 | contig 10640 bp, 8 predicted proteins | sample YL17G07_20_MG_FD_203693 | JGI IMG/M metagenome (GOLD analysis project Ga0315282, IMG submission 203693) | Sediment microbial communities from Yellowstone Lake, YNP, Wyoming, USA - YL17G07_20 | ecosystem: Environmental > Aquatic > Freshwater > Lake > Sediment | place: USA: Wyoming | collected... | reverse complement strand
CGTATCGAGGGCGTTAGAAAAGGGCTCGGTTATCAGCAAGGCGTCATTGACATCTATCTGGACCACCTGGCCCAGGCGTTGCAGACCTTATAAGGAAAATCAGCCCCGGGGCGCCCGACTACGCCCAGACACTGCCCGCTGCGGGCTTCCGGCTTAAAACTAGATCCTCTGGGAGCCAAACCGACCATCAGAGCCCGGAAAGCTCCCGGTTAATTGGAGCGCCCAACCCACTTCTGCTCAATCATTTGCCACTCCTGGGGGGATACGAGAGATATACCCTTGTTTAAGATATTTAAGAGCTGGATATTATCCACCTTTACCGGCAGGGTCATCCAACCTTGGGCCACCGGTTGGAGAACTTTCCGGATCTTGCCCTCCAGGCCCTTGACCTTGATATAGTAGGCCACCACTGGGGCGTCCAGGATGATCGCCTTGACCTTCCCATTTGCCAAGGCCATCACTGTTTCTGAATAGGTACTGAAAACCTTCATCTCCAGCCCGGCCTTTTTAGCCACCTCCTGGCTGGAATCCCCCTGCACCACCCCCACGGGGACGGGCGGCAGGTCCTTGAGCGAGGTAATGTTGCCTAACCCGGGAGAAATAAAAAGATTGGTATTGATGGCATAGAAACTTTTCGTAAAATCAAAGACTTTCTGACGCTCCGGCAAGGGGAAGATTCCTGCCAGGGAGTCGAACTGGCCGCCCTCCAGCCCCTTGAGCTGCTTATCAAACACGGTCGGGTGAAATTTTACCTTGAGTTTTAATTTTTGGGCTAACAGATTCCAGTAGTCAATGGACATCCCCACCGGCCGCTTGGTCTCGTCCAGAAAGCCAAAAGGCGGATAGTCTTCGAAAACGCCGATGTTCAGAACGCCTTTCTTCTCCAGCCAGGCCCGTTCCGCCGCAGTCAACGGGTCCTTGACGCCGCAGGCGGTTAACCCCACTAGGCAGATCAAAGAGATGAGGGTTAAGATCCAGAAAAAGTTTTTCCGCATAAACACCTCCACTGGCAAGCTGTTCTTATTCCGGGATTATTGGCTTTAAAATAAAATTAATTTAAGGATGCCATGATTGTAAATTCCAGCATGCCGGCGAGGACGATGTCTGCCCAGCCCCTGACCTGCCTCGGCCAATCCGGGAGGGATTTCATATCTGCAAGTTTTGAGGATTAAGAGTCTAACAAAAAACCCCTTGAATTATCAAGGGGTTTTATATTCATGGCTCCCCGGGACGGACTCGAACCGCCGACCAAGTGGTTAACAGTCCCATCAATTCGAAAAAAAGACATTTATCAGGAAGAAGCAGGAGAAAGGAGAAGTATCTTCTTTTTAATCTTTTCAATTAGTTATCTCTTGTGATATTGTGCAGTAGGAAGTAAGATTCAACAGGAAAAATCAGGTGAATATTCACCTATATATTCACTAAAAAATTGCCCCGAACGGCCCGTTTTTCGGGAATTCCGGCCCGGAGTAAAACCGCGAAGTGATTAACTTATAACTACATGGCCTTGACTTCGCATTTCCCTTACGAGAGTCATGCCCCCCGGGGACTGGGCGGCATTCCCTATCGTCTTGGGAGTCGCTTAGCTTGAGGGGATGCCACGAAGGGGGTGGTAGATGCCTAATAATGATTTTGGTGGATCGACAGAAGACAAATCACTTAAAGATGGAAGGCCGACAGCTGAAAAGCAAATCGAGTTTCTCAAGCGAGAGTTCGTTAAGCTCTCGGATATTGATCCATATTATCAAATCAGACCGGAAGTGCTTGATTCCGGCGTGTTCCAAGACGGGAAGCTTGAAGGTAAAGGTAACCCAATTCCAAATATAGAAAACTTAGTATTTAGAATTTCATCGATTTTGGCCAATTCAGGTCCCCAATTTATCCAAGAACAGATAATTGCTCCTGACTTTAATGACGCCTTGGCCAAAATGTCAGAGGTCGTGAGCTGTTGTAAATTTACAGGGATCGGGGAAAAGGAAGCCGATGATTTGCTAAATCGGGTAAGAAAGCTTAGAGACACAGTCTTAAGAAAATTTGCCTCAAATTATAGATACGAGCCCGTTGAATACCTTATAATATTATTTTTAAATAGATTTGAAATAAGGACCTCTGATAGGGCATTAGCCAGGTGCATTGAGCGCTTGCTTAAGATACCATCGATAAATGACCAAATGATTACAAAAGAGGCGGTTCGGAAAAGAATAAGCAAGTTGCGCAAGGAAGGAAAAATTCCTAAGATTGGTGGGTAAAAAACCTCTCAAAATCTTCTTTTTCCCCCATTATTTTACCCAAAAGTAACAACCTTCACTTTTGGGTAAAATCCCAACCTAATTCGCAAAAATCCCCATAATATTTCCCACGACATTACGTACAATATTAAGTAATCTTGCAGCATAACTACATCATCTTAAGTGAGGTGCTGCAATGAACTCTTTAAAAGACATTAAGTTTGCTGCTGATTTCCTCGGTCTTCCTGTTCCCTCGATACGCGGGAAGGTCTCAAGGCGAGAAATTCCATTTATCCGGCTTGGCAGGCGCGTTTTGTTCGATTTAGAGGATTTGCAAGCCTTTGTCGAAAAGCTGAAGGTGCAACCCTGGCCCCGGCGGGAGGAGCCATGAGCGCCGAACCTCACCCCCGCCAGCCCCAGACTGAGGCCCCTCACGCTGGCCGCACCCACCCCCCGCTCTACAGCGCCGCGGTTCGTTATGTGGAGGTCGGATTGTCGGTAATTCCAACCGACCCCAGGACAAAAGCGCCGATTATCCCCTGGAAGGACTACCAGACCCGGCCACCGACCGCCGAAGAGTTGGCGAGCTGGTTCATTACCAAGAGGTCCCGGGGACTCGGCATTGTCTGCGGGGCCGTCTCCGGCAGGCTTGAAATTTTGGATTTCGATCATAACGCCGCACTGTATAAGCCTTGGATGGACTTTGTAGAGGACGTAGCCCCAGGGCTGACTTCCCGGTTGGTGGTGCAAAAAACCCAGAACAACGGCAGTCACGCCGCTTATCACTGTCCTGAGGGGGAAATCCCTGGCAACACCAAGATTGCTCAGCGCGGGGTTGACGTCTCCGAGACCGTTTTAGGTTTGCTATCAGAACGGGGTGTTAATCCCGCGGATGAGGCTTCGATCAGGAAGGCCCTCCCCTCTGTAGAGGTGGAAGTTGCAGGAAAGAAGTTCATCCCAAGACTGGCTAACGGCAAGTTCATCGTCGTCGTAACCCTAATCGAAACCCGGGGAGAGGGTGGCCAATTCCTGGCAAACCCCACCCCAGGCTATGAACTTCTCCAGGGCAGCTTTACCGACCTCCCCGAGATCACGCCGGAAGAAAGACGGATTTTGATTAATGCGGCCGTCTCGCTTAACGAGTGGGTAGATCCGCAGAAGGTTGAAAGTTATGGGCGCCGGGTGCCCAAAGGGGCAGAGAAACCCGGAGATGACTTCAATGAACGTGGTGATGTCTCGGAAATTCTGGCCAAACACAAATGGGAGCCAGTAGGGGCCAGGGGTGCTTACCAGCACTTCCGCCGGCCCGGGAAGGACAGGGGGCAATCCGCTTCTTTGATCGATGGCAAATGGCTTTACGTCTTCAGTTCTAACGCCTCCCCTTTTGAGCCGGAGAAGACCTATTCACCTTTTGCAGTTTACGCACTCTTGGAATGTGAGGGAGATTTCGTCAAAGCGGCCTGGGAGCTTGCTCAATTAGGGTATGGCAATAATAATTTTCATCCAAACCCCGCAGCCCCAAAGACCAGCCCCCCTAGCGCCAATTGGGGGTTGGCCGCTCGGCTGTTCCCGCGCACACCGTTCCCCTGGGAAGTACTACCCACCGACATCGCCGACAGCCTGCAACAGCTTGCCAGGGCCTGCGCCACTTCACCCAACCCCCTCCCGGGAGCGGCCTTCCCCATGCTGAGTTCCATCTTGGGGAGGACCCTGGCGGTCTCGCCTAAGACGAGTTGGAATGCTCCCTTGATTGTCTGGCACGCGGATATCAGGCACTCAGGCGAGTGTAAGACCCCCCCACCCCGGCTGATGGCTGGAACTATCCATGAGGCTCAGAAAAGGGAAGCGGAACGCTACCAAAAAGAATTGGACGCTTACAAAAAATTGACCCGCAAGGAGCGAGACCAGGAACCGCCCCCCCCGCCCCCCAGAGGGTATTTTGTGTCGGATTTGACGTTGGAGGGCCTCCGGGAAGACCTGGATAACTCCCCCAATGGCGGCATTGTCGTGATCCAGGACGAGATCAGTGCTTTTATCAGCGCACAGAACCAGTACAAAGCCCGGGGAGGGACCGACAGGGAAGGTTGGCTTGCCCTTTGGGACGGGAACCCGGCCAGGGTGAAACGAGTCGGCAAGGAAGTATACATCAACGGGGCCAGGGTGAGCCTCTTTGGTGGTATTCAACCAAAAATTTTCAAGACATTTTTCGCCGGCTCAAATGGGTTGTATCTCGACGACGGCACGCTATACCGCTTTTTAATGACCTGCGAGCCCCCCACGTTTTACGAGGCTACGCCCGAGTCGTGGGAAGACCGACAACGGGAAAGGTGGGAAGGGCTTCTCCAACGGGCCATGGATTGGGTGAACGGGGAAATCCTTGCCCAGGGGGGGCGGATCGAGCAACCGACCCGGATGGTCCTTGATTCCCAGGCACAGCAAAAGTTTCTTGATTGGCAGAATGACCTTAATTCGTTCAAAAACAGACTTCCTGCACAATTCCGGGGGTTTCTCCCCAAGGCTGTCGAGTACTGCCTCCGGCTCACCGGGATCATCCATTGTATGCACAAGTTCTCCATGGGCGGGACTCCCCAGGCTGTCTTAACCGTAGAGGACCTGGATCGGGGCATAAAGGCCGTCACTTTCTACCTGGGGCAGGTCCAGGCAGCTTTGCAAATCATAGAAGACGAAAATTTTGTCCCTATGGAGATTTCCGAGAGGACCATCCTGCTGGCCCGTACCCTGGATCGATTGCGCTCCCACCTGGGAAACGGGCGTCTGGCTATTGGCTATCTCCAAGATGAATACAACAAAATTGCTCCTAAGACCCAGCATATAGGGTCAGCGCGGGCGATGGGGGCGTGGCTCCGGGGCGTGAGGCTCACCACTACGCCCGAGTTGCATGATGCCAATGGCAGGCGGCGGGTTAATTGCCTCGAATGGAATCAAAAAACAGAAAAGTTCATAGATCAAAGTCTCCATTCTCTCCAACCTCTCCAAACCCTGGAATGGCAAGGGTCTGATGATGGAGACATTGAAAATCCAACCTCTCCATCATCTCCATCCTTAACTGAACCCGTCGCCAGCATGGAGAGGTTGGAGAGGTTGCAAAACCAACCTCTCCGCCCGGAAACCTGTACCAATAGCCACAATGGAGACGTTGGAGAGGTTGGAGAGGTTGGAGACGAGGACGCTGAGTTGGAAGAAAAACAGATGCTTGAGCAGGCGCGGCGATTAAGGGAGTTGGTGGTATGACCTCCGGGATTGATGGGTTATCGGTTCAGGATAAACGGCAATACCATCAAGGCCCATTACGAGGGTCCCGGCGATCCCGACCCCGGCCAGGTGCGGCCCGACCCGGCAAACCAAGGGATCGATTAACCGCTAAAAAGTTAGGTCTCACCATAGGAGGTTAACTGCGATGAGCAGGGGGATTTCGGACCTTCAAAGAGAGATTTTGCTTCTCTGCCTGGAGAAAGGATTTCTCTCGTGTCAGGAGATTTTATGCAGGGTGTGGGGCTGGGAGCCCCAGGAGTGGGGGTTCAGAAAGGCCACTATTGGTGAGAGTGAGTACAATGTGGCCCACGCCAGCTTAAGCCGGAGCATAACCAGGTTGTGGGCCAAAAACCTGGTAATAATTTGGAAAAACTTAACCAATTCTGCCACACGAATAACCCTGACGCCCGAGGGAGAAACGCTAGCCCAGGCCATTTTGGGAGAAGCGACAGAGGAGCAGATTTACGGTTAAGTGGAAACGGAATTGCCAAAAATTAGGGGTCCGTCTAATCAGCATAATTATTTATTAATTCTAATTATATTATATTTTCGATAAGTTATACAAACTTAGGCATTTTTAATTTGCATATTTTTTAATTTTTTTTGGCAATCTTCCGCCTGTTATTCATGTTTTTTCTATATTTTTGGACTATTTTTCGCACTTTTTTCTGATTCTCACCTAAGAGCGTGGTTTACTCTAAAAAGTATAATAATTTCGCCATTATATCCCCTGATTTCATCACCGTTTGTCTGCGTCTGTTCTCTAAAAATTCTGGTTAAATGATTTCTTGCCGCTCATCACAGTCTCGCAAAACGACTGGGTAGTGCCTGTCGCCACTTGATAGCAACCGTTACCGCATCACCCCCAGCCCAGAGCAATGAAGGTCGAAGTCACGGGGTGCCGGTCGCAACCCACGTTTATTCTTTACCCATAAAGACCCCACCAATTACCCGTGCGCCACCCCCAGACCGAGATATGTTGACTATGAGGTCCATTTGGGAATATAGGTATAAATTAAGGGTTTTCAGGTTGATGGTCGGGGCCGCGTGTCGAAGGGGCGCAACCGGGAGAAAAGGAGAACATGGCATGAAAAACGTGGAGATGGCCGTGGAGGGGAACATCCTCATCATCAAGGTGGACCTGACCAAGGACTTCGGCCCGTCGTCGTCAAAGAAGAGTATCATCATCGCCTCGACGGAAGGCAACGTCTCCGTCCCCAACCGGGAAGAGAAGGTGGGCCTGAATGTTTATCGCCCGAAATAACCAGGAGATTTAAGCATGAGCCGCACCCCTATTTACGGGCCGGGGAATCCGCATCCGTTGTCCACCATGAAGACCGAGTTGGTCTGGGAGGGCAAATACGATGAGTACGGCAACCGGCGGGAAGTGGATATTGCCGGGTGCGCCATGCCCTTGCAGAAGATCGAGACCATTGACCAGCCTCGGAGTGAGGCCGCGGCCAAAGGGCAACTTGTCTTGTTTGAGAAAAAAATTAAAAGAGCGGATGACTTCCATAACAGGCTCATCTGGGGTGACAACAAGCTAGTCATTGCATCTATGCTCAAAGAGATTAAGGGAAAGATTGACCTGATTTATATCGATCCCCCCCTTTGATGTGGGGGCAGACTTTTCCATGGAAGTTCCTTTAGGTGATGGGAGTGAAACAGTGGACAAAGACCAATCCATTTTAGAAATGGTTGCATATCGGGATATATGGGGTAAGGGAACAGATTCGTATCTCAACATGATGTATGAGCGTTTAGTGCTTATGAAGGAACTATTGAGTGGGTCAGGAACTATTTACGTCCATTGCGATTCACGTATGCTTCATTACTTAAAATGTATATGCGATGATTGTTTTGGTAAACAATATTTTATGTGTGAAATAACCTGGAAGCGTATGCAAAGTAGTAGAAAAGCGAGAGCCAATAAATGGCTCTCAGTTAATGATGTTTTATTAATGTATCGGGCACCAGATGGTTATTATTTGCCACAATATATACCTTATTCAGAGGAATATAAGAAGAGGTTCAAGTATAAAGATGAATATGGTTGGTATTTTTGGGATAATATTGGAACATATTCTCAAGAAAGGTTAAAACGGTTAGAGGCTGAGGGGCGTATTCGTTATCCAGAGAACCCAAATGCAAAACCAAGGATGAAGAATTACTTACATGAAGGGAAAGGGGTTCTTGTCGATAATATTTGGACAGATATATCACCTGTTAACTCACAGGCAATGGAAGATACTGGTTATGATACGCAAAAACCTGAAAAACTTTTGGAGCGCATTATTAGAGCGTCCTCAAATGAAGGTGATCTTGTCGCCGATTTTTTTTGCGGTTGCGGGACTACCGGGGTAGTTGCTGAACGCTTGGGCCGTCGATGGATCATGGCCGATCTGGGGCGGTTTGCTATCCATACTTCCCGGAAGCGGTTGATTGATTTGCAACGCACCTTGCACTCGGAAGGCAAGCCCTACCGGGCCTTTGATGTCTATAACCTGGGGCGCTATGAGCGCCAGTGGTGGCAAAAGGCTCACTTGAACGGGGCGGATGATGAGCACCGGCGGGTGGTGCTGGAGTTCTTCCGGGCTGAAGTATTGCAAAACACGCCGTCTCCTCTGATCCATGGACGCAAAGGCGCGGCCTTCTGCCATGTGGATGGCATTGACTCCATCTTCACCCGAGATGAGGTTCGAGCGGTGGCCCAAGCCGCGGCCCAGGCCGGGGGGCGGGAGTGTTATTGTCTGGCCTGGGAGTTCGAGATGGACCTGCACCTGACCACCGCGGCTCTGGAGAAGGAATTCGGCGTCAAGCTCAAGCTGGTGCAGATTCCCCGGGAGATTATGGAGAAGAACCGCAAGAATCCGCCGCCGTTCTTAGAGGTGGCGGTGCTGGAGGCGGAGCCGGTCTATCGGGGCCAGGGGGCGGAGCGAACGGTGGACCTCAAGCTCACCAAGTTTCTCCCTTCCCTGGCGGAAGTGCCCAGTAAGGAGTTGGAGGCCATCAAGGACCGGGCCATGAAGAGCGGCATGGACTTTATCGACTTCTGGGCGGTGGATTTCGACTGGCAGCCGGGCCAACCCTTTAACCACCACTGGCAGGACTACCGCACCCGCAAGAACCGGAGCCTGAAAACCGTAAGCGACGCCGGGCATAAGTATCCCCAGCCCGGCAGATACACGGCCTGCGTCAAGGTGGTGGACACCTTCGGCTGCGACACCAGCATTACGGTGGAGGTGGAGGTATGAGCCCGGGACCCGTCATCAACCCGGCGGCCTTGGAGCCGCTCTTCGCCCCTTGGGAAGAACCGATCAAGCACCGGGTTAAAAATCCGCAAGCGGGGGAACCGGCCTTACTCATCAATGGGCGGCGGCCTTCCCAGCTGGTTATTCCCCAGAACCTGCGGGCCGCGGTGCGGGATTGGCGGGAGGCTTTTTACGCCGGGGCCAGCGACACCACCCAGATATTGCTCAATCATTGGTTTGGCCGCGCCCACCGGCGGCACACCCAGGCAGGAGAAGAATTCGAGTTCCGTTATTTCTACTGCCAGCGGGAGGCCATGGAAACCCTGATCTACCTCAAGGAAATGCGGCGGCTGGAGTATCTGTCGCAGATAGTGGCGGGGTTCGGCGGGCCGGACCGGGAAATTGCGGCGTTGGGGATCACTGAGGACGAAGACGCCTGGAGCCGCTATGCCTTTAAACTGGCGACCGGAACCGGCAAGACCAAGGTGATGAGCCTGGCCATCGTCTGGAGCTACTTTCATGCCCTACGGGAGTCGGATTCGGACCTGGCCCGGCACTTCGTGGTGATCGCCCCGAACCTGACGGTATATGAACGTCTGAAGGAAGATTTCAAACCGCCAGGCGGCGGGCCGGATATTTTTGATCAGGACCCCCTGATCCCCCCGGAATGGCGGGGCGATTGGAATATGTCGGTGGTGCTGCAAGACGAAGCCAGCGGCGCGGCTACGGGTGGCATTCTTTATCTGACCAACATCCACCGGCTTTTTGACACTTCTAAGCGGCAAAAGAGAAAGGATGGCGAGACGTACCCCTGGATGGGGCCGGCGGTGTCTAAGGCCAGTGCCCTGGACACCGGCGCGGCGCTGCGGGACCGCATCACTTCGCATCGACGGGTAATGGTGCTGAATGACGAGGCGCACCATATCTGGGACCCTGATTCGGCCTGGAACGAGGCCATCCGCTACCTGCATGAGACGATCCAGGCCCGCACCGGCGGCGGCCTGGTGTCGCAACTGGATTTCAGCGCCACCCCCAAGGACAATAAGGGGCAATATTTTAAGCATATCATCTGTGATTCGCCCCTGGGGGAGGCGGTGGACGGGGGGATCGTCAAGACTCCCATTATCGGTAAAGCAGACAGAAGGTTAGTAGAACAGAAAGATGATAACGCCGCGTATCGCTTTGATTGGCATCTGCGTCTGGGGTATGAGCGTTGGAAGGCCAGCCGGGAAGAGTGGCAAAAGAGCGGGAAGAAGACGCTCCTGTTCGTAATGTGCGAAGATACTAAGGCGGCGGACCAGATTACCACCAGATTCAATACCGATGAGACCTTCAAAGAATTGAACGGCACGACCATCAACCTCCATACCAACCTTAAGGGGAAGGTAAAGAAAGTTGGCCGGGGCGCAGCCGCCCAGGAAGTTTTCGTTGAAGATGAGAAGGCTATCAGTGATGAGGATTTGAAAAGGCTGCGGAAACTGAGCCGGGAACTGGACAGCGACAGCAGCCCCTTCAACTGCATCGTGTCGGTGTTAATGCTCCGGGAGGGTTGGGACGTTCGCAACGTCACCACCATTGTGCCGCTCCGTCCATATAGTTCCAAGGCCAACATCCTACCGGAACAAACCCTGGGCCGGGGGTTGCGCCGCATGACCCCACCAGGGACCCAGGGAGCAAACGAACTGGTGACGGTGGTGGACCATCCAGCCTTTGCCAGCCTGTATCAACAAGAACTGGCCCAGGAAGGGTTGCCCATTGAGATTGTGGATGTTGACCGGGTCCCGGCGACGACGATCTCCATATACCCCGATGAGGCCCGAAAGGACGTGCGGGAGTTGGACATCCTGGTGCCAAAGTTAACCGCGGGCCACCGGATGCTGGCGAAGCT
>Ga0315282_10016831_pt1 | contig 10642 bp, 4 predicted proteins | sample YL17G07_20_MG_FD_203693 | JGI IMG/M metagenome (GOLD analysis project Ga0315282, IMG submission 203693) | Sediment microbial communities from Yellowstone Lake, YNP, Wyoming, USA - YL17G07_20 | ecosystem: Environmental > Aquatic > Freshwater > Lake > Sediment | place: USA: Wyoming | collected... | reverse complement strand
GCCACGGTTTCCGAGCAGGATGGATACCCTATTCTTGAACAGATGTTCTATTCCTTCTTGCCGCCAAGAAATTTCTCGCGCCTCGTCATCTCGCTAAAAACGGAGCTCCTGAGAAGCCAACCCTGGCGCTTGACTTTATGGTACTTTGTGGTATCATGTAGTATCTGCGGGCACCAATCATGGCCACTGAACTCCTGACCGTAGATGAAGTTGCCGCGCGTCTAAGGCTCAACCCTCAGACGGTTCGGCGCTGGATCCGCCGCGGCACGTTGCCGGCAACGAAGATCGGTCGCAAGGAGTGGCGGATCAGGGCCGATGACCTGGAGCAGCGCCTGAGCGAGCCCGGCGACACTGCGGCGAGTCGCGCGGTCGCCGTCGATCGCGTCCTTGCTCTCAGGGAACGTTTGCGCGGTCGGACCTTCGACGTGGATGAATGGCTGCGGGAGAGCCGCAATCAATTGGAGCGACGCGGTGCGCGCCGCAGTGGTTGACGCAAGTGTCGCCCTATCCTGGGTCTTCCCAGGTGAAGAGCCGTCATCCGCCGCCGTGCGCCTCCTGCACGCCTTTCGATCAAACCAGATCCGCCTGCTGGCCCCTTCACTCTGGCCGTATGAAGTAGGGAATGCATTGCGCAGCGGTGTGATCCGCGGGCGTATATCGGAAGCGGAAGGCCGGGAGGCGTTCAGCGATCTGCTTGGGCTCGGCTTGTCCCTGGTTGATTTCGCGCCCCTGACCCACCTTGCATGGGACCTCGCCTCGAGATACGGGATTACCGTGTACGATGCGGCGTATGTTGCGGTCGCTCAAGCCCACAACTCTCCGTGCTATAGCCTCGACGCAGGCCTCATTGAGGCCTGCGCGAGGTCCGGCTTGGTGCGGTCAGCAAGCGACTTCACGATATAGCGCCTGCGATCGGCCTCGGGTCGGCGCACACGCGGTGCGCAGCCCGATCAGGGCGACGTCCCCACGATCTGAGCCGCTCATGGCTAATCCGAGCTAAGGTTCCACGGCCGCCGCCACCTGCGGATACGGCGTGTCGTACCCCTTGACCGAGTGCCACAGGATGCGGTTCAACGTGTCCTCGTCGGCCTCGTCAATGTCGTCCAGCGGCAGCGCCAGGGACTTCAATGCCCAGTACCTCTGCGGCCCCAACAGCGCCTTGAGCGCCGGGTTCATCTCGTCCAGCGGGATGCGGTTCTTCGCTACCGCGTAAGGCGCGAGATTGGGCCGCTCCGTGAAGCACGACGCCATCGGCGTGGCCGATAGGTCGAACTGGTTCATCGGCGGCAGGCCGAGGATAAGTTCGATCGTCCGCACCATGCCCGTCTGGTTGTAGTTGGTGCTGTCAACCACGCCGCGCTTCGTGTACGGGCTGATGACGAAGGCAGCCGTGCGGTGCCCATCCACGTGATCCACCCCCGCCTGCGGGTCATCCTCCACCACGAAGATGCACGTCGTGGGCCAGAACTGGCTGCGTGAGACCGCCTCGACGATCTGGCCCAGCGCGAGGTCATTATCGGCCACCATGGCGCGCGGGGTCGGAAAACCCGGGCGCGTGCCGACCGTGTGGTCATTGGGGAGCAGCATCATGATCAGGTTCGGTAATCGCCCCCGCGCCTCGAATCTCCGCAGCTCGGTGATGAACTCCCGCGCGCGGTAGACGTCCTGGACCTTGCCGGGGAAGCCGATGAACGTCGGGCACAGGTGCGGCCGCAGCGAATCCACCGTCGTCGTCGACCGGATGCTGACCTTGCGCGTGTTGTTCAGGTAGTCGGCGTAGATGTCCGCCCACGTCGCGGACGGCGGGTTGATCTCCGCCCGCACGAACTCGCCGTAATCCCGGAACGTCAGGCCGTGCGCCATCGCGTTGTCCCACAGGAAGCCCGAGCTGGCGTACGCTAGCGGGTCGCCGCCCCAATACGGGTAGCTGCGGGCAAATCCGCCAAAGGCCTTCTCGAGGTAGTCGGTGACATACGCTTCGTCGGTCCACTGATGGCCGTCGGCGCTGTTGACGCCGCTGCAGTAGAAGTTGTCGAGAAGGACAAACTCCCGCGCCAGCTTGTGATGGTTCGGCGTCACCTCCTCGCCGAACTGGACGAGAGACGGATCGCCGTTCCCCTCGCGCATGTCGCCAAGCAGTTGGTCGTAGGTGCGGTTCTCCTTGATGATATAGATGACGTGCTCGAACACCGAACGCTGGCCGTTGCGCAGCGGCACCGCAACCGGCGTCGCCGATGCATTCGCCGGCTGTGCGCCTACGCCCGCAAGCGAAAACGTGAGACGGTTGTTCTCCCCAACACGTGCGGTGTACCGCTTCAGCGTCTCAGTATCGGGCACGGGGATGAAAGAGATCGAGCCCCGCGCATCATAGACGTGGCGCACCGGCCCCGTCGTCGCCGTTTCGCCCGCCGTGCCCGCGACCCCGTGATACTCTCGCACCGTGGCGATGCGCGCCGCGCGATCCGTCGGCGTGCTCAGTGACCCGACGCCCTTGACGTTCGCCGCGAAGAGCAGCTTGCCGTCCGCATTCACCACCACGCTGCCCGGGTACCAGCCGGTCGGGATGAAGCCTTCGACCCGGCTTTGCGCCGACGGTCCCGGCCCGTTCGCCGTTGTTCCCAGTCGCACCACCGCCACCGCGTTGTTGCCGCCGTTCGCGACATAGAGCGTGCCGCCGTCGGGGCTGAGCGCAAGCGCATTCGGCGCGCTGCCGAACGGCAATCCCTCCGCCGGCGCGACGCCGATCGTCTCGACCACCTGGTTCGACGCCGTGTCGATTACGGACACAGTATCGCTGTTGGCGTTGGCGACGAAGAGCCTGCTCGCATCGCGGCTGAGCGCGAGGCCGCACGGGTGCAGCCCGACCGCGATCGAGGCGATCTCCTTCCCGGCCGCCAGATCAACCACCGAAACCGTGCCACTGGCCGCGACGCCGGTCACCCGGTCAACCAGGACCGCGGTGCCCGAGCTGTCAGCCTGCGGCTCGTCCGCGGTCGGATGCCGGCCGCCCCAATTCGTCACGTAGGCACGCTGTCCGGCGAGCACGACCCCATATGGCGCCACGCCAACCGGGATCTGGGCTTTGAGGGTGCCCGTCGCCATGTCCACCACGCCCAGTGCATTGTTGCGGCTCAGGCAAACATACAGGGTCGCGCCATCAGGGCTCAGCGCAAGGCCGCCGGGAACGGAATTGCCCTGGCCGCCGGGGCCGGGCAAAGCGATAGCAGGCCCGAAAGTCGCCACTCCGCCCGCGATGGTGATCCGATTGACGGAGCCGTTCGTGCCGGAGGTGAAGATCGTGCGGCCATCCGGCGTCCAGAGGATGCCCACAAAGCCATGGCCGTCGCTCGCCACCGGAAGCGTCTGCATGATGGCGCGGTCGGAGACGCGCATCAGCACCAACTCGCGACTGCTCATGACCGCGAGCAGCGCCCCATCTGGACTCAGGGCGAGGTCGGTCGGCCGGCCGGGATACTCGACCTGGAACCCGGCCGGATCGAGCACCTGGTTCGTCGGCACCACGACGCGCCCGTCCGCCTGACGCCCCACCGCCGCGCGATCGCGGTCCAGTTCTGCGCCGGCTGCGCTGGCGACAAGCGCCGCCGTCCCGATGATGCACACCACTGCGAACGCCGCAAGACCAGTTCTCATCGCATTCCCTCGAGTGAACCCGTGTTGAGGTCTGCTTTCCGCGCGTAATGCTCTTCCCCTTCACGGCTGCACGCGGAACGCGCATTTGACCCGCACGCACCAGGCGGCTATACTTCCGGCGAGGCCTATGCAACGTGGGCGAGGTTCGAAATCACACCAGGGCCACCCCTACCCAATCGGCGCTCGCCCCGCCGCGCCCGACGCCCGATGATCCCGCACCGGCCTTCCGCTGGTGGCGCCCCGCCCTCATCGCGATCATCCTCGTTCCCCCGAACTCCTACTGGATCATCCAGATGGAGCGCGTGCGCATGGGGCCGTACGTCACCAGCATATCGCTCTTCTTCAACGTCGTTTTCATCGTCCTCGCCATCACCCTCCTCAACGGCCTCGTGCGCCTCCGGTTCCCGCGGCAGGCCCTGACGCAGCCCGAACTCATCACCATCTACTCGATGCTCGCCGTCGCCTCCGCCATCGCCGGCATGGACATGATGCAGGGCCTGCTCATGGTCATGACCCACGCCGCGTGGTTTGCCACGCCCGAAAACAACTGGGCGATCATGTTCGCCGATCACCCGCCCCACTGGCTCTGGATGGCCGACAAGTCGGTGCTCGCGGGATACTACGAGGGCCACGCCACGCTCTACCGCTGGGATATCATCCGCGCCTGGCTGACGCCGGCCGCGTGGTGGTTGGGCTTCATCGTCGCGCTGCTGTTCGCGCTGGTGTGCCTCAGCGTGCTGCTCCGTAAGCAGTGGATGGATCACGAGCGCCTGACGTTTCCCATCGTCCAGCTTCCGCTGGAGATGACGCGGCCGGGGCTGGATCTCTTCCGCAACCGGCTGCTGTGGCTCGGGTTCGCCGTCGCCGCCATGGTGGATGTGATCAACGGGCTCAACTACTTCTATCCGGCGGTGCCCGCGATCAACATATCGGGCATCAACCTGCGCAATTTCATCACCACGCACCCGTGGAACGCAATCGACTGGATGCCGCTCACGTTCTACCCCTCGGTCATCGGTTTGAGCTTCCTGCTCCCGGTCGACCTGCTCTTCTCCTGCTGGTTCTTCTACTTCTGGTGGAAGCTGGAGCGCGTGGTGAGCCGCGTCATGGCGTGGGACGCGATCCCGCAGTTCCCCTATATCAACGAGCAGGGTTTCGGGGCGTACATGGGGATCGTCGCCGGGCTGCTGTGGATTGGGCGACGCTACATCGGCCAGCTCGCGCGCAAGGTCATGGGGCGCGCCTCCGAGCTCGATGACTCGGACGAGGCGCTGTCATACCGCGGCGCCGCGGCGGGGCTCGCGCTGTCGCTGCTGGCGCTCGGCGCGTTCTGCCTTCACGCGGGCATGACGCCACTCATCATCGCCGCCTTCTTCCTGATCTACCTCGCGCTCGCGGTGGCGGTGACGCGGGTGCGCGCCGAGTTCGGGTCCCCGGTGCACGACTTTCACATGCTGGGGCCCGACCGCATTCTGCCCGTCGTCGTGGGCAGCGAGAACATCGGGCGCAGCGACCTCTCGATGTTCGCGCTCTTCTGGTGGTTCAACCGCGCCTACCGCAGCCACCCCATGCCGCAGCAGCTCGAGGGGCTCTACCTGGCGCGCAGGACGCGCGCGAATGCCCGCGCGTTCCTGTGGTGCCTCATGGTCGTCGTGCCCATCGCGGTCGTATCAACCTTCTGGGCCTATACCCACCTCGCGTACAAGCTCGGCGCGTCGGCGAAGTTCTGGAGCGGGTACGGCTACGGCGCCGAGGCCTTCGACCAGCTCACGACATGGCTCACCAATCCCGAAGGCCCCAACTACAAGGCGATCACCGCGATGGGTCTGGGCTTCGGGACCGCTGCGTTCCTGGCGCTCATGCGAGCGCAGTTCTTTTGGTGGCCGTTTCACCCGGTGGGCTACGCGATATCGGGCAGTTGGAGCATCAACCTGGTGTGGACGCCGATGCTCATCGCGTGGGCGGCGAAGCTCAGCATCCTGCGCTACGGAGGGCTGCGCCTCTACCGGCGGGCGCTGCCATTCTTCCTGGGGCTGATCCTGGGCGAGACCGTGGCCGGCTGCGCATGGACCCTCATCGGCATCGCCTGGAACATCCCAACCTACACCTTCTGGGGGAGGTAGTGCGGGGTAGTTGTACGTAGCCACGGATGAACACGGATGAACGCAGACAGGAGGTATGGACGGCCTCCCAGTGTAGGGGCGACCTTTATGGTCGCCCGTTGTAGGGCGGGGCTGCCCAGCCCCCGCATGTCACCCTGAGCTGAGCGACGGCGCAGCCGGAGCGCAGTCGAACGGGTCTCGTTTCGCCACGCTCGCGAAGCCCACCGCGGGAAGCACCCTCGAGGGGCCTGCCTACGGTGGGGGCGACCTTCATGGTCGCCCGTTGTAGGGCGGGGATTCTTCAGGCTCCATAGCTTTAGCGACGGAGGCCTATCCCCGCCGTCCCTCCCGTGCGCGCGCCTCCCGCATGTCACCCTGAGCGGAGCGACGGCGCAGCCGGAGCGCAGTCGAACGGGTCTGGTCTCGCCGCGCTGGCGGAGCTCACTGCGGATACGTTGCCTAACGGGCGATTGCGCTGGGAGCGCCCTTCAGGACCCCGAATGGGCCCTTCAGGGTCCCCGGAGGGGCAGCCGTTTACCCTGAGCGAGGGCCGAACGGGTCCCGGCTGCCTTGGATTCCCTGCTCCCTACTCCCTGCTCACTGCTTCCTACTTGCTACTTCCTACTTCCTCGTCCCTAGGAGTATAATTGCCACTAAGGCGCGCCGGCGCCGAAACGAGGGGAGATGAAAGACTTGTCCCCGATTGCGGATAGGACGACAAAGGCGGGCGCGCCGCGCAACGGTCGCGACGTTGACCGCGAAGCAAGAACCCGGCTTGCGGATGCGACCGCAGCCTACATGCGCGGAGAGATGAAGTCATTTGCGTTCGACGAAGCCGTCGAGCAAGCGATGGAGAACAGCAAAGATAGCGCTTTGTTCGACGTCGCTGATTGGCTCTGGCGTTTCTACGACGATTTCAAGGATCAGAGCGTTTACGCGACGCCTCAAGGCTGGGAGTACTTGAAGCGGCTCCTGGCCTTCCTTACGACGGACCACGCCATCACCAAGCGCGTGCGTCGCACGTGGCATCGCGGCCAGCTCGTTGCGCTGGGTTCGCTGGTTGTGCTGATCGCGACGTATCATCCGTGGTGCAATGCCGCACACTGGCCATTGTTCCTCGCGACGTGGATCACGGCAGCTCTAGCGGCTCGATACGGCACGAATCCTCCGGCAGAACCAACCCCGGAGATGGAAGAGTTGTGGCAATTCGCGCCTTTTCTGTCAGAGGAGGACTGGCAAGCTCACGCGCGGCTACTGGATCGCTACGGCATTCCTCCCTATGATCCGCAGGAGCACACGCCGCCACACCGATCCCGGCTCGAGGAGTGGGCCTTGATAATTCCATGGGGCATCCTCGGTTTCGTCGCACTACCGCTGGTGCTTCTATCTCGACTTCCTCCACACACGGAGACGGTGTTGCTCCGAGAAGCCGACCAGAGTGGGAATTCGGGGGACACACGACTTGACTGTTGACCGGCCAGGGCTTGACCGCGGGGATGCGGCGGGAGCGGAAGCTACCCGAAGATGGAAAATGCCGATCTTTGAACCGCTGACGACGGCCGTTCGACGAGCTCAGGCCAAGCGGCGAACGCTGAAAGGCGGCCCGCAAGAACTGGGTGCCGGTCACTGAATAGGTTCTGGTGAACGCCGATGCGATCAAGATTTTCGCAGGTGATCGTGACGATGGCGTCCGTAGTCGCCGTCCTCGTCCTTCGAGGCCACTCAGCCCAGGCGGATGTTGTTGCCAAGAATTCCGGGGACACACAAGAATTCCGGGGACACACGACTTAATTATTGACGAGCCCGCCTGACAAACGAAGAACAGAGACAGGTTATCTGTCTCGGTTGACCGCCATTCCCGGAGCGCCTATTCTGTGATCAGGGACGTGATCCGCCGCCATTCATCGCGCATTCCGAGGCGCTGCGGGGCCGGGCCTGACCGCAGGCAACCGCGGGCGCAACCGCAACCCGCCCGAAGATGGGAAATGAATAACCTGTCCCCGATTTCGAAAGAACCCTTGAACCGCCGAGGGCGCTGAGAACGCTGAAAGGCGCGCGAGCGCGCCGAAATCGGGCGGAGATGAGCGACCTCTCCCCAAGTACCCAAGGGAATCCAAGTGTGTGTCCCCGGAATTGCCCTCAAGAAGGGGGTGCTGCTATGACTGTTGCGATAAGGAAACCCGTCAGACCTCAACCACGACACCGTTCGTGCCGTCGGTTGGTGTTTGTGTCTGTGGTATTCGCGGTCCTGAGCGCAAGCATAGCCCTTTGTCCCGGCGTGGCTGCGGCGGCTCAACAAAAACAGGTCTCCAAAGAGGAAGCGGTGGCCATCGCGAAACGCATTACTGGTTATCTGAAGGCGGAAGTCGTTCGCACCGAGCGCCGGCGAGTAGATGGCAGCGTCTTTCCCTTTGGACGGCCAAAGCAACGTCTCGTCTGGGAGATCACCCTGAAGGGCATCTCGCTGACCAATAGATCTGGTGCGACAAACCACCTCATCAAGGGCCTTATGGTACTGCTGGACGTGGAAACGGGCAGCCTCATACGTATTGATTCTGTTCCGCCTACCACTGGGCACTTGAGGTATTTTGACGGCAGGAATCTGGAGAAGCTCCTCGGTGGAGAGCTTCGCTTCGTCGGTCTCTCACACTCTCCCCGAGTGACTTTTGCGGAAGCACTTACGGCAGATCCGTGGCCCAGTGTAATCCCCAAGGCCAAGCGGATCTCTGCATACCTTGTCACGCTTAGTAGCCCCCCGCATTCTGGGTTGCCAGACAAGGCACCCTACTGGGTAGTCCTTGCAGGAGGGTTTCAGGCCCACGTCTTCACGGACGCCCCCAGCAAACCTGCAACCGAGGTGATGTACGTTATCTGGGCCTGGGAGATGCCGCGAGGGTTCGCTTGGGATTATTTGGTTTCGTTCGTGCGTTAGGCGGGAGCTGCCTCGGCTAAGCTTGGGTACTGCCCAGAGCGAGGAGCAGAAGACGAGCTTACGACCTGCGATATTGTGTCAAGAACAACTTAACTGAGCACTAGCCATTTGGGGCGAAATGGGTGGGGTGTTCCTGCTCTGGGGGTCGAAGCGGAACGGCGTAGAACGACGAAAACGGATCCCTCATGAATTGGCACGAGGGGTGGTTGTGTCTTCCGGGAGGAAGCCTTGAACCTCTGCATCTCGGCGCGAGGTATGTCGGCCTGGCGATGGCCGCCGCCCTCGCCGACCTCGGCCACCGCGTTATTGTGGCTACTTCGAGGGGATGCACCGCAGAGGCGCGGAGAGCGCCGAGAGGAGCGCGGGAGGGCAGATAGGCGGGCGGGGGTCCGTTGCACAATCCGCCTGAGGCGGACAGGTCGGCACGAAGCGCAGCCGAAGGCGCGTCCGCCGTACCGAGACTCCACGCTTCGCCCCGTGAGCGGCGGTGTCCGCCGCTCCGGAGACGCGGCTTCGCCGGGTCGCAAGTCGGGGCTCTGAATGACACTACGGTAGGCCTGGCACAAGGTGCCGATGAAAGCGCCGGGCCTTTGGTCTGTCACTCAGAGCGCAGCGAAGAGTCTGCTTGCACCGTCGACGACAACGGGACCGCCATCTGTGGCGCGCCTGGTGGGCCGCATGACAGGAATTGTGCTACGGGTGTCTCATCCCTCCGCCGTGCCCCGGCTGATCCCCCCGACGTCCCCCCGCCCAGGGGGCGGTCTGCCCCCACTGTACCCCCGCCGACAGGCCCGATTGCTCGCGTTAACGGAACTGGGGATTGCCTCGCCGCCACAGTGTCAGCCACTCGCGCCGCGGATCAAGAATGTTTCACGTGAAACATTTGTTCGTTAGCTGGCGCCTGGGAAACCACCGACGAACGCACCGCGCGTCGTCCTCCGCGAGTGGCAATGGCGGGCGAGGCCGCCCGCCCTCCGTACAGTCGACCCGCGTTGATCCGTCCTGGTGCACTCGGTGGTTCGATTGTGGAGGGCGGCGGGGAACGGTGTCCCCGCCCTACAGTTCGGGCTACGGGTGCGCAGGAGGGCGGCGGGGAACGGCGTCCCCGCCCTACAGTTCCGCGCGGACTGAAGTCCACGCGCCCAAGAACATCATCCGCTGATCCGCGTTGACTCGTCCCCCATAGCTTCCGACCTACATAGCCCTGGCGACGTAGGTTCAGCGACGTTCGCCCGCCACCTAGTCCCTGCCTCTTCGCGCTCACACCCTGCGCCCCGGCCGTCGTTGACCGAGCGTTGCGCGCATGTTACAATCCGACGACGCGACCGCTCGCGGGATGCACCAACGGCTGGAAGGGCACTGCGCTCGACCGAGCATCTCCATCATCCGCGGCGGTCGCATGTCGCCGCCACCGTCCACCCGGGGGTATCCCACGCCTTGACATTGTTCGACGAGCCTCGCGCCGCAGCGCCGAAGCTACCGCAGGCCGCGCCCCTGGCCGCGCGCATGCGCCCGCGCACGCTCGACGAGTTCGTCGGCCAGGAGCCCATCCTCGCGCCGGGGACCTGGCTGCGCACAGCCATCCAACGCGACGACCTCTCCTCCGTCATCTTCTACGGGCCGGCCGGCACCGGCAAGAGCACGGTCGCGCACATCATCGCCGGCGGGACGAAGTCCCATTTCGAAGACTTCAGCGCGGTGACCTCGGGCGTCGCCGAGGTGCGCAAGGTGATGACGCAGGCGCGGCAGCGACTGAAGGCGAGCGGGCGCAAGACCATCCTCTTCATCGACGAGATCCACCGCTTCAACAAGGCGCAGCAGGACGCATTCCTGCCCTTTGTCGAGGATGGCACCATCACGCTGATCGGCGCGACGACCGAGAACCCGTTCTTCGAGATCAACTCGCCGCTGCTGTCGCGGTCGCGAGTGCTGCGATTCGAGCCGCTGACGCCGGAGC
>Ga0315282_10016830_pt1 | contig 10642 bp, 9 predicted proteins | sample YL17G07_20_MG_FD_203693 | JGI IMG/M metagenome (GOLD analysis project Ga0315282, IMG submission 203693) | Sediment microbial communities from Yellowstone Lake, YNP, Wyoming, USA - YL17G07_20 | ecosystem: Environmental > Aquatic > Freshwater > Lake > Sediment | place: USA: Wyoming | collected... | reverse complement strand
AGACCGGATAAGCCTGAACAGCAGACCACTAAAACCTACCACATCGTGAAGAAGGGTGAAACACTATCAACGATATCCAGTAAATACGGGATAGATGTAGCAACCATCAAATCAGCAAACAACTTGAAGAGCGATAAGCTCTATCCGAACATGAAGTTGAAACTTGTAAGCCACGTACAGAAGAAAGATAATGTAAAGGTAACCTACCACATCGTGAAGAAGGGTGAAACACTATCAACGATATCCAGTAAATACGGGATAGATGTAGCAACCATCAAATCAGCAAACAACTTGAAAACCAGCAAAGTCTATCCAAGGATGAAGTTAAAGATTGTAATTGAAGGATAGCAATAAAACAATAACCAATCACCAATAATCAAGCTCCAAATAATATTAAATTCAATGTTAGCCATTAATCATTGATGGTTGGAATTTGTTTGGATGGTGCAATTTGGTTATTGGTTATTTTCTCAGATAGTGAATGATTTATACCTTTAAAACGAGGTTTATCATATCACCCCGTGAAAAGCCCATGGCATGGAAAAACTGGAGAAGGTCCCAGTCATTCCAGTTTACAAGTGTATAGATTGTATCAACACCGTATTTTTTTATATTAGTTACCAGGGTATTCGCAAGCACCCTTGCTATGCCTCTGTTTTGATAATCCGGGTCTATACCTATTATGTCAACCCAGCCAATATTGTTGGGAACCTTAAATTCCCATCCACTTACCTCTCCAAATATAAAGCCTACTACTTTTCCGTCTATCTCTGAAACGAGTGAGGCATCAGGGGGCCTTGTATCTGCCTGTTTTATAATCTTTGTAACCCAGTAGTCTCTTCTTGTTTCTCCAAGTACCTTTGTATCTATTTCTACAATAGGATCAAGGTCCTCTTTTACCATTTCTCTAATTGAAAGTTTGTCAAAAAAGTTGCTCATATAAGCCTTTACTTGTCCCCTTTTTAACGTACAACAAACTAAATGTCAAGAAAAACTGCTAACTTTGTGAATTCAGTAACATAATTAATGGTTATAGATCAGGCACCTTTCATTCTGGCAGATGACTATGTTAATCCTTTCAGATAATCTCTCCTTTAATCTCTTAATTTTTTTCTCTTTTAGAACACAGAATACCTTTTTGTCTGATGCAAAGAGGTTTATAAAATCTTCTTCGTTCATAAAAAGGTCCTTTGTATCTTCATATTTTGAGCCCATCTCCAATTCTCCCTTATAGGATGCGAGTATTACCCTTTTCTTTGTATAGAAAGGCAGTGTTTCTTCAAAGGAGCCGTAGTTTATAAGGTAATCTATTCCACCTTTATGGTAATTGATTACATTGCTCAGCCTTTTTGTAGTGTTGAGCCTGTCAATTATATTTACATTGAGCATCAGCATGAACACAACAAGTGATGAAAATACTGTGAATATGGAGAACACAAAAGAAAACTTGTCGAACCTTTTGAAGCAAAGGAAGCATCCTGAAATGATTGAAACCAGGGAGATATAAATGGAGAAGGCCCTTAAATCTCTAAGAATATCTATAGCATCTTTTGAAATATTGCCAATCCATTCGTTGAAGGTACTGCTCATACAGAGAAATGCTGAGGTTGAAAGGATAAAGAAGATAAATGTGGAGATAATTACCTCCCTTTTTCTTTCTATAACCTCCTCCCATTTTTTATGAAACATGTAACCGATAATAATAGACAGAGGAGGAAAGACGGGCAGAATATATGGAGGCAGTTTTGATTTTGATATGCTGAAGAAGGCAAACACCACAAGGGTCCATATAATAAGTAGCCTTAACTCATTTTTCCTCCAGAGGCTGACAATGCCTCTCGGTATGAAGATGGACCAGGGGAACATACCACCAAAAAGGACAGGAAAAAAGTAAAACATAGAGCCTGTTCTTTTGTGTTTCGAGGTCAAAAATCTGAGTAGATGCTGGTCAATAAAGAAAAAATAAAAGAAGTCCTTTTCCTTCAGGGAGATAGCCAATAACCATGGAATTGTAATAACCCCGTATATCAGTATGCCGGTTATCCATTTGAATTCTTTGAGAAAGGATATTTTCTTTTCTGTAAAAAGGAATATGAGGATTGTAATACCTACAAGTAGGACTGCAACGGGCCCTTTTGCGAGCGTTGCAAGGGCAAGGCTCGCATAGAATGAATAGAGTAGAAACGGTATTTTTTCTCTATAGTATCCGTAAAAGAGGAGGAGTGACAGGAATAGCCAGAGGGTGAAGAACATATCCAGTGTTACGATTCTTGCCATAGAAAAGAAGCCGAATGATGACATGAGTACTATTGAGGATATAAAGGCTACCTCCTCATTGAACCATCTTCTCACAAATAAGTATAAAATTATTACACATAGTAGTGCAGATAGGGCATTTGGGAATCTGAAGGACCATTCACTAATTCCGAAGGCCTTGTAAGAAAATGCGACTATCCAATAAAAAAGTGGAGGTTTTTCAAAATACCTGACATAATTCAGGTGCGGAACAGCATAATCGTGAAGTTCGATCATCTCCCTTGGTATTTCCGCATACCTGCCTTCATCAGGTTCTTTTAATGAATAATTACCAATATTATGAAAAAAAAATAAATATGACAGGATAAGTATTACAGATAAATATATAATATTTATAGATATTTTTTTCATAAAACCCTACATTTTGTCCTTGTAGTGTGCAAAGACCATCACGGTGTCCCCGATCTTCTCCTCAAATAACTGGTTCACATCTATTAGTGTCCCGGATACCTCTTTAATATCCCTTTTCCTTGTAAGGATAAAAAATTCCCTGAGTTCCCCTTTAAGTTTTTTTAATTCCTCGGTCTTATGTTCATCCACGGGGATTGCAAATGTCCCGATATAGTATATATAAATGCCCCTCATGCTTCCATAGTACACCCAGGGGGTGCCATCCCTGACAAAGGGTTTTATTCTATCACACATGGGTTTGGGGGATTTGTATTGGTTCCACTTTTTATACACAGATATATTGGCAATCATGTAAAGTACTGCCACAAAAGAGAAGAGGGCTATGAATACATTGGTCAGGTTTTTAGTCCGTAAGAGAAGGTATATGATGATTGAGAGGGCTATGGACAGTGAACCGTATAGTATTCGTTCATAATAAAACTCAGGATATATACTGGTTTTGTAAAGGAAAAGAAATATACCCAGGATGAAAAAAAGTATAGAAAGGAACGTGAACATGAAGAGGTTATATTTACTTTCTTCTTTTGTAATCGTGAAGCCGGTTATCAGTGCAATGGATGGCAATATAGGTAACATGTATTTACTTATCTTGCCTGAGGAGATTGATAAAAATACGAACATCCAGAAAAACCAGATGAGAAAAAACCTTATCTTTGGGTCATGCCTGAATTGAGTTGCGGCAAGATAGATACCCATAGGCAGAAAGAGGCTCCAGGGAAAAAAATCCAGGGGTAGGGTGGTCAAATAGTAATATATAGGTCTTTTATGACTCCATGCATCAAAGAATCTTGTGAGGTTTTGACGCACGATGTTTTCATAAAGGTAAGGCATGCCCTCTTTAAAATATATTGCAAGATACCATGGCAGGATGATTGCCATGAAGATGAGGATGCCAATGTAGGTTTCTTTCATTTTAAGAACCCTGAAGTCCTTTTCTAAAGACAGATGTATCAGAACTACGGGGAATACTAAAATAATTGAAAGCGGTCCCTTTGTCATAAAGGCGAGGGACGAGCAAATAAAAAAGAGATATAAAAAGGCCTTTTTACCCCCATGGTAAAACCAGAAAAAGAAAAGGAGGCTCAAGGCAATGAATACAGCAAAGACCATGTCTACCTGAAGATATCGTGCCTGCCAGTAAAAGAGCGGGGCGCTTATAAGGATACAGGTTGAAAGTATCGCCTTTTTCCTGTTAAAGAATTTCCGGATTGTGAGAAAGAAAAATATCCCGCCTATGAGGGCGAAAAGGCTTGAAGGAATCCTCATGGATGTTTCATCTTTTGTCCAGTGGAGTGCCTTTTTAGATACATAGACTATGTAATAGAAGAGGGGAGGTTTCTCTCCGTACGGTTTGCCATTAAGATGGGGTACGATGTAATTATTATCTAACTCTCTCACGATCTCTGCAAAATCCCCTTCGTCTGGAGCCCAGAAATCTCTTGCTGACAGGTTATAAAAAAACAGGCAGGAACAAACAAAAAAAATGATAAGCAGAGGTCTTGTAATCAATTAACCACCATTATGGAATTATGTTTTTCATTGCATTTAAAAAAAGGGGTAGACTATAAGCCGGATTTTGTCGCTGGAAAGCCAGCCGGTGGTCATTTCTCTCACGGATTCAGGTTACCCTGAATCTCTTGCGGCCTACCCGGGTTGAAGGATGGGCTATCCTCTCACGCCTGAGCGTGATCCCTTTTTGGCCTTGCATCGGATGGGGTTTGCCAAGCCACTTAGTCACCCAAGCGCTGGTGAGCTCTTACCTCACCTTTTCACCCTTATCCCGCCGTGGCGGGACGGTGTATTTTCTGTGGCACTTTCCTTAGGGTTACCCCCAGTCCCTGTTAAGGACCATCCTGCCCTTTGATGCCCGGACTTTCCTCCCCGTTGAACGGGGCGACCACCCGTCTACCCCTTTTTATTTACTGCATCCTTTGCAAGTTTATCTGCTATTTTGTTTTCTTCCCTTGGTATATATTTTAACGCAAAACTGTTGAAATTTCTTATAATATTTTTTGTCTCTTCCACATATTTCCTTAATTTTGTATTTTTAACCTTATATTTTCCATGTATCTGGTTTGTGACAAGAAGGGAATCTGTATAGACAGATACCTTTTTTATCAATGATTTTTTGGCCTTTTGAAGTGCAAAAATTAGGGCCTCATATTCCGCCATATTATTCGTCATTTGCCCAAGGTATATACTATCCCTGAATAATTCATTACCATTGTTATCAAAAACTACAATACCTGCTCCTGACTCTCCTGGATTGCCTGAGGATGCCCCGTCAATGTATATATGCCATTCCATCATTCTTCGTCTATAAAATAGAATATTCTATTACAGCTGGGGCACAATATGAGTTGTCTGTTTTTTGTTACTTCGATAAAAAGTTGTGGAGGAATATTCATGAAACACCCGAAGCAGACACCGTTTTTTACATTTACTACTGCTATCCCATTCCTTTTTTCTATAAGCGTGTTGTATGTTGCCCTTAGATTATCACTCACTGTAGAAAGTAATTTATCTCTTGATTGTTTCAGATCCATAATGGTTTTGTCCATTGAATTTATTTCTTTTTCTAACCTGTTTTTTTCGTTTTCTGATTCTTTTTCCCGTTTCTTAAGGTGTGTGAGTGATGATTCAAAATCCTTTTTCAATTCCTCAACCTTTTCCATTATTATTATAATCTCTTCTTCTGTCTTGTCGTTTGTTTCTTTTGTTCCTTCTATTTCTTTGAGTAATGCCTGATATTCCTTGTTTGTTTTTACCTCATAGAGCCTGGACTCAAACTTTTTTACCTTTTCCTTCTCAACATCAAGCTCTTTCTCTTTTCTCTTTCTTTCTTTTTCAAGTTCCTCTATCATCCCTTTTTCCTTTTCAACCTTATCCTTTATTCCCTTAATCTCCTTATCCATTGCCTCAATCTTTTTAGGAGCCAATAGTAGTTTTCTTTCATTTTCAATGATTTGTATATTTATTTTTTGTGCTTCGTAAATAGTTTTTAATTCTTGTTCCAATTTAATACCTCCATAAATTTAGAGGGGATATACCTTTTGGTATACCCCCTCTAAAAACATTGTTGCCCTTTTCTCCAATAAATTCTTTTGCCATCTCTATCTTTTTTGGGCCCACCTGGGCTCGAACCAGGGGCCTACCGGTTATGAGCCGGTGGCTCTTCCAACTGAGCTATGGGCCCATATTTTAAATATAGATTAACCGATAGTACAGCACTTTGTCAAGGATACTATTTGTTGTTTAGTTTAGCAACCCTGAAGTGTGAAAATAAATATTTGGTACAAAGAAAACGGGGTAAATAAGAAGGTCTTAAAACCTGCAGCGTGTAAATTTCTAAAATACCTTTTTCAATAGTTCTAATCCTACGATAGCCTTTTCAACCTCCTTTGAACCCTCGTAGATTTCAACGATTTTTGCATCTCTATAGAATCTCTGGATATCATAATCAGCGATATACCCGTAACCACCATGTAGTTGTAAGGCTTCGTTTGTTACATATACACCCGTGTCTCCTCCGTACCATTTAGCCATTGATATGAGTGCAGAATCGGGTTTACCTTTGTCTAAGAGATATGCTGCCCTCCAGTAGAGGCCACGGGCTGCCTCAATTCTTGTGGCCATCTCTGCAATTTTGAATTGAATACCCTGAAAATTGGATAGGGTTTTTCCAAAAGCCTTTCTCTTTTTTATATGGGAGATAGCCATCTCTAATGCCCCCTGGGCAACACCAACCCCCTGGGCGGCAACATGCAACCTTGTTTTATTAAAAAAATCCATAAGCTGGTAAAAGCCATAACCTTCTTTCCCGATAAGATTATTGGCTGGTACTTCAACGTTGTTAAAGTGGAGTTCAGCTGTATTATTTGCCCTTATCCCCATTTTTCCCTTAATCTTTATCGCTTCAAATCCATTTCTGTCGGTTTCCACAATTATAGCGCTATGTCTCCTGTGGGGGTCTTTTTCGCCTGGATTGGTTAAGCAGAATACCAGCAGATGGTTTGCAATGCAACCGTTTGTAATAAACATCTTTGAACCATTTATGATATACCTGTCACCCCTTCTCTCTGCACTTGTTTTTGTAGATGCTACATCACTTCCTGCATCCGGTTCAGTTATACCAAATCCCGTGATCTCATCGCCCTTTACGAGAGGGGGTAGGTATAGTTTCTTTTGCTTCTCTGTACCAAAGGCCTGTATCATTTCGGAACCGAAGGTGCAGGAAAGGATTGATTGCCCGCAACCCGGGTCAACTCTCCAGAATTCTTCTGATATGAGGGCATGCTCGAAGAAACCGAGCCCATGTCCTCCATACGCTTCTTTAATAAAAGTGCCAACAAATCCATATTCACAAGCCTTCTTCCATAGGGATAGATCAAACTCCTCCTTCTCATCAAATTCCTTTGCTCTTTCTTTAAATTCACCTTCAGCAAACTCTCTTGCTGCCTTTTTTATATCAACCTGTTCTGTTGTGAGTTCCACTGCCACCTCTTGGATATTATTTATTCTTCGAACCTTTTTCTTTCTTCTTGTCTTAACTCTCTCCTGAGGAGTTTACCCACCTTTGATTTCGGCAGCATGTCCCTGAATTCAATATAGTGTGGGATCTTGTAGGAAGCGAGATGGTCCCTACACCACCTGATCAGGTCATAACCTGTCACCCCTTTCACATCCTGCTTTAATACCACAAAAGCCTTTATCCTTTCACCCACCTTTTCGTCAGGTACCCCGACAGCACATGCAGCAAAAACAGCAGGGTGATCCTGTAGTGCTGCTTCGATTTCCGAGGAAGATACTCTGTACCCTTTGTGTTTGATTGTGTCAGCGGTCCTGTCAACGAAATAGTAGAAACTGTTGCTATCCCTTTTTACAATATCTCCTGTCTTATACCATCGCAGTCCATCTTTTTCTATGTAAGACTCTTTTGTCTCTTCTTCTTTGTTCCAGTATGCATAAACCATATGCCCTGAGGAAACGATGAGCTCTCCTGCTTCGCCGTCAGGGACTTCTTCTCCTGTGGATTCATCGAGAATCTTCACCTTTTTTGTGTAGAGCACCTTGCCAATCGTCCCTGGAGGCCTTTCTCCTACAACCGGCGACATGGTAATACCACCGCAGGTCTCTGTTGCACCGTAACCTTCGAATATCTCTCTACCAAATTTTTCTTTCCATCTCCTCGCAATCTCCTGCGGGAGAACGTCGCCACCGCTGAAGCAATACACAAGAGAAGAAAGGTCGTAGTAATCAACCCTATCATGTTCGAGAATCATCCTGTATAAGGCTGGTACCCCGAAAAATGTCTTAATTCTATAATTTTTAACGAAATACAGGAATGCATCAATATTTACCTTTGGCATAACAACAACACAGTCGCCAGTTGCACAGAGTGGACCAAGCCCAAAAACCTGTCCAAGGATATGGAAAAGGGGGCCGCCCTGGAGTGTTATATTTTCCGGTGGCGGGACAATGGGATAGCTTTCCTCCATCTGGGCTCTCACAGATTCAAGGAATAGGGCATGATTGATGGGGACGCCCTTTGGATTCTTTGTTGTTCCCCCTGTATAGAGTATCTCAAGCGGTTCATGCTCATTGACAGGAAAACCCTCCATAGTAGTTCTTTTTTTCATTAATTCTGTAAACCTAAAGATACCTTCCCCCTTCTCAATCTTACCCTCAGGTATCCTATCGAAGGCCTTTCCTATGAACTTTTTATAAAGAGGTAAAAGGTCCCCCATCCTGGTAATAATAATATTATCAAGGGCGCCTTCTTCTTTTAGTTCTTTTGCATAACCAAAATTAGTATCAGCACAGATAACCGTTCTTGTGCCTGAGTCTCCGCTGATATATCTCAGGTCGCGGGAAGTATAGATAGGTGCTATGGGAACTGCCACTGCCCCAATCTTCTGGATGGAAAGCCAGCTGATGATCCATTGGAGGGTATTGGGCATATACAGAATTATTTTTTCCCGTTCTTTTATTCCAAGAGACTTGAGTCCTGTTGAAAAACACTCAACTGCTTCAAAGAGGTCTCCATAATTGAGTACTTCGCCGAGATAGATGACAGCAGGCCTGCCTTTATAACGCTCCACTACTTCTACGAAAGATTGATATACATTCATTCAGTTAAACTCCAAAATAAGCAGCCTTTATCTCAGGGTTGTTGAAAAGCTCATTTCCTGTACCCTCGAGGGTAAGCATTCCGTTTTCAAGAACGTATCCTCTATCAATAATAGGGAGAACAGGTCTTGCAAATTGCTCGCATATCAGAATTGTCACATTTGTTTCTTTCCGAATTTTTACAATGGATTCTATGAGTTTTACCTGTATTGTTGGGGCAAGCCCCAGAAGGGGCTCATCGAGCAACATCAATTTAGGTTTAACCATCAGCGACATTCCGACGGCAAGCATCTGCTGTTCACCACCGCTTAAGAAACCGGCTTTCCTTTTCTTTAAAGGGATAAGGGCAGGGAAAAGATCATACACAAAAGATAGCATTTCTTTAATTTTGCTTTTCGGGGAGAGATAGGAGGCTATCTTCAGATTCTCTTCAACATCGCTTTCAACAAAAACGGGATGCCTTTCACGTGAAAGCACGATACCCATTTTTACCCTCTCGTCAGCCCATGTATTTGTAATATCTTTACCGGTAAAAGAGATGCTCCCGAAGATTGTTATCCTTTCGCCGCCTTTCCTCTGTTCCTTTAATTTTGTATCGAGGAGTAATCCTGAGATGGTATTCATAAGGGTTGTCTTGCCGGCACTGTTAGAGCCAATGATACCCACAATCTCACCCTCATCCACATGGATCGAAAGTTCATTTATGGCCAGGGCGTTTTCGTAAAAAACCATAAGCTTATCGACCTTCAGCATGCCCTGACCTCACGTACTGTCCTACGGCTTCTATTCCACATTTCGCAATCGGCAATCGGAAATCTGCAATCCCTACACCTCCACCCCGAGATATGCCTTTTTCACTTCCTCATCCTCCAGTATATCCTTCGGTGCCCCTTCTTTTATTTTTTTGCCAAAATTTAATACGATTACTTTATTTGCAACCCTGAAGAGCTCTTTCAGTCTGTGTTCAATCATTATTACAGTATTTCCTTCAAACAGGATTTTCTCGATAATGGGTAAGATGCTTGTTAATTCTGCAATTGAAATGCCTGAGAAGAGTTCATCGAGTATGAATATTTCACTTTTCAAAGATATGAGTCTTGCAAGTTCAAGTCTTTTTAAATACCCATGCGGCAACACACTCGCTGTTTTATAAGGGACAGAGGAATCCCTTTCAAAACCGACTTCTTCGAGAATATCGAGGGCAATTGCGTCTTTATCTCCATAACCCCCACCTGATGTGGATCTTACCCTTCTGGATGAGAGCGGGACAATGAGGTTCTTGAATGCAGGGAGGTGAAAAAAAGGCTTTACCATTTGAAAGGCCCTTCCTATCCCTAAGTTGGTAATTGTGTATGGAGGTAGACCGATCAATTCCTTTCCTTTAAAAAGCACACTCCCCTTATCAGGTTTAATGAAGCCTGTTATTATATTCACTAAAGTTGTTTTTCCCGAACCATTGGGGCCTATGATGCCGAGGAGGGTATTCTTCTCAACCTTTACACTGACATCGTCTACAGCTTTTACACCTCCGAAGCTTTTTGTTACACCTTTTATCTCAAGGATTGCCATCTATTCTAACCTTACCCATCTTTCCATCTCGTTATATTTTCTTGAGAGGTAATGGAATATACCTTCAGGAAGTGCGACAACACAGACGACAAGAACCAGTCCATAAAATACAACCCTTAATGTGCCGAATTCCCTTAGAATTTCTGATAAGGGAACAAGGATGAAGGCACCTAAGAGGGGACCGGCAAGGGTCCCGATACCACCGATGGCGGATGCA
>Ga0315282_10016829_pt1 | contig 10643 bp, 12 predicted proteins | sample YL17G07_20_MG_FD_203693 | JGI IMG/M metagenome (GOLD analysis project Ga0315282, IMG submission 203693) | Sediment microbial communities from Yellowstone Lake, YNP, Wyoming, USA - YL17G07_20 | ecosystem: Environmental > Aquatic > Freshwater > Lake > Sediment | place: USA: Wyoming | collected... | reverse complement strand
ATATCTCGCATCGACAAAGGAATTTTCTTAAATCTTGAACAGGAACGTACTTCGTGAAATTCTGCAGTTTTTCAACTTGAGTTCCAATGCTTGCTGAAAAATATTCTTCCAAAAGAATGCGGTATTTGATTTCTTCCATTGTCGTGCGTTTTGGCTCAATAAAGCGAGAAGGGTCTTTCATTTTTGTTCTTTACTCCATGTGTTTTTGAGATTGTGTAGTGTCTTTGAGTTCCTTCGTTCGTTGCCCTGCCGTATAGCAGATTGTCCTTTCAATCGCCCTGGTTGTAACGAAGCTGTGTGGTCTTTCTCATAAGCGATGGGTCGACAAAGGTATGCAACTTGTATATTTCGGTAATACTCGAGAGTTCGGCAGGTGTAAGAGGTGTGAGATCACTGGCGCAGACGTTTTCCTCGACTTCCCTTCTCGTCAGCATTCCCGGTATCACTGAGGAGATCGGACCAAAGGCGAGGCAGAATTGGAGTGCAAGCTGGGCTTTCGTCATTCTGCCATCTTTGTAGAGTTCTTCGAATAGGCTGATTGCCCGCATCCATCGTTCGAGCTGTTCCTTCGGCCAGTTTGCTCGGTGGTCCGTGTTGCTAAAATTAAGGTTCCGAATTCCTCCCGCGAGGAAACCGAAGTTGAATGGCGTCCTCGCGATAACGCCTACTCCTGCTTTTGAGCAAAGAGCAAAAAGTCCAACCTCTAATGCTCTCTGATCGATCATGTTGAAATTAACTTGTATGGAAGCAAAAGAATACCGTGCCAGTAGAGCTGCAGCGGCAGAGGGAGAACGTGCAGAAACCCCGATCAGCCGCGCTTTTCCCTTCTCTTTGAAATTATCGAGTGTTTTGAGTACCTCATCTGTCAGATCAGCCTCCGCTGGGCTATGCAACTGGTAGAGGTCAACGCAGTCGGCCCGCAGCCTCTTGAGGCTAGCCTCGAGTGCTTTCTCAAGGTGCCCCGGAGAGAAGTTCTGAGGCATAAGAATGCCTCTGTGCGGCAGTGCCCCTCCTTTGGTCGCAAGCACAATCCGATCACGGAAGGGGGCAAGGGCCTCGCCAATAAGCTCCTCGCTATGCCCCGAACCGTAAATGTCCGATGTGTCGAAGAAGTTGATTCCGCATTCCAGAGCAAGCAAAAGGGTTTGTTTCGATTCTTCGTCTTCGGTAGCTCCATATGAGTCACCCCCGATACCCCACGCTCCAAACCCAATCTCGGATATTCGTATACCTGTAGTCCCAAGCTCCCTGTATTTCATTCTGTTACCTCGGGTTGAACCGTCCTGACCTTCACCTTCAGCTTGCTTCCCAACCGAAGTCTTTCGGGATGCTCCTCCGCAGTCCTGATGAACCAGCGTATCGTATACTCTAGACCTGTCCTGAAAGGGGTATACGTAAAGCAAGATAGGTTAACGAATCTTGAGTTATCTGTGCTCTTTTTGAATATGCCAGCGGGTTTAGCAAGGTCAAATTCAATCCTATTACTGTTGATCCCAATGCTGTCAGCCACCATGAAGGCTATTTCCTTGATCGAGTGTTCTTCGGTGCTACCAATGTTGAGGACCTGCTGGCAGTCATAGTTATCAAGGCACCACATGTAGGCCCGAGCAAGATCTCTGGCGTAAGTATACTCGCGCAAAGGAGACCCGTCACCCCAGACCGTTATCTTCGATGCTCCGCTTCGGTTCTCGTAAAAACGCCGTATTAAGGCAGGAAGCATCGACGCGTCCTCATGGTTGAAATTATCATTTTCTCCGAAAATGCCGTTCGGGATAAGGCCGATTACGTTCATCCCATACTCGGTTCTGTACGCTCTTATCGCAGGATCCACGAGCCTTTTTGCAAATGCATAGCCGTAATTCGACTCATGGGGATACCCGTTGTGGATGTATTCCTCTCGAAGCGGGTTTGGGGCATCTGCGGGGTACATCCCTGTGCTCAGGGTCATGACGATTTTTGCCACTTTGAACGCACGCGCGGCTTCCAATACGTTCAGGTTCATCGACACGTTTTCTCTCAGGATAGTCGCGGGGTGGTTCATGCTAAGACTAATGCCTCCACTAAGAGCGGCCAAGTGGATGATTGCGTCAGGCTGGAAGCTTTCAATGCATTTGAAGGTAGCATCCTTCTCTGTCAAGTCACAATCCCGGGAAGTGAGGAAGCGGAAGTTTCGTCCGGGGTACTGCTCGCTAATCCATCTAAGGGCAGTCCCGAGAACAGCCGAACTTCCCGTTACAAGTATCCGTTTGTACGTTCCTTGATTCACAAGCCCTCAGTCTGATTGTGGGTGTATGGTTGCATTTCTTAACTACGCCCACTTTACGAACTAAGCCTCACTTACAATCCTAATGATATCCTGCTCACCCAGTCCGTTGATCTCATGCAGGTACTCCCTGCTCCCCAATTCGAAAACGTGTTTGTCGTAGAATCCCATTCTCTTCAATTCAATACCCGCATCTCGCTCTGTCAGGATTTCCGCGATCAAGCTGTCCAACCCACCGCTCTTTATAAACGCCTCTTCGAGGGTAATTATCCTTCGGTACTTCTTCAGGACTTCAAAGAGCAGGTCTTTATTGAGTGGCTTAAGGATGAATACGTCTATAAGCCCGATCCTGGTATTCTTTGCAAGCAGCTCTTTTACCACCTTCAAGGCCTTATGGGTCATGTATCCGGTAGAGACCAAGCAGACCCTGTCGCCCTTCATCAACTCATAAAATCCTTTTTCGAAAGAAAAGTCATTCTTATCACCATAGATGTCGGGCACTGCCTTCCCTTCGAGTCGAATATACTTCGGTCTCCGAATGGTCAGAGTGACATCCACGAACCTCTTGACCAGGATCCAATCACTCGGGGAAAACACAATAAAATTGGGGAAAAGGCGCATGATCGTGATATCTTCGAGGCAGTGGTGAGTAGGTCCTGACACGTTGTAGCTCAGCCCGGCGCCCACGCCTATTAAATTTACATTCAATTCCTTGGTCTGGCCCATGAGCGAGAGATTGGTCCTGATCTGCTCGTAGGCCCTCATGGTAATGAAGGCTGATATAGTGTAAGCATATACAGTGAATCCCTCGAGTGCCAGGCCTGTCGCTACGTTTATGAGGTTCTGTTCGGCAATGCCTACGTTTATAAACCTATTCGCGAACTTCTTGCGGAGCTTATCAAGTGAAGGGGCTCCAAAGTCAGCCGAAAGAAAGAAGATATTTCGGTCCTCGTGCAGGTGGTGATATACCTCATCAATGAGGACATCTCTCATGACTTTCAGTGTCAATGTAATTCCTTGAGGATTGCCTCGATCTCGTCCTCTGTTAAACATTTTACATGACAGAGCACGTCGGTCTCCAGCTGCCGCACACCTTTTCCCTTTATTGTGTGAGCGACGAGCATTTTAGGTTGCTTACTCTTGTCTTCAGCCAAACTCTTCAGGACTTCGTATACCTCTCGGACATCGTGTCCATCAACCCCTTCAGCTTTCCAGCCAAAGGTCTCAAACTTAGCTTCGAGCGGGGTAAGGTCTATGATGTTACGGCAGTAGTCGAGCATAGAAATCTTGTTATAATCAACAATCAACACAAGGTTGTCAAGCCTGTGCTGAGAAGCAAACATTATTGCCTCCCAGACAGATCCTTCGTACAACTCTCCGTCACCCATAAGTACAAAAACGTTGGAATCGAGTCCCTTGCTCTTTATTGCGAGGCATATTCCACATGCAACCCCAAGGCCGTGCCCCAAAGAACCGTTCACCGTCTCAAAACCAGGGATTGAAGTATCGGGGATGCCGCCCAGAAAGGAACCCTCCTTGCAGACCCGAGACAACTCCGCTTTGTCAAAAAACCCGAGATCAGCCAGGATAGGGTAGAGTGAGACCCCGCCGTGTCCTTTGCTCACAATGAACCGATCCCTGTGCTCCCAGCTGGTATTAGCTGGGTCAAATCGAAGAATCTTTCCATAATAAAGGGCCACAAATATCTCTATATCGGAAAGGGAAGAAGCCAGCCTGGTTTCTGGCGCACACCGATTGACTTTCAGAGTCTCCCTCCTGACCCAGATGCTTTTCTGCTTTAAGAACTCTATGACATCATTATCATTTATATCTTTGTCCATTAGTTGGTCTCACCTGTTACGCTTTTCAGAAACCAGTCGTAGGTCGTTTCAAGCCCTTTCTCTATGGTCGTGGAAGATTTCCACCCGAGGGACAAGAACCTCGAACTATCGAGTAACTTCTGCATGGGGCCGTCCGGTTTCGAAGTATCCCACTTGATTTCCCCGGTGTAGCCAGTTACTCCCGCGATCATTGTTGCCAGTTCTTTGATGGAAAAATCGACCCCAGTCCCGAGGTTGTAATGATGGTTATCAAGTCTGTCCACATGCTGCACAATAAAGATTGAGGCATCTGCGACATCCTCACTGAAGATAAACTCGCGTCTTGGTTTTCCGCTTCCCCAGAGCACCACTTCTCTCTGCCCAGTCCTCCGGGCGTCATGGAATCGTCTGATCAGGGCTGAGAACACATGGGAATTCTCCAGACTAAAATGGTCGTTTGGACCATAGAGAGTATTCGGTATAAGAGCGATAAACCTATTTGTTTTATATTGAGTATTATAAGCTTTACATGCCAATATGCCTGCTATTTTAGCTGCAGCATAACTCTCGCTCGTTTCCTCTACTGGGCCCGTCAATAAATATTCTTCCTTAATAGGTTGAGGAGAATATTTTGGATAGGTACAGGATGATCCATAGAAAACAAGATATTTAACCTCATAACCTTGGGCTGCCTCAAAAACATTATCCTGGATAGCTATATTCTCATGCAAAAAAGAGGCGGGGAAAGCATGGCACACACTTATATTTCCAGTTTTTCCCGCTGCCAAAAAAACAAACTCTGGCTTTTCCTGTTTAAAAAAGTGATATACAGCGTTTCGGTCTGTTAAATCGAGATCCCTATGTGTTTTTGTCAAGATGTTATGAAACCCTTTTTCTTTAAGTCTTTTTACCAAGGCTGACCCCAAAAGCCCGGTATGCCCTGCAACGTATATCTTTGAATCTTTAAACAACACTTATTTCTTCTTTCTTAACCCAAAAAATTAGGTTTATAGACTACTATTTCAGAACCTGAAAAATCAAATTGGAAAGGAACATACAGGTAACCCTTCAAGGCTTGTTTTACTCTCTCTTGATTTTCGGGTTCTATGTAAAAAAGGATAAAACCTCCACCCCCCGCACCCAGCAATTTACCCCCAATTGCACCGTTCTTAAGTCCTATTCCATAAATATTATCTATCTCACTGTTACTAATTTTGTTAGATAGTGTTCTCTTTAGTCCCCATGCTTCATTCAAAAGCTTTCCAAAATCAGCAAAATCATCCTTACCTGAAATAAGAACTTTGTAAGCTTCATCAACCATTTCTCTCATTCTGTTAAGTACATTTTTGTTTTTCGATGTGTTTTGTATCTGTTCCCCTGCTATCTCCGATGCATTTCTTGATAGCCCTGTAAAAAAAAGCATAAATTTTTTTTCGAAGGTTCTTAGTTGACTCTCTTTCATTATGATCGGTTTAACTGTAATTTCTCCATTTCGTAAAAATTCGACTGCATTTAATCCTCCACATGAGGCCAACACTTGATCTTGAGATCCTACATTTTCTCGTATCAGGTTCTGCTCAATATAGATCGCTTCTTTAAAAAGTTTCTCTTTTGAAATTATTTTACCTTCGAGTGCATATAGAGTCTTTAAAAGCCCTACCGTAAAAGCAGAACTCGATCCCATCCCAGAGCGGGCCGGGATATCCCCATCATGATGAATTTCTAATCCTTTATCATTCTTTAGATATTTTAAGGTTTCTCTTACGGATGGATGTTGTATTTCATCTATATGATTTATAATCTCCACCTTTGAATAGACGATTCTATATTTATGATTGAAAAAGGGTGGAAGATATCTACAAGTAATATAACAATACTTATCAATCGCTGCACCCAGCACTTTTCCACCGTGTTCCAAATACCATGACGGATAATCAGTTCCTCCCCCAAAAAATGAAATTCGGTGAGGTGTTCTGCTGATAATCAAAACGGCTCTCCTTTCTTCAGAGAGAATCAGCGAACAACGCTGACGCGCCCTGCAGCCACATCCTCAAGCGGGACTCGCGCGGGAGGTATGATCTCTAATGGGAGGCATCCGGGCTCAAAGAACTGCAAATCGAGACTCTCGCTGCTACACGTCAACGTGCCTGAGACTATTGTCGCCTCCAGCATAATATCCACCACTTGAACGACATCGCCGTTATCCGGATAGGTGACAATCCGCTCCGAAGGTTCCGAATAAACGCCCAGAAGACGTGTCACTCGGATTGTTAAACCGGTTTCCTCCTTCACTTCGCGAACAGCCGCCTCTATTGCAGACTCGCCTGGCTCGATTCTTCCACCCGGCAGTCCCCACCAACCGCAGTCGCTCCTTCTCTCTAGCAGCACTCGACCTTTTTCATCGTAGACTACGACTCCCACGCCCACTCTTACGCGGGTGTTGGCATCGGCTGCTTTCCTGGCGAACATCTTCTGTGCGATCTGGTTCATGCTGTGGCGGACTCTCTTTGAGGTCTGAACAAGATTCGTTCGACCAAATCGCACAAGATGTGTTGAATCGCCAAGTGGGCTTCCTGAATATACTGGGTGTTACCGCTCGGCACGGCAATCGCAATGTCGGCGATCTTGGACAAGCGGCCGCCGTTTCCGGTCGGCACGATGGCATGGATGTTTGCTGCTGTCGCTGTTTCAAGAGCCGGAATCACGTTTAGGGAATTGCCACTGGTACTCATGCCGATCAGCGTATCGCCCCCCGGTTTGCCAAGCGCCTGCACCTGCTGAGCGAGCACACCCCCGTATTCTATATCATTCGCGTACGCAGTCAAGAATGACGTATCGGTTGTCAGTGCAATGGCAGGCAGACCAGACCGCTCAAAATCCTTGGTCAAGCGGCTGACCAATTCGGCACCCATGTGTTGGCAATCCGCAGCGCTGCCACCGTTACCGCAAAGCATCAGTTTGTCACCGCGTCGAAAGCTCTTGGCAATCAGATCGGCAGCAGCCAGAATAGGATCCAGGTAGCGTTCTGCCACCTGCCGTTTGGTCTCAGCGCTTGCCAGCAGATGCGCAGGAACTCCTTTGCATATGTCGTCGACTTTCACTACGCGCTATCCTCCTTGTTCGAATATAGCAACCCCTCGATGACCCGAGCAGCATCTGCCAAATCGTCCACGATATAGTCACACGCAACCGCACCCTGCGCTGCAACCTGCGCGCCGTAGCCCGTGCGGACCAACAACGTGATCGCCCCGACCCGGTGCCCAACTCTATATCTGAAATCTGATCCCCAATCACAAAACTTGCCTTTGGATCAAAATCCGCCTCCTTTGCGGCCGACATTAAGAGGCCCAGCTCGGGTTTCCGACAGGAACAATGATCTCCTGGCGTGTGAGGACAAACATAAATACCCTCTAGTTGAACTCCTTCCCGATCAAGAAGCTGGCATAACTGCTGATGGATGAGATCAAGGCGGGATTGATCAAAGAATCCCCTACCTACTCCCGATTGATTAGTGATAACGACCGAACCGAGGTCCATCTTCTTCATCTGACTGAGGCCGCCGGCCGCTCCATGAAGTAGTTCAATTTGAGAAGGATCAGAGAGATAGTGACGTTCCACAATAACTGTGCCATCACGATCTAATATTACGAAGCGCCGCCGTTACATATTGGCCTCTCTGGAGTAAAGAACCGCTCTGCTATTTCATATTCCTCAGGGGTTCCAATGTCCAGAAAACGCCCTCCACAACTATAACCGTAAAGTCCCCGACCGATCCATGAAGGGAAAACCTCTCGTTCAAGAGAAACCGGACAATCTGCTGGAATACTTAAAACCATTTGGTGGTTCATTAGGTAAACTCCTGCATTTATCCGGCCTGGACCTTTTTTTTCATCTTTTTCATCAAATTTAACTACGAGTCCATTCGCATCCACATGCACACGACCATAGCGACTCCCATCAGAGACCTCGGTTAAGACTAATGTCGCAACTGCGCTATGTTCATGATGATAATGATAGAAAGATGACAGGTTTACCTGACAAAATGAATCACCATTCATGACAAGTATAGGGTAAGAATTAAACAAGGGCATTGCAAGTCGCAAGGCCCCCCCTGTTCCCAGGGGATGGCCTTCCTGAGAATAAGATAGAGAAAGGCTCCCGTACGAATTTCCAAACACAGCCTGTATCTCCTCACCCAGGTAGCCTGTACACAGTATTACATTTCTCAAACCGGCCGTGGTCAATTGGTCGAGGAGATAGGCAAGGAATGGTCGTCCTCTCACCTCTGCTAATACTTTGGGTCGATTAGACACTGCAGAGCGTAAACGGGTCCCTAATCCACCAGCCAGAATAGCTGTTGTTATGTTAACTAAGTCCCCATTTACTAATGCATTTTGATTACCCATTAAACATTCCTGAACTGAGTACGCCCCATCATCCGACAGCCTTTAATCAATTCTTGGATCCCTTCATCTAAGGAACGGTGAGCTTCGAAACCCGCCTCCCTCAACCGCTGATTAGAGACGATATAATTGCGCTTATCTGGATCATTTCCAATTTCGGAGAAGTGGATATAGAAGTTCGGCACATACTCCTTGATTTTCAATACCAATTCTTCTTTGGATAGGTTGGCTTCGTCCAGACCCAGATTGTATGGGCGTCCCGTCATCTTATCCGAGTGGTCGATGCAGTGCAGGAAACAATCAGCCACATCACGGATATGAATATAATTGCGCTTAAAGTCTTTCTCAAAAATGACGATGTATCCATCTGTGACCGCCGTATAGACGAAGTGATTCACTAATAGATCGAGACGCATGCGAGGAGACATCCCGAATACCGTAGCCAGCCGCAGGGCAATGCTATTAGGAGCATTTAGTAACTCCTCCTCAGCCTGTGCCTTGGTCTGTCCGTATAAGGAAATGGGTTCTAAGGGAGTCTCCTCAGTACAATAGGTATCTCCGGACTTTGTGCCATAACCACTATTGGTGGTTGGGAAAAGAACTAACTGGCCCTTACTGCGCACGCGATTAAGTAGACGCACTGCCTCGAGATTGACTGACCGGGCAAGCAAAGGATCTTGATCACATGCTGGTGCACCAACGATGGCTGCGAGCGGAATCAGTACATCAGCCTCTTTTATTAACTTAGTCATCAAAGTCTCATCCCGTACGTCACCGAAAACAAACTCGAAGCGCGGGTTGGCACAGAAATGGAATAGGCTATGCTGGCCGTACATTAGGTTGTCGACCACGGTAACACAATACCCGGCATCCAGCAAGTGTTCGCACAGGACAGAGCCTATGTAGCCCGCCCCACCCGTTATAAGAACCTTAGGAACCATAACGTCATTTCCTCGATTTTAAGAAACATAAGACCATCGACAGTAAAATCAGGCTATTACCATTTTTAATCAGCGGGGGATTAAGCGATTCTAATGTTTTAAACCATCTTCATCTGAACCTCTTGCCCATCGAACAAAGGATTTCCTCAACTCATATAAAGATCTAACTTCGTTGGCGGTTAAGACACGATCAACCGTGAGGAATTCATCAATAGGTCCATGCCATTGTTCTATATTATTGTCTCCAACCCAGCCAATGCAGAACATCGTCGTCTCAACAGTTGATGCAGGTATTGTCCCAGAAAGCGCTTCCCGGTTATCAATGTAAAATTTTTGTTCCCCGTCTCTCCAGGTAAATACGTAGTGGTGCCAATTATCATCAGTGACTGATAGCGATGTTAGACTTGTTCCAACAGGTGAGAGGTTATAACCTACAAAAACTTTCCCGTCTTGGCCCCGATGATAAATATAAATCTGAGAGTGTTTATTTACGCTCACAAGTGTTGAGAATGCCTTTCTCGGAGCTGCCAATCGTGCCCATACTAATAAAGAACCTTCTCTTAAATTAAGCGCCGAGGATGGTGCAAATATCCTTGTTACATAACCAACTCCCTCTACCATCAACGCCTTCGAGCCTTTCTGTATCCCATCAACAAGATGGATTGCACCTTCTATCTTTATATTTTGTCCTGTCCAGGCTACGGCATAATTTCCATTTCCTTCGGTTACAATCATGGAGAAGTCTAAACCCATTAGCAAATTTGTCAGACCGGTTTTTACATTCACATCTGTCCCTTGTTCATAGCCACGAAACCGTTTAATCGTTAGGAGCTTTTCATCTTTTGCTCTTACACGCGTAGATTTTAGTTCAGACAGATCTTCCTCATAACTAACTTTGTCGATTCTTAATTTCCCTTTTCTCACAACCTTCTCATACCAATTCAGTGCCTGATTAAACTTCCCCTGATTTAAATAATAATCTGCGATTTTGAGGCGAACTTCTCTAAATGATATCAGCCATAGAAATAATAAGGGGACGATTAGCAGGATTACAAGACGCCGCATTGAATTATTGAGTTCGGTAAGCCATTAAGTTATCAGTACTACTTCGTTAAGTCGCATTAAGAACTCAGGATTAGCAAGGTTTTCCTGAACATTGCTGACTTCTTCATACCTGAGGGAACACCATAGTCTTTCGGTAAAGATGTTATCCATT